>Ga0307508_10003914_pt1 | contig 14777 bp, 13 predicted proteins | sample 9_EM_MG_FD_203089 | JGI IMG/M metagenome (GOLD analysis project Ga0307508, IMG submission 203089) | Populus trichocarpa ectomycorrhiza microbial communities from riparian zone in the Pacific Northwest, United States - 9_EM | ecosystem: Host-associated > Plants > Roots > Unclassified | place... | reverse complement strand
CTTCGCGGGACCGAAGAATTCACGCGGCACCCAAGTCTACCCGGCTTTCCCGTGGGACAGCGGCGTGGCGGCCGAAGGCGTTTCCATTCCCGGCATTTTGACGACCGGCGCGCGCAGTCCGGTCGGACCGCCAAGTTGGGAAAGCATCAATGTCGATCAACTCGAAGACAGAGTAGCAGCGAGCGGGATGGATCGGCTGACCAATACCGCCTACTGGACTAATTTGACGAGCTTCTTCGGCCACGGTGGCAAGATCCTTTTTTACCACGGTTCGAGTGATCCATGGTTCTCGGCGCTCGATACGGTGAATTACTACGAGCGCATGGCGGCGGACTCCGGTGGAATGGAGCAGGTGCGGGAGCAATCGAGCCGGGTCTATCTGGTGCCCGGCATGGGTCACTGCTCGAGCGGTGCCACGCTCGATCGTTTCGATCTTCTCAGCGCCGTCGTGAATTGGGTGGAAGACGGCAAGGCGCCCAATTCGGTGGTCGCGACCGGCCCGGCCTTTCCTGGCCGCAGTCGGCCGCTTTGCGCCTATCCGCAACATGCGCAGTTCGGGGGGCAGGGCGATCCGGAAAACGCCGACAGCTTCGAATGTAAACAGTGAAAATCATATGAACCGAATCGAGAAGAGCGGATGCGACGTGTCTCTCAATCCTCATAGTGCATGAACGCAAATCGCTTGCTGTCGGGCGCCCAGCAAGGGACGTTGATTGTCCCTTGTCCGCCGGTGAGGCGGAGAAGTGTTGTCGGCTTGCCGCCCTCGGATGAAATCAGGCGGAGCTCGACGCTTTGCATCGAGGGATGTCCACGCGTGCCTTGACGATACGCGAGATAAAGAACGTGCTTTCCATCGGGTGACGGATGGGGAAACCAGTTGACCTCGGAGTCACGGGTCATTTGCTCAAGATTGCTCCCGTCCGGGCGCATTCGCCAGAGTTGAACCTGCCCGGCAATATCTCCGTTGAACCAGATCCATCGACCGTCGGAAGTGTAATCGGGTCCATCGCAATGATCGAAATTGGCAGTCAGCTGCGTCTCGGGACCTCCATCCTTCGGGCAGATGTATACTTGGAAGGTCGCGCCCCGCTTACCCACATAAGCGAGCGTCTCGCCGTCCGGTGACCATCCATGCCAGTAGGACGGCGTCATCTCGGTGACTTTCCTCGGTTCGCCTCCTGCAACAGGCAACGTATATATGCAGCTCGCCCCGCTCTCGGTCGAATCGCTGATGACGAGCGATTTGCCGTTGGGCGAAACGCCGTGGTCATTGTTTATCTTGATCGCAAATCCGGTCTCGATCTCCTGCAGCGCGGGGGCGGAAAGCGGGACTCGATAGAGTCGGCCGGTTCCGTTTACGATCAATGCGGTCCCGTCGAGCGCCCAGTTGGGCGCTTCAATATGGCGAGCCGTGGTGAGCACGGACTCAACAGAGCCACTGCCGATGTCAAAAGCCGAAAGTCGACTAGACATGCTCTCCGCTCCCGAGAGGGGCGATGCACCGCTGCCGCGATCACAGCAGTGAAGATCGTCGCCGGCCCCGCTAGTCGGCCACCGGTTCCAATCGGAAGAATTGCTTCGCCCGCTCCGAGAGGCTTTCGTAGGCTGCACGCGTAATCCCAAGGCTTTCCTGGGGATAGAACGCGCCGTCCCACCAGCTACGCCCATAAATCAGCGCGAGGTTTGGCCGAATCTGGTTGGAGCGGTTGGGCGTGCCCCTGTGCCACATTCTGACGTCGCGGATCAGAACCGAACCCTTCGGCGTCAGCATTTTGGTAGGATTGACGTGTCGTGCAGCGTCTTGCAGGTTTGCTTTGGCAGCAAAAACCTTCTCGGACATCATGTGCGTGTTTGGCCACACGTCCATCGGTCCGTTGCTCTCCGTCACGTCGATAAGAGGAAAATTCACGGCGAGCCCAAAGGGGGGCAGGACGATGTCTGACTCGGGAAAGAACGGTGCGTAGTCAGCGTGTACGACCTGGTAGTCCGAACCGGGCAAAGGGGCATCGGCCGAATAATAAAATACGCGACAATCCATTCCCAGAATCCGCTCAACGATCGGCACGACGAATGGATTCGCAACGAACTCCGGGGCGATGTACGGATCGCGGAAGGGAATATCCATGCGGATCCTGTTCTTCCGAAACTCTGTCGATCCGACCGAGGTCTTCTCAGGTTCGTTAGCAAGAAGATGGTTGGCTACTTTGACCCAATCATCGTGCACCGTGTCGATGAGATCCGGCGAGATCGCGTTTTGCAACACAACAAAGCCATTCAATATCAGCTGATTGCACGCTCGCTCCAGCGTATCGGCAGTCAATCGACTGCCCGAACATTCCTGGGGGCTTAATACCAGATGTTCCACGTCGCTCCTCCCTCGATTGACAACTTATGTGCCTGCTGATAAATATCAGCCAAAATGTAATCGATTACAAGTAATCGATTACAGAAAAGGCGTCCGAAACAACCGACGCATGAGGCCGGAGGAAGTGCTTGCGCCGTGAGGCCCGGTACCGTGCGTCCGTGGGAGGAGCAACACCATGCCAATGAGTGCAACCAGATGCGCTGCCGTTGCCGCGCTGGCACTTGCGCCGGCGCTCATGACTGCCGCACCGCGCGCCGAAGCAGCCGGCACTTGCGCCGAAGTCAAAGTCATGGGGACCGGGGGGCCGGAAGTAGACGTCGCCGCAAAGTACGCGAAGGCGGACTTTGAAAAGGCGACCGGCATCGCCGTCGTATTCGATATTGTCGCGCGGGATATTCAGCCCCAACGCGTAACCGCCGAGTTTGTAGGCGATGGCGGCGGGCAGTACGACGTTGTCTTAGTCGGTAGCCAAGACAAGCTGTGGCTAGGTCGTGCCCACTCGGTGGACATGCGGAAGTTTCTACCCGAATCCGTTATAGCGAAGCTCGTTCCGCATCTCCGGGACCTTGCGACAATGGACGACGGAAAGTTGGTGGCAATTCCGCAATATTGGAATACGCCAATGTACTTCTACCGCAAGGATCTCTTTTCAGATCCCAAGAACAAGAGCGAGTTCGTTGCAAAATATGGATACGATCTTGCACCTCCGAAGACTTGGGAGCAATTCGTCGACATCGCCGATTTCTTCAATCGGCCACCGGACCTCTATGGCGGCTTCATTAGCGGAATTGCATGGGCTGCCCTGTATGACTACTACAAGGTTCTCTATGGCGTAGGTGGCGAACCTTCGAATCTCAAGGACAACGTACTGCTTCTCGATAGTCCACAGTCGGTAAAGGCGCTTTCTGTCATCGAGCGCCTCTCTAAGGTGTCGCCGCCCGGTTTCCGGACGCAGAGCTTCTTCGACGGGGACAAGCTGATGCTGGGAGGAAAGCTCGCAGCCTACTCGAACTGGTCTTACATTTGGGCAACCCTGTCGAAGTCCCCGGACAAGTATGGCATGGCTACCATGCCTGGTTCCGGCGTTTATGCCGGCGGATTCTGGTGGGCGGTCTCCGACAAGGCTCCGCATCCCGAGTGCGCTCAAAAATTGATTTCGTGGATGCTGGGCGACGACTTCCAGACCAAGCAGATGCTCGCCACCGGCAATCCGCCGGCCACGATCAGTGTCATGAACAATAGCGAGGCCACGAGCAAGATTCCCTCTTTCGATGCGTATCTCGCTTCCGCCGACAGGACCAGGATCGTGGACGTCGCCTGGGCCCGCGAACTCGGCGATGGCATTTCGACCGCCATGTCAGATGTGGCGTCTGGCAAGAAGACGCCGCAAGAGGCGGCAGACTGGCTACAGAATGTCAAGTTCAAGGGGCGGAAGCCGCTCGAATAGGGCCGATCCGCGCTGCAGCAGCGCGGCGCGATTCAGCTTCCGGTGCCCGCGATCCCCGGGGGATGGCGTCAGAGTTCATGCGTCCTATCGAGAGAATGTCTCCCGTCCGGTCGTCGCGACACCAATCAGGCACACCCGATAGGACTGGGGCAGCATGGGAAATAGATGGCCGATCGGGTTGATCTTCGTATCGCCGGCGCTGCTCTTTATCGGCGCGTTCATGGTCTACCCGGTTTCGCATCTTGTTTGGCTCAGCTTCCACGCCTATTCGCCGCTGCGTTCAGCCGATACGACCTGGGTGGGCATGGGGAATTACGCGCAGGCGTTGGCGAATTCAGAGACCTACGGCTCGATTTGGGCCAGCGTCCTATTCACGATCGGTAGCGTCGCCATCGAGGTCGTGGTCGGCCTCGTGGGAGCCCTTTGCCTTGCCTCGTTTACGCTGAACTCCGTTGGTCGATTGACGTCGATCCTCAATCGCCTCTTCGCGGGACTTTTCATACTGCCTCTCGCTGCCCCGACAGTTGTCGCCGCGGTCATCTGGAAAATCATGCTCGACCCCGAGATCGGCCCGGTCGACGCGATCATCGGAGCGCCAACAGCCTGGTTTTCAGACTATGCCATGATTTCCGTCATCATTGCCGATGCGTGGAAGACGATCCCGTTCATCACTTTCTTGCTCTACGCCGCCATCATGTCTATCGAGCCAGCCCAATTCGAAGCCGCCAAATTGGATGGTGCAAACGCCTGGCAGGAATTTTGGTATTTGACGCTTCCGTCGGTTCTTCCTGTGGTCGCTGTAACCACGGCTTTTCGCACCGTCGACGCGTTCACGAAGGCCTTCGACATCGTATTCGCCACGACCGGCGGAGGCCCAGGTGATGAGACAATGGTTTTTCCCCTCTACATCTGGCGTATGGCCTTCTCCAATTTGCGTTTCGGCGAAGCATCCGCGCTCGCGGTCATCGCCATTTTTATTTCAGGCCTTTGTGGTGCCGGCCTCCTCTTTTTCATTCGCTCGAGGCCAAGTCGATGAGGCTCTTCTCGAAAGGCGCGGCACCGAATGCGGCTCGGGCGCTGGTCTTCGTCATCATACTGACACTTGCACTTGTCGCCTTGTTGCCGATCGCGTGGATGACCCTCAGTGCCTTCAAGTTGGATGACGAAATCAATCAGATTCCTCCGACTTTCCTGCCTCATACACCGACGCTCGACAATTTCCTGCAGTTGTTCGCGCAATTTCAATTTGGTGTCTTGACCATCAACACCATCATTGTTTCGTCTCTGGTGGTCGCACTCAGCCTGTCACTCGGCGGCGCCGCATCATACGGTCTATCGCGATATCCGTTCATTGGTTCAAATCTGCTCTTTCATATCATCCTTGTCACGAGGCTGGTCACACCAGCCTCGTTCGTCCTCCCGTTGTACCTGATGATGAACGCCCTGCACCTGACCAATACCCTTGTTGCATTGGTGATAGGCATCACCGTCCTGAATCTTCCTTTTGTCATCTGGATACTAAAGCCGTTCTTCGATGCCTTGCCACGAGAGATCGAAGAAGCTGCGCAGCTCGACGGGGTGGGTCCAGTCGGTATTTTCTGGCGTTTTGCGATTACGTTGGCAGGACCGGGCTTTAAGACCGTGGCTCTGTTCAGCTTTATCGCTGCCTGGACCGACCTTCTCATTCCCATCACGATGTCGACCAGGTCCGAAGGCTGGACACTGACGGCAGGCATCGTTCAGATGCAAACTGGATTCAAGATCTACTGGGGTGCATTGATGGCAGGAGGTGTGTACCTGACGCTCCCAAGCTTCGTCATTGCGATTGCCATGCAAAAGGCCCTGACGAGAGGCTTCCGGACCACATTCTAGAGCAGGATGGTTTTTGGTTGAATCGGCCCTTCACCAGGTTCGCTGCACCTCTCCCGCTTGCGGGGGAGGTCGACGCGCTCGGCAGAGCGCGGCGGGTGGGGGAAAGTCTATCCTGTCGACCAGTGCGTTTAGCGGACGCACCCCCACCCAAGCCCTCCCCCGCAAGCGGGAGAGGGAGCGCACCTCCGTCTTACAATTCGATCCAATCCCATCACGCTCTAGAGCGTTTTCGAGCCAAGTGGAAACAGGTTCGCGTCAGGAAAACGCGTCAGATTTTTGCAGCGATGGCGGACAATTCGCTTCCTTCTCATCAACGCGGCCGCGTGCTTTCCCGCGTGACGACCTCGGCCGGCAGACGAATCTCGCGCCGCGTGAGGCGTCTGCCCTGCATCAGATCAACCAGCATGGCGGCGGCGCGTGTGCCGATATCGCCACGAGCCTGGTGGACGGTCGTGAGGGCTGGATTGTAGGCCGCTGCGAACTCAATGTCGTCGAAACCAGCGATCGAAATTTGATCCGGCACGGAGACGCCGGCCGCCGTGAAGCCGCGAATCAAACCCATCGCCATCGCGTCATTGCAGGCGAACACGGCATCAGGAAGCCGGGGAAGCGCCAGATAGGCGACGGCCGCCGCCTCGCCGGCGCCGATGGAAAAGTCACCGGGCCGCACCAGTTGCGGGTCATGCGCTATTCCGTTGGCGGCGAGCGCGTCGCTATAGCCGGCGAAGCGATCGTGCTCAAGTACATTGGCCGGCGGCCCGGCAAGGTAGCCGATGCGACGGTGCCCCAGTTTCAGCAGATACTCCGTCATGGCGCGAGCCGCATCGCGATTAGCCGTCTCCACATGGGGAAGTCGTGAGCCGGGAATACGCTCGCACAGGCTGACCGTGGGCGTCTGTTGACCGCGTTTGATGGCAGGCGAAGGCAGAAGGCGGCCGTTGAGCAGGAGGACGCCATCGACGCGTCCGCCCTGGATGAATTCGGCATGTTCGCGCTCGCGCTCGGGATCGTTGGCGGTATCGGCGATGACGAGGCTGTAGCCGTGCCGGTGAAGCGTGTCGGAGATGCCGCGCAACACCTGCGAGAAGAAGATATTCGAGGCGTCCGGCAGGACGGCCAGGACCGCATGGGTGCGGCTGGTGCGCAGATTACGGGCGGCGAGGTTGAGCACGTAGCCGGTTTCGCGAACGGCCCGCATGACGGCTTCGCGGGTCTTCGGCTTGACCTGATCCGGGGTTGCCAGGGTCCGGCTGACGGTCGCCGTCGAGACTCCCGCCCGTTCGGCGACATCGCCGATTCTCGGCTTGCGCAACCGCTTGTTCGTCGTGGAGGACACTCCGACTTCGTCCATTTCTGTCTTCCGTGCTGTCAAATTATAAAGGATCCACTGACGAGAGGCGATCCGGTTCCGCTCGCGACTCAAGCCGGGTTCAACTGCCTTTTCATCTTGGTTTGCGCCATGCGCTTGTGCTCCTCCATCAGCATCGCCACGAATGTGGTCACTTTGGGCGGGCGGAAGCGAGCGGCGCGGGACGAGTTTGACGACCCGCGAAGAATGCGTCTGGCAAAGCGCTGCGATACGCGGGGCCTGGCTGCTGTCTGGATTGGCCGCAAGGCAGGTCTTCCAACTCTGAAAACCTACTCCGACTTTGGAATAACCACGCGCAGGGGGCTTTCCAGCGTTTCCTCGACGATGCGCCACCCCGAGGCGGTTTTCCGTGCATCGACGGTCCAGGTGCCTAGTCCGAGAACAGTCGCTCCATCCTTACGAACATGCCAGGCTTGGAGATGTGCGTTCACGCGCGCCCGATCCGGCGCGGATTGTTCGATGCCGATGCTTGTAAGATGGTGGCTTGTCGCCGTGTAGCCGGCGCGGTCATATGTGTTGCGTGCGGCAGCGACCCTGCGGTCCACTCCGCTCATCGAAGTTGGCATTGGACATTTCTCTCCAGGGCAGGTCATCGAAAATGAGGTGCCGAAGGTCAACGTAAACTTCAGATCCTCGGCGAAACATTGTCGCCAGCGGCTCGCTCCGGCTTCGCTTCTGCCGTTACCAATCATGTCTATGCCGTCTGCATAGCAGGAGGCTAGATTGGAAAGCTCGACGCTATCTGACTCGACCGCACTAGCTGCATTAGGAGCGCCAAAAACAAATACCACTACAATAGGTAGTATACTAAGATATCGTGAGAGCAACATGGGTCCTCCAGATCCGATTTTGCGCACGAACACGTCCATGGTCGATGCCGATCTGCATTTCTTCCGAATGCCTCGCCTCAGGTGAGCTCGATGTCCGCCGGATAATCGGCTTCATGCAGCTTCTCGAACAAGGCGCCCGTCAGGATATGCCGTGGTTCGGTGAGACCGCCGGGCGTTCCCCACGCGCAGCCGCTGCTGCGGCAAGCCGCCATGTCGTACACGAACACCGCGGCGAGATCGACCAGTATCTCCCGCCAGGTGACGACATAGACTCCGTTCCTGACTTTCCAGTAGCTGGTCTCGTCGGTCCCACAATCGCCCCTGCGCAATCCTTTCAGGCACTGATAGGAGTACCAGGCGGTGTTGAGGTAGATGTGCTCGTAAACCGTGTCCTCGCTGTAACGATAGATCGCACGCGTGCCGATGAGATCGCGCGTCGGCATCGGCGGCGACGTTTGGGACGAACTGGTCGATCCGCGGAGGATGCCCCTGGTAAAGCGTTGTGAGACACGGGTCTTCCTCTCGAATGGCCGGCTGGCCTCGGCCAGGTGAGAGCCGATGAAAAGCGCGTGATGAGAGACAAGATCGAAAACGATCGCCATCGTTTCGCGGCCCTGCGGCGGCAGCATGGCGACGATCAGAAGAAGGTCGGGAGCAGCTTCGACGACGTCGACCGGACATGTGCCGCGCTTGTCCAGGGCATGGCCAGGCAAATTGCTCCAATGCAAGCCTCCGTCGGCAAGGAATTCGAGAGCGGCGTCTTCGCCTGTCTCAAGCACAATTTCCAGTTTCTGTCCCCTCATTCGGTCGGTGCTGGGTCGACGGTTGACCGATAGCCCGCTGGCAACCGCGGCCGAGGAGGGCAGAGCGGCGCCCTTCGTCGGTGTCGCTGCAAGCGGACCATCGCCGAAGCTCTCGCCTATCATGCGCTCCGACAACGTCCAGACCGCTTCCGCATGGTCCTCGTCGAGCGCCCAGGGCATCACGCCATTCGGCAGCCGTGGATCGGCGTTCACCTCCGAGAAGCCGCAGTCCTCCAGAAAGCGGCCGCCTTTCCCGTCCAGGTCAGGGTGAACCAGCGCCCACACGATCGTCGCCGCGCCAACGGCGAGGCGCTTGCGCGGCAGATTGACGACCTCCGGCTGGCGAAGGCGCAGCGGCGCGAAATCCTCTTGTGTCAGATGATGATGCAGGTTCGTGTCGGTGATGATGCCCGGCGCAACCGTGAACGCTCGAACGCCCTGACCTCGATGGTGACGGTCGAATGCGAGGGCGAACAGCGCGTTTGCCGATTTCGACTGACCGTAAGCGTCCCAGCGATCGTAGGGCTTATGCTGAAAATTGGGATCCTCGAGGTCGACATCGTGAAGCCGGTGGGCCCCGGAGCTCAGTACGACAAGTCGCGACGGAGCCCGCGCCGTCAGCAATGGCGCCAGCCGGTTGACGAGGACGAAGTGACCCAGATGGTTGGCGCCGAACTGCATTTCGAATCCGTCCGCCGTCCGGGCCGAGTTGATCGCCATCACACCTGCATTCGCGACGATCCCGTCCAGCCCGTCACAGGACGACAGGATACGGGCGGCGCAGGCGCGGACGCTGGCGAGCGAGGCGAGATCGATCTGCTGGACGTCAAGATTGGCGTTCGGCGAAGTCTCCTTGATCGCCTCTAGCGCGGCCCGGCCTTTCGCGAGCGAACGAACGGCGATGATGACCCGCGCGCCGCGGGCAGTCAGCGCGCGGGCGGTTTCCTGGCCAAGTCCAGACGACGCGCCTGTCACGAGAAAGCACTTGCCGGCGAGATCGATACCGGCAAGGACTTCGTCCGCGGTGGTCTCGCGGTTAAACCTGGTCGTCCCTTCCATCGGCCTCGTCCTTCACAATCAGAGAATTCAGCTTTGAGCCGCGCGCCAGGGCGTGGCGATACGCTCAATCAGGGCGAGCAATCCATTGTTTGCGATGCCGACCAGGCCGAGCAGAATGATGCCGCCGAACAGATCGGTGCTGCGGAACGAGCGCGCCGCCATCATGATGGTGGTGCCCAATCCTTCCTGCGCCGTGACCATCTCGCCGACGACGGTGATGATCAGGCAGGCCGTCAGCGACAGGCGCATTCCGGCGACCACGTCGGGCAACGCGTTCGGAAAGCCGAATTTGATCGCGAAAGCGAGGTGCGAGACGCCGAGATTGCGTGCGACCTCGCGCAAGCGGGGCTCGATCGCACTGAAGCCGTGAATCGTGGGCAACAGCACCGGCCAAATCGCGCCGAAGGCGATGACGCCAAGGAGCATGCGGGGTTGCAAGCCGAACAGCGCGATCCCGATCGGAAGCAGCGTGGTCGCCGGCAATGGACGCAGCAGTTCGAGCGTCGGGGTGAGCCAGTATCGCGCACGGCGCGACAGGCCGATGAGACCGCCGAGAAGAGTGCCTCCAAGCGACGCCAGCATCCATCCATAGAACATGCGTTCCATGGTGGTGATGGTGAGTGCGAGCAGGTCGCCCTGCGTCAGGCCGCGCCAGAGGCTCCCAATCGTGGAAAGAGGCGACGGCAGGAAGATTGGCTGAACGAGGCCGGCCTGCGTCACAAGTTGCCACAGCGCGAAGATCGACAGCGCGACGAGGATGGAGCCCAGCCGTATGAGCCAGTTGCTCATGACGATGCCTCTCCGGCCGTCGCGCCAAACAGGCGTCGATGCAAGTGGGTCAGGCCGACATTGAGCAGCCAGCCGAGGATGGCAAGCCATGTCAGGAACGCGTACATCACGTCCGGCCGCAGGCTCAGCCCAGCCGAAATGATGGCGTAGCCGAGGCCGAAAGGATTGGCCGCAATTTCCGTCGTAACCGCGACGATGAGGGCGATCCCGAGCGTCAGCCGTAGCGCCGTGAAAACTCTCGGGGCCGCGGCCGGCAGCGCAATCCTGACGATCTGCCTGCGTCGGGAGAGCCCAAGCATGCGCGCGACCTCGAAGAGCCGGACATCGACGCTGGCGACGGCATCCCGGGTCAGGAGCAGCATGGGCCAGAAGCACGCGAAGCCGATGATGGCCGCTTCCATCCGGATGCCGATGCCATAGACCAGCATGGTCAGCGGTATGATCGCGACCGGCGGAATCGGCCGAAACAGCTCGATCGACAGCCAGGCGAGCTGCGCGGCAGTCGTGGAGAGACCGAGCCAGACCCCGATCAGCAGGCCGAGCGTGCCGCCGGTCAGGACTCCGATCGCGATCGGCGCGACGGTCTCGACGCTCCGAAGAAATATCTCGCCATCGGCAACAAGGTCCAACAAGGCGGCTGCGATCCGGCTCGGCAGCGCAAGGCCGTCGCTCTGAATGCCAGTCGCGCGCATGGCAGTCTCCGCCACGACAAGAGCGCTGACTGGCAGAAGCCAGCCCGGCAGAACGAACGACAGGAAATCAGTGTGCTTTCTGGACATGGTCGAACAGGACGTGGCGCAGCCGAAGGAATTCCGGCTGCTCTCTTGTTACGAGCTGGTCGCGAGGTCTCGGCAGGTCAACATCGATGACGTCAGCGAGACGTCCGGGATTTGCCTCGAGTGCGAACACGCGGTCGCCGAGGTAGATCGCCTCGTCCAGATCATGCGTCACAAAAAGCGTTGTGGCGCCGCTGTCTTTGACGAGGCGGGCGATTTCGTCTTGCAGCGCCTGGCGGGTGAGCGCATCCAACGCGCCGAAGGGCTCGTCCATCAGGAGTATGCGCGGCTCCTGCGCCAGGCAGCGGGCGATCTGGACGCGCTGCTGCATCCCGCCGGAGAGTTGCGCGGGATATTTGTCGCCGTGGCCGGCGAGGCCGACCTTTTCGAGCAGCGCGCCGACGCGCACCGTGCGCTCGCGACGGGAGAGACCGATCGCTTCCAGCGCAAGGGCGATGTTCCCCGCGGCGGTTCGCCAGGGCAGCAGCGCGCGGCCATAATCCTGAAAGACGATCGCGACGTCGCGGGAGGCGCCCTTGACCGTCGCGCCGAAGCGGCGGACCTCGCCGGCGTTCGGCGCAAGCAGCCCCGACACAAGGCGCAGCAGGGTGGTTTTGCCGCAACCGGACGGGCCGACCACGCATGCGAATTCGCCGGGTGCGATATCAAACGATAGCCCGTCGATGACGCGTCGCTGGCCGAGATCGAGCCGGACGCCGTCGAACGCAATGGCAGGGTTGGTACAAGCCTGGGCGGCAACAGGCGCCACACGGATGCTGGCGCGATTCATTTCAGGAAAAGCGCTTCAGTCGGCTTGAAATTGCGCAGCATGTCCTGCTTTTCCATCATCTCGACCCAAAGCCGGACCTGTTGCGGGGTCACGTTCGTATCAAGCTTGTTGATGGTCAGCGTCTTGACGATCTCCGGCGGCATCTTGACGTTCTTGCCGAATATTTCGAGCGCGCGTGGGACGTCGCTTTCCTCGAATGCGATCGCCTTGTCCATCGCAGCCTTGAAGGCGGCGACCGCGTCACGATGGGCCTCGGCCCAGGCGCGGCTGGCGGCATAGACGAAGGGCGGCAGACGATCGGGGAGATCCGCGGCGATGTAAAAAACCTTTCCGCCCAGCCCGGGAGCGGCGGCGCGCAGCAGGAAAGGGCTCGTGGTCAGCACGGCGTCCACGGTACCGGCCTTCAATAGGTCGGCAAGCTGCGGAAAGGTGCTCTCGACGAACGTGATCTTGCGCCAGTCGACGCCTTTGCGCCGAAACCATTCGCGGGCCATGATGTGGAAGAAGCTGCCGAGGCCCGGGGTGCCGATCTTCCTGCCGACGAAGTCTTCAGGTTTTCCGATACCGGAGTTTGCGCCCGCCACGATCCCGTAGTTCGTGTCGTTCACCGACGCGATCGCGCCGCCGGAGACGATCACCAGATCCAGGCCGCTGTCGGTGACCTGGATCAGGGAGGCCGTGCTGAGCGCTGCAATCTGCAGCGAGTCGGACTGAAGGGCGGCGGGCATTGATTGTCCGCCTGGTATGATCCGGATGGTCGCATCGAGGCCGCGATCCCGGAAATCGCCTTTCTCCACCGCAATCATCGGCAGCACGAATTCCGGAACCGGAGGGACACCGATCGTAATCTTGCTTTGCGCCGCCGCGAAGCTGATCGGCGCGAGCAAAAGGATGATCGTGGCTATCGCCGTGCGGCGATAGCTCTGGAAAGCGTTTGGCATGGTGTGTCCACCCAGCGTTCGCGAACATCGTAACACGTCACGTCTGCGAGCAATCCTCCCCAAGATTGGGGAGGCCTTTGACCGAGAGCGGACGAAGGAGTCGGCGCGACAAGGTGCAGGGTTTGTGGCCTGGCGCTCGACGTATCGCGGCCGGGAACCCGGTCGGACGATGGGCGCAGGCGCCATAGCCCAATGGGGTGCGACTAGATCTTGCGTTTTCGGATAGTGCGAGGCCCATCCTCTACTTTGCATGGGGTTGTTTTCGCAATTTTGGGTCCCCCGGGCATCAGCGATGCATGAGGCCGTGAATGCTTCGCGCCGCGGCGAAGCGATTCATCCTCAAGCCATCATGCTCTACTCGTGCAAGTCGGCGCGATCGGAGCCGTAGAGCGATGAGACAAGCTGAGTGCGATTGCGGACGCCAAGCTTGGAGAAGGCATTGTCCAGATGGGTACGGACGGTCGCGAACTTCAGATTGAGCCGTCGCGCAATCTCCTTGTCGGCAAGGCCGTGCGCCGCGAGTTCGGCGACCTCGGCTTCGCGTGGCGACAGTCTGGCCGATTTTGGAGGCGGCCGAGTCTTCAGTTGGGCGTGTACCTCGATGCGCTTCAGCGCCTGTGCGAATCCCGGTGCGATGAGGCTCAACAGGCCGACCTCGTCGCGGTCGAAATCGGGGTGTCCCTTCTTGCGCCAGATCCTGATGTCCCCGGTGCTGTCGCGGCCATCGAAGGCAAAAAGGTTGATTCCGTAGTAGTGGCCTGACGGACGCAGGAAGTCGTTGTAGATTTCCGTTCTCATCAGATCGCGATGCGGAATGACGGCGCTGACGGGATTGACGCCGTGCCGCATCCAGCGTCGCGTACTCGTCGCATGGCAGTGCTGGAAATAGTTTTGGTACTTCTCCACGTAGGAGTCGTCCATGTTGATGGCGACGCCGCGTTCGAACGCCTGTTTCTGCGGGTTCCAAAGGTAAGACGCATACAAATCGGCATCGAGCAGATCGAGCAACGATCCGCCAATCGTGCTCCGCAGATCCCGGCTGTCGGCGTAATCGGCGGAAAGCAGCTCGATGATGTCAGACAAAACGCGGCATTTCCTCGCGCTTATGTGCATTTGCCGGCCTCCCTGATGCCAGAATAGGCCGGCAAAACATGGGCTGTCCAGACGGCCACCGAGTCCACGGCATCGCGGATGCCTGCCGGCGCCGTTACGCGTTTATGTCCCACAACCGTCGCGTCGGAGTCCAAGACGACCCATGCCGACCGGCCTATCTCTGGAAGCGCTAGGGGCGAGACCCAAAGAGGGCTGCGGCCGCCAATCACGTTCGCACCGCCGTCGCGGACGAATTCAGGTGCCGAACCTTCGCAAGCGCGCTGACGAGGGATTGAATTGCAAAAATGAGGTTCTCGGGAAAAACCGCTCTCATCACCGGCGGCGGAACCGGCATTGGCGCCGCCGTCGCGCGCCGCCTTGTGTCCGATGGTGCCAACGTGGCGATCATGGGCCGCCGACGAGAACCGTTGCGCGCGATTGCGGATGACGTCGGGTGTTTTGTCGTGCAAGGAGACGCCGCCGATGCGCACGCCGTGCGCGGAGCGCTTGAGGAGATTCATAGCCGGTTCGGCCCCGTGGACATCCTGATTGCGAACGCGGGCGGGCACGGTGTCGGCCCGACCATTTCAATGAGCGATCAGAACTGGGCGCTCGCGACCCGCCTCAACCTCGATACGGCCTTC
>Ga0307508_10003913_pt1 | contig 14777 bp, 5 predicted proteins | sample 9_EM_MG_FD_203089 | JGI IMG/M metagenome (GOLD analysis project Ga0307508, IMG submission 203089) | Populus trichocarpa ectomycorrhiza microbial communities from riparian zone in the Pacific Northwest, United States - 9_EM | ecosystem: Host-associated > Plants > Roots > Unclassified | place... | reverse complement strand
AAAATTAATGAAATTGTGAAACCGAGTAATTTTTTTATTCCTCAATTATTATTATTTTTTTTATCATTTTTCATCTTCAGCCCAGTCTGTTTACGGGCCCACATTTCCTTCTCTCAATTCAATTCAATAGAACACTCTCTCTCGCGAAAGTACTCTCTCTCTCGCGAAAGTACCACTCTCTCCCTCCAAATCTTCTATTCCTTCCTCCCTAAGCAAAAAAATAAAAATAAAAAATCCTCCTTACCCCTCTCTCTCAAATCCCTAACCAATAGCAACCATGCAAGAACCAGAGCTTCACGATTTATCAGACGACGCTGATTACGCTGCCTCTCTTCAACAGGTACGGTAGCAATAAATCATTCACATTTCCACTAAATTCAATTCAATTCACAAAAATTCTTTCATTCAATATTTAGGTTTTTCTTATGTTATTTTGATTTAGGGATCGGCGAGTATGATGATAACGAGGAGCGATAGCGGAAGGAGCACTTCGTCGAGCGTACCGGAAGGATCAGAAATTGTGTATTTGAAAGATAACGTGACGATTCATCCCACTCAGTATGCGTCTGAGAGAATTAGTGGTCGGTTGAAGCTCATCAAGCAAGGCTCTTCTCTTTTTATGGTATATAAATTAGGTTCTCTTCCTTTTCTTTAAATCAGTTTATTAATCACCTTTTTCTCTTCTCTGTGTTTTAATGTAATTGTCTAGCGAATTTATGCTAAAACGTGGATATTTTTGTGGTTATGGTAGACGTGGATTCCGTACAAAGGGCAGAGTACGAATGCGAGGCTGTCGGAGAGAGGTTGTATTTCTGAACTGTTAATTTGTTGAATTAAGAGTGTTATAATATACTGGAGTAAATGTGATATGGTCGGTGAAATTGTTGGTGTGGTTTTGTTTTTGTAGATAGAAATCTTTACACCATAAGGGCTGTGCCTTTTACGGATGTGCGGTCTATTCGTCGACGTACTCCTACCCTTGGGTGGCAGTACATAATTGTTGTTTTGTCATCAGGTATATATATTTTTTCCTTTCATGGAGGCTGTATTATTAAGTGATAGTGGATTTAGAGTTTTTAAATGCCCGAAGCTGCTTTTAACAAGTGAATAAAGATCATTAAATGCTTGAATACTTTTAGTCTAAGAAATGGCTAATGTTTTAGTTGATAGAACTTTTGTAGCATTGATGTACGATATATGTCAGATCCCAAGCATCATATTTTTTCATGGATTTCTCACTTTGTTACGGATTGATCTTGTTATGAAATTACTGGGAGGCATTAATGAAGATGAGTGAAATGAGATTATGAAGAATTTGGTACTTTGTAATGGCAATCTTTATTGTGTGGCCTCTTTTTTTTGTGACATTTGTATTGAGGAGAATAGCTTTATTTTATTTACATTTTTACCTTATCAAGGTATGATAATATTTGTATCTATTTATGAGCTATTATTTTTATTCATCTTGTTTAATTTTATTTCGAGGTGATTATTTCTACTTCTAGTCACTGTTGTTTGGTTGGTGTGTTTGTGTTCTATGTTGATGATTATGAGTTTTGGGGTTTAAAATTGAATCCATCGATACCTGGTTTTATTTCTCCTCATTTTTAAAATGGAGGTGTTTTGCAGGACTCGCATTTCCTCAACTTTACTTCTACAATGGAGGAGTCAAAGAGTTCCTTGCTACAATAAAGCAACATGTTTTTATTGTGAGGTTGGCTACTGATTTAGTCTGCAACTCCTTTTATTTTGAGATTCTCTTCCTCGACCTCTTCCTGTCTATCTATAAATATCTACATTATAAAGATGCATATTTAGATATTATAAGAGCATCTCTAATATATTGAAGTTACATTTATTTATGCTTCACATGGGGAACATTTTACATTTAGAATTGACCACTGATTTCATTTTTTATCCTTGGTGCCTTGTTTCCTAATCTCTTTGTGCTTTGTGGTAAGAAAGGCTGCAAGGTTATTCTCGAAATTTGACAAGGATTAAATGAAGACCTTGCTTGGTAAGATACAAGGACTAAGCCTGGCCTTACTTGGGCTATGGCCAAATGGAATTTTGGCCTCATGGAATCTTTTCTCCTTCTAGAAATGGGTTGGATGGTGGGGTTATCGGTTCTCTTTCTTTTAAGCCTGTTTATGACAGGAAAAAAAAAGATAGAAAGAAAAGAAAATAATCAGTTTATCGGTGACTTGTTGCTTCGTTCTGCAAACATTGTTGTTAGGAAAGGTAAGTTTAAAAAGCATAGGGAAGGGGTAGCAGCATGAAGTTTGTCCTGTTATGTCTTGCGTAGAGTTTCTGATATGAGAGAAATGATTATACTTTTGAGGGTTTAAAACTTTTAGTACAAAGGTTGATATAAAAGAACTGTTTTGGTCACCTATCTTAGGGATTTCTTTGGTTTGCTGTTTTTTTCTCTTTCTTCTGGGGTCTTATAAGTACTCGTTACTTTTGGGAGCTGGGTTTCTTGCAATTTTTCCTCTCATTGTTGCACGTTTTCTTTTGTACTTGTTCAGTTCTCTACATACTTTCTATATGCTTCTGTGTTGCCCCTTTGCTCTTTTTTTTTCCTTTCAACTTAAATAACAGAAGAATGTTGTTTGGCATGAGCGTGGCATCGAGCATGACACTTTATATGAACTGTGCTGTTAAGTCATGTTTAATGCATTCTTTTAGATTAAGTACATGTTTTTTTTTTTTTTTTTTATTATTTTTTTTTATGGTGGAAGGGAACCTAGTTACACCTTAGAGACTGAGACATCCTTCAAAAGAATTAAGTGAAAAAAATAAGAAGATTAGAGCAGAAGTGCCTTCTCCCAGAAAGGCCCCACGATTTTAATCATCTTCACGTCTTTTGTTTGTGCATTTCAGGATATTTTTCAGTTATAAGATTAATTTGTATATGACGACGTCCTTAAACTTGTTTACTCTTACATATATCTGGATCTTATTTATCATTAGAGATGCTATTTCTATAATCTTGTTGCTGTACATCACATTTACAGATCATTGGAAGATGCAAATGTATTTCTGGTGAATGATTTTCAAAATCCCCTGCAGGTGTGCATGAACGGTTCTCTATTCTCTCTCTTTTTAGATAACTGGTAATCAGTCACTTTCAATTGCAAATATTGCTTTTAGATGTTGGTTTGCATTAGACATTGCTTTCTTCTAGGTTGTCCAATCTCGGTCATTTCTGATATGTTTCCAGGCCTATCCCCTGAATTGATCTAGATCCTGATATGTTTGGTTGCTATGTTCTTACATTTCACTTTGTCTGTCTTCTTTCTTTCTTTTAATGGGTTTTAACCGGGTTTTGCAGAAAACCTTGTCCTCTTTAGAGTTGCCTGTTTATATTGCAAGTGGACCATCTGCATCCGTTCCAGATGGTGGTGAATCTTCATCTTGTGAACTCCAAGAGAGGATTGGTGACTCTATCCGTGATGAAATTCCTAGGCCTTCTCAAAATCCTGGGAGGCAGAAGCATAAGAGTCATGATCCTGCTCGAGATCTTACGATCCATGTATTGGAAAAATTCTCTCTTGTGACCAAATTTGCTCGGGACACAAGTTCACAGCTATTTCGAGAAAGTAATAGCAATGGCTATGGTGCTGTAGAAAGGAAAAGTTCTAGCTACTCTCTCCCTGATGTCCCCCATAAGCCATCCATGGATGCAGAGATAGCTCTCGAGGAAGGTCCTGTTCCCTCAGATCCTCTGGAGGTAACCATTTTCTATTTCAAATCTATTAGTATTTTGGGACCCTCTGGAGTTTAATTGAATTTTTGGTTTTGCTGTGTCCTGCTTCTAAAAGCTAATATATTTTTAACACATTGGATGTACACTTCATAATATATTTACTTCTCATTTGAACATAACCCTTAATGTGCACATCATCATTAGGTTTGCAAATGCATTTGAAACTGGGTTGACATAGATATTGGGTACTCTATATCTAACTTGCAGTTTAGTTATGCCATTGTTGGGCTTTTGCATATAGGTTTTTTGACAGTGTATGTTGCTGAACATTTTGTTCTTTTTCACTTTTGTGTGAATCTAACCATACAGAATTTACTTGCAACTTTTGAATTTAATGTATCGATTTTCTGTTCTTGTTTTGGTTTTTTCTGTTTCTTTCATCCTCTTTTTGCGTTGAGGAAATTTTTTATAAGCCATGCTGGTTGTGTTAACTAGCAAATGGAATGGTGCAACTGATTCTTTCTATCAATAATATATTGTATTTTAAAAAAGAAGGGTGTGACTGACTGGTGTAGTGCCCGATGCATTGGAAGTTCACAAAGACTAGTTTAGACCTGCAGGTTTACCATTAAGTTTTTAGTAATAGCATGGATAATGATTTGAATCCGCCATTTACCAGTCAAGCTATTCATTTTGGGCTAGCTTAATCATTTTCAGTAGGCTATTGTTTGTTTTATCCATGGGGACTTGTTGGAAATGGGTGGTATTTTTCATGTATTTAATTAGTTATAAAATCTATCAAAGAAGTTATCTTGAATGTGGTAAACATAAGATTTTCTTGGGAGCCAGACACCTTTTGTGAACTTTTTACTGGGATAAGTTTGATTGTGCCAAATTCTCACCATATCACTTACCGGCTAGTAGTGTTTTGTCAGTGGAAGTATCATAGTTAAAGATCGAGAGCTTAATTTAGTGTCTAGTTCATTTCTCTGCTCTCCTGTAGTGATTATCAGTTCACAAAATATATCAATGGGAGATGGTATTCTACCCATAATATCTGGAAAAGTCTCTTCTTTTTTCCATTTCTCCTTTATGACTCATCTACAAAAAAAGCACATTGACTGAGCTCAATACAAATTACATCAACTGAGCTCAATACGAATTACATTGACTCAAAACAATACGTTCTTTAACGTACGGGCACTGTATTATTCATGTGACATGCCATCCTTCTTGATTGTTCTTACATGAAGTTGGAATAAGAATGTGGTAGTTGGGGGTTATGGATCCATAGTAGAGATGTAAGCTGCTGGTCATGAAAAATATTGGAATATACACAAGGCGGGGTTTGAAGAGTGGGAAAATTGGTTTTCCAAGCATTACGATACTGATGTTGCTTCCATTGCTTTGCAAAGTCTTAAGTCCCGATTTTATTTTTTATTTTGGTGCATTGTGTCAGTATATGACTTGATTTTGGGAATTATTATGATAGAACATCTTCCCTGACGTAGTTAAGAGGGAAACACAGCAACAGATCAGCAGACATAAGCCGACATAAGTGAGAAAGAATTTAGAACTAGGTATTTTATCAGTGTTTAAGAAAAACCTCTAGTTTCTGAAATTCATTGATGAAAGGAATAATATGATGGCAGTAATTTTGTCTTACAGCCTATTTATACTAGAATAAGATCTCTAACCCCAGCCTTAGATTGAACCCTTAAACAGAACTTCTAATCCTAGTCACCCACCCAAATACTTTTAAGAAAAACATGAATTTCTAGTTAACAAAAAAAGCTCATGACTGGAGCAATTCTGCTGTCTTTTGATCGTAGATCAGAAAATTTAGTCATATCCAGGTGATTGCTGCTAGTTGAATTAAATCTGAGAATTGTTACATTAAAATACATCAACTTCGCATCTGTTGGTTATTAAAGTAGAAGCCCTAAACATAAGCGAGTCTTACATTTGAGGGGTTTGACACAGTAGCATCCCAGATTTCATATCTTGATCCTACTCAAGGATCAAAACAAGAACTGAGTGTGCCCTTATGCATGCTTGTACTTTTCATTTTCTTCACTTGCTTTAAAAAAGTTAGATTGTAGATCTCCATGTACTTAATGGTGTGTAACTTTTCCTGCCATGTGATTTCAGTGCTTCCTTTAGGATATTAAATGCCACAGAAGAAAAGCACATATTATTGCTAACTACTTGATTTAGCGTTTCTATTAAGAAATTGAAGATGATAATGACTTTCTTGGGATGATTTAAACTGTGTTTTGTGGATTTTTTTCCTGTGTTGATCAATATATAAAATTTGTTCTTTTTTTTTTATGTGAGATTAATTCTTTTCCCCACTTCTGTATGGCAGTTCGATAAAATGACACTCGTATGGGGAAAACCACGACAGCCACCCTTGGGGTCAGAAGAGGTCAGGCTTTTTTTCCTGAAGATAAATTCTCTATCATTTTTAATGATAAATCTGTCAATATGAATGCCTGTCAAGTTACTGCCCACAAATTCATTTGAAATAATTTCATTTCCAGCACTCTTAATGTTTTTTCTGCTGTAGCTTTTTATTTTGGTCTCAGACACTTGCGTTGACCCAAATGCTCCTTTATTTTTGGCATTTTACATGAATGGGTTCTATTTTGATTCTGTGCCCATGTTCACCTTCCTCTGTATCAATTTAAAAAGTAGATGGTGTGTGCATTAGGGGTGAGCAAAAAAACCGATTAAACCTAGATAACCAGAAAAAACCGAACTGTGAAAAAAAACTGATTAAACCAATAAAAAAACAATTCGGTTCGGTCTGGTTTCGGTTTTAAAAGGCTGAAACTGAATAAACCGAACCAAACCAGTTCAAATAGAAATAAAAAACCCGGTGGTACTATAAATAGCTTTCCATACCCATCTACCTTTTAGTTTCTTCTTCTAACCCTAGCAAACCCAGCTCCCCCCGACCTCCTCCCTCGTTCAATCTCTCGATCAAATCTTCATCTCTCAACCTTTCTGTCTCTAAATCAAAGCTAGCAGTTGCTCCTTCAAGTTCTTTGCTCCTCCAAGAGTTGGATGAGAAATTTGATGCTGCCTATTCTTTTCAAAATTGTTTTTTCTTCCTTTTGTCATGTTAAAAGCCTGTTTTCTTGAGTACTAGATGTCAGAAGTAGTTTCTAATTTGCAGTTTCTTTAAATCAGACTGACATATGCAGCCACTCACTATTAGATGCATGAGTTCTGGGAGATTCATCTCAACATGCTTCTAGATTAGTACTTCACTATCCTTGACTGGTCCTGTGATACAGCAACTTCTACTAAGTTAATGCTGTCATACCAATATTGAGACTTATCAGATTGCTCAATGCAACTAGTAACTTTTCTTTTGATTTCTGTAGATCTATTATATATTCATTTCCCAGATTTATTTACGAGGTTGCTGGTTTGCTACAACATGTTGCGACTACTGTCATGGATGTTGTGAGAACATTAACTTAGTAGAAACTGGTTTTTTCTGTTTTTTCCCTTCAATTAACCGAACCAAACTGAACCGAAACTGGTTGGTTTGAACCGGTTTCGGTTTTGATTTTTTTTATAAAAAAAAATTGGTTTGGTTATTTTTTAAGGTGAAAACCGGACCGAACTGAAAATGCTCACCCCTAGTGTGCATAATATGTTATACACATGCTGACTCATTATGTGTTTTTAGAATTTGCTTTTTCTTAAATCGAAACAATAATCATGATTATCTTCTGGGTAAAAGTTTGATTGATAAAGAGTTGGCTCATGATTTAATTGCTGCTGACATTTTTCTTTGATTTAACACTAGGGTATGCAATGGTCCTTAAACTGGATGTGTTTTCCCATCATAGTCAATGTAATTTGAAGTATCATCTGTAAACCTTGTAGTATGAGCCATGTTACAATGATAGTCCTTGGATGGCTGTGGTTTTTTTTAACTCTGATTTGACATTTATTGCTATTACTCAATCTTATTGTTTTAAGTTCATATGCCAAACGCCCAAACCCTTGTGAGTTCAAGGGTTACAGATCCACCCCGAGGAACCATTTATTGTTGTCATAAATCGATTTAAATTTGTTCATTTCATTTGCTGAAGCATTGAAGATGGATTTTGCAGTCCTTTGGCCCTTAATTCTGATTTTTTACTCAAGACATTGAATGTACATGCCACAACTGTTCTTGTTGTTTTCAAATTTTTGTTGTATTTTCAGTGGGCTACTTTCTTGGATTCTGAAGGGCGAGTCATGGATTCAAAAGCCTTAAAAAAGAGAATATTCTATGGTGGAGTTGAGCACACAACACGCAGAGAGGTTTGTTGTTTACTATCATTAAACAACTGTTTTATGAGACATTCTTTGGTTTAATATGTTATTCTTCCTAGGATTAACAATTATGAATATAGGTCTGGCCATTTTTGCTGGGATATCATGCTTATGATTCAACGTATGCGGAGAGGGAATACCTCAAGTCTTCCAAAAAGTCAGAGTATGAGACAGTAAGACAACAATGGCAGGTTTGTTGTAATTCTCAGTTTTCCACACATCACTGTGTGCTTATGTTTCTGCCTGATATGTTTCATGGAGGTTTTTTCCCCCTTCCTTGTTGAAGATTGGGTTTTAGACACCCTTTCATGTTGATGATTGAATTTGTGTTTTTTTCCTCTTTGCACGGGCTTTTATTTCTACTTTCAACTGTTTCATGAAACATGCTATTTTGTTGCCTGCATTTCACTTGGTGTGGCTTATATGATTGCTATTAGGTTCAATGATTGTTAATGCATTGTTGTGGAAAGGAAAAGGTGATTTGCCTTCATATTGTCTGACTTTCTCAGTATAATAACCAACTGAACAAAATGCACAACAAGAAGAGCAACTTTTGAGGCTTCTTTTGTCAATCATAAGTGATCCCTTGGCGGATTAAGTGCACCATACACTCAAATGAACTGAGTATTTGTTTGGTTCAACCATGCTTTAGGGGGGAAAAAGCTTCTAGCTCATCCTTCCGTCTCTCATAATCAGCTAAAAACAGTGCTTTGCTTTCAAGCACATGGGGCCCTTAAGACTCAGTCTCAAACTATTCAGAGTTAGATGCATGGATTTTATTTTTTTATCCGGCTCTGTGTTAGGCTAAATCTTTGCTTTTTACACCCAGGGAGATGAAATTTCGTTGTTTGTCTGTTTTTCAGCCTAATTTCTTGTACTTTCACTTGAAATTAGTTTTGCTTGTTAGGCCAAAGTGAAAAACTACTTTCTAATCTGATTGTTGACTCTTTTTTTTCCCACATAAAATACAATGTTTTATTTAGGAAAAGATGACATTACATTTTTAAGGTTAGGTAACTATGTTTTGGTCTCCCTGTCAGGACAGCAGGTGCTTTCAATCATCTTTAACAGTTGTCATTGATATTCTTCTAATCTTCTTTGAAGAAGTTTCCTTTGAGGCTTAATACATGCCTTTTTTTGCTCCTGCAGAGTATCTCTACTGAACAAGCAAAGAGATTTACAAAATTTAGGGAAAGGAAGGGCCTTATAGACAAAGATGTGGTATGCATGAAGCTACTGTTACTGTTTTCAAGTTTTAAATTATTTATTTTACGACATCAAATTAAAATATATTTAAGTTAATTCTAATAGCTGTTTTGTTGTGTGTTCAAGGTGAGGACTGATAGAGCGCTGTCTTTCTATGATGGGGATGGTAATCCAAATGTGAATATCTTACGTGATATTCTGTTGACGTACTCCTTCTATAACTTTGATCTTGGTTACTGTCAGGTAGTAACTTCATTTCTGCAGTTTTTTTGTTGAAGGAGATGCTTTTTGTTATCCTTTCTGACAATCATGGAGTCTTATTCCCCCCCCCCCTGTTTGGTGCCTATTTCTATATTTTGCATTAATGTAACTTTGGAAGTACTGTAATGCATGTCAATAATTGCATTCAGGGAGGTGTTACTTTGTTGTAATTAGCAACTTTTAGTGCTTAGTAGCTGCTTGATCTTGTTAGTCCTTCCCACCTATACTTTTGTTTCTACTCTTCTTTTTTATTGTACTTCCATTTCTATTCATTTTCATGCACTTTATGTTATTCCTTGTTACTTGCTCTCATCCTGGTATGCGGACTGTAAATAAACAACACGGTTTCAACGAGGATAAGTTTAGTAATTCTTAGTTGCAGTTTATCTTAGTGTTGTCTCATATGCTCTCACCCAGGTTCAGAAAACAGCTAAGAGTGGGTTAAAAATTGCCTTTTCCTATTGGGAAATAAAATGTCAAGTGAATACATTCAAGGCCCCTTTTCCATCCTATTTGGGAAATGGGTACAGTGGGGATGCTGAATATTCACGTCTCTGCCCTTTTTTTCTCAGGGTATGAGTGATTTACTATCCCCAATTTTGTTTGTGATGGAGGATGAATCAGAATCGTTTTGGTGTTTTGTGGCACTGATGGAACGTCTTGGACCCAATTTTAATCGCGATCAAAATGGCATGCACTCTCAGCTTTTTGCATTATCCAAGGTCTCTCTCTCCATCCCCCCTACAAGCCTATCTATTTTCTTTTCTTTTCTTTTTTCTCAGAAATTTATATATATTTTGACAATTCATCTATTGAACGATATCCCATCTTAAATTTAGAGTCTGTTTGCTTCTTTAGTGAAATTCAAAGGCCTTTTGGCTTAATTAATTTTGATGATCTTCTGTCTTGTGTCACTGTATAATTTACAATATCAAATTGTGAATGGTAGACAATCATTTTTTTGGGATGTTATAGCTTTGGATGAAGGTTAGGTGTTGGCTGGGTTTTCAGTAAATTGTTTTGTTAGGCTGCAGTTACAAGCTGAACTAACTTTTACTATTCTTATCGCAGCTGGTGGAGTTGCTTGATTGCCCATTACATAACTATTTCAAGCAGAATGACTGCTTGAATTACTTCTTTTGTTTCCGCTGGGTTCTAATACAATTTAAAAGGTCAGATTAGTGGATTATTTGTTCCTCTTTTTTCTGCTCTTAGGATGGATGGATGTCTTTTTAATGAAGCTGCTGGCATACCCTTTCACTGCCTTTTTTTCCTTTGCAATTACGAACATAGTATAGTGGATATAATTTTTTTTTCTCATATAAAAGTTAATATATATATATATGTATGTATGTATGTATGTATGTATGTATAAGATGCTCAACACTGATGTTGATTTTCAGCGAGTTCAGTTTAGCTTCAATTTTAAACGATTATAGTAGCAAGTCTAATGTTGTTTCACCAAGAAGAAGATACTTGCATGCATTCTATAATCATTGTCTCAAAAAACTCGGATGCTTGCTGGGGTTAGTGATGAAAGGTACATAATTTACTAGTTTGCAATACTTCTTGAGTGTATTGGCGTCGAATAAATTCCAGAAGGGAATATTTACAATAAAGTACAGCATCTGGGACCTCTCCTTGATTGAGAAGATTGATACAGAATACCATGCTGGATCTTTTTTTTGTGACTTAATAGAAAACCAGATTTGGGATGAGATATGTATGGAGAAAATCGTTCTCAAACATCACTATGGTGTAAGTCCAAAAAAAAAAAAAAAGCAAATCACAATGGTGCAAGTAACTACATTCAATGATGTTTTTGTATCCTGAGTATCCGAATGCTATCACTATGCTCCTTTATTGCTAGAAATCAAAGGAAATATGGTGTTATTGCTTTATTTTTCTCACTATGATTTACCAAATTTTCAGGGAATTTGAATACAAGAAAACAATGCGATTGTGGGAGGTGTTGTGGACCCATTACTTGTCTGAGCATCTGCACCTGTATGTATGTGTTGCAATCTTGAAGCGATACCGCAAGAAGATAATGGGGGAGCACATGGACTTTGACACGCTCTTGAAATTTATCAATGAGCTGAGTGGCCATATTGACCTTGACGCAATACTTAGAGATGCAGAGGCTCTGTGCATATGTGCTGGTGAGAATGGTGCTGCTCACATCCCACCAGGAACTCCACCTTCATTGCCTACTGAGAATGAGAATGCTTTATTATATGCTCAAGATGATGAAGTACTGTAATACAGTTCTTCTCATTGGTACGATATAAGCGGCTTTATTTTTTGTTTTCTTCATCAAATAGCTGTGTATAATTGCTGTTTTTTCGAAATAAAATGTTAATAATCAAGCAATCAACTCCATTTGCTGTCCTCCTTTAAATGACATTATCATGTGTATTGTTGCGTGAGAGTATATAACTTGGCTGGACTGACAGTCGCCTCTTGTTACTTTATTATTTATCAATCACATTTCTCTCAGAGAGGGAGATGTTTGTGGGTTTCCATCTTCCTGTTCAGTCTCTCCTGTGAAATCTACTAGTTTCTAGCTTCTCGTGGTAGAAAGACATTCGGAGGGATGTGTGAACATACGCGTACCAATCAGCCGATTGTGATGGTTTTCTTTTCTTTTTCGAACAAAAGATGGCGCTTTTTTTTTTTTTAAAAAAAAAGTAGAAATTATAAAAAGCCAAACTTTATTTTAGACTCTGTATTATTTAATCTGCAACATCTTCATCAATCTCAATAACAACTAGCAGGCTCCATGTTCAATAAATACAGATTGTTTAAAAAGTGTTGTTTTCCGACCGTAGCATAGTAAAAAAAAAAAAAAATTGGTAGAATATCACAATCCAAAAATTATTTAGGGATTTAACATATTTTATCAAGTTATAAAAAATATTGTGACTCGATGATGAAGAGATATTTTCAGAGACAGGGTTTTTAGCAATTAACTATCTGCCTAAAAAAACTGAAATACCACAATTCATATAATTTAAATAATCAATTTTCCAGTTTCAAAATACAAATCATGCAGCACATAATATTTTTAATTCTAATTAACAAAATTATGCATATAATTAACATAACATTTTATTAAAATTAAACTCACTATGTATATATTCATAATTCTTATAATATATAATGTAATTATATCTAATAATCATCCTAGCTCATGGATAAGCTTGGAGCACTCGTGGATAGGTCTACAACACCAACCCAACTCATCTAACTCGAGAACAAGTATGTAGCATCCGTGTAGGGGTAAGGAGAACCAATATCACCCCATCTCATTAACAGACTTGGGATGTTTGTGGAAGGACCTGCACCACTTCTCTAACTAGTCCAACTCATGAACAAGTCTATGTAGATGTCAACACCAATATCACCCTAACTAGTAGACAGGTCTGAGATGCTCGTGGATGGACCAACATCCCTAATATTCTCACGATAAACAATCTCATCTTCCACTAATGTTGCTTCAAGATGCTTAACATCTTCAACCTCTTGAAGTTCACCACGACATAAATTGAGCGTAATGATGGCCACAATACATCTTATTTCATCCACGCCTTCACAAATAGTTGTTACTTCTTTTCAAGCCTCTCGTACTAGGAAATGAATCTAAATACATAAATTAAAAAGTAATTAATACTTATAATCTATAATAACATAAACAATATTTAATAAATGTTGTATGTAAAATAATATTGCATCAATTCTATCTTAGACATTAGGGCGTGTAATGCTTCGGATTGCGTGGACACCTCAGGAAACCCGACCAGGTAGGTGTAATAAAAAGATGCTTAATGGTTAAATATTATCTCATATAAGTATGTACATCAATCATTGGATACTGCTTCTAAAAAAAACGACCTCTCATAGTATCTCAAAGATCTAGATAAGATGCATAAATTACCAATCAATTCCCCATGCCCTTACCCTGACAATTAATAGTATGCAGCTCGTCACCAATATCAATATAATTTGGTATGTGCTGGGATAGACCAAACTATCACATTACCCGATTTGGGCAATGCATCTCAACAATGTTAAAGCTGTGCAATGAGACCAATGCTAACCAAAGATCAGATCCCTCATGGCATATAACTCATACCTGATGTGGTTGTTATGCGTCCAACTCATCCTGATAGAACTCGTAGACATGAGTGAGATTTACTATGAAATGTCTAGCCTCATATCATCTGACATAATAAGCCATAAAGTTAGTATGTTTTTTGCATTCAATTTATATAAATAATGTGTTGATTAAAATCAATTTATTTTATTATTACTTAGAACCCATGGATAATGGTCATTGAGTGATAGTGTCCAACATATTATTATCCCAGCTCTTTGGATGTCCGATATGAATATGCTCTCACGACCAGAACTATATTAATTAACATTGAGAGTTCTAAGTTAGCATTTAAAATGCCATTAATTTTAACAATTAAAGAATTTAAAATAATTATAACTGGAGAAATAGTAGATACTCGACAATTTATCTTTTTTTCTTTAGACATGATTTACATAGTTACGGGTAGAGATATGCAAGCATGACCCCCCCAGTTGTAATTAGGAATTGCCTAGAAGTCCTAAAGCAGTGTAAAAAAGAATAATAAAACTGCATTGCCTGCAATTCTCGTGAAAATAAGACCTCTAAACATATGTTATATGTAGTCTTAAGCATACTTAACCAATTGGTCCTCTGTCATATTTGCTGAAAGGTCTTGAAATTTATATCCAACCATGTCAGTTTGATGTAGTTAAGAGATTATATTCATCTTCTATTTCAAGCATATTTTAGTTAGGTTAATTATATAACATTTTAGATAGCTCGTTAAAAGACATCTAATGTAGCAGTTAGGAACTCATGACTGCCTCCATTATAAGTGATATCATTGTCAGTATTGACGATGATACCACCATGGAAGTATAATATTCTAAAATTACTAGATATTCTGTTAAACAACACAATAAAACACAAGTCTAATTTATTAATATCGTGGGGTTAATCAATGTACATACTTTATCAACAAAACCAGAACGGTAACATAATCGGCAAAACTTTAATTCATCAAATTAATCAGTGAATACCTAAATTCATCAAACTTCACTATCATAATGAAATTATCAAACCAACTCATGTATTTCATAGCTAATTATCTTATTTTATACCTAATTCAGTATAATCCTTAATTTAAACTAGATAAACCCTAACTTTAACTCTTTTTTTTTTGGA
>Ga0307508_10003912_pt1 | contig 14785 bp, 11 predicted proteins | sample 9_EM_MG_FD_203089 | JGI IMG/M metagenome (GOLD analysis project Ga0307508, IMG submission 203089) | Populus trichocarpa ectomycorrhiza microbial communities from riparian zone in the Pacific Northwest, United States - 9_EM | ecosystem: Host-associated > Plants > Roots > Unclassified | place... | reverse complement strand
GCGCGGCCGCAGGCGCATCCGACGGGGTAACTTTGCGCTGGCCCGAACGGGTGACCTTCCACGAAATGGAAATCGCCATCATCATCGGCAAGACCGGCACGGAGATCGCCGCCAAGGACGCCTACGACTACATCGCCGGCTACTGCATCGGGCTCGACATGACGATGCAGGGCAAGGAATTCCCCAGCTTCGGCAAAAGCTTCGACAGCTATGGCGTAATGGGCCCGTGGCTGGTGACGGCGGACGAAATCCCCGACCCGACCCAGCTCGAATTCGACCTCAAGATCAACGGTGTCTCCAAGCAGCGCGATTCGCTGCGGCGGCTGGTGCTCAACGTCCCCGACCTGGTCGAGCACGTCTCGTCGGTAATGACGATCCATCCCGGCGACGTGATCTTCTCGGGCACCCCGCCGCGTTCGGTCGGCCCGGTCGTCCCCGGCGACGTCATGCACGCGTGGATGGAAGGGATCGGCGAAATGACCGTCGCGGTGCGCGGCGGCCCAGGGCGCAAAACCCCGATGGAAGGGATGGAGGCTTAGAATGGCGAAGGTGATCCTGGTTCACGATGCGGACAAGGAATGGGAGCAGGTCAGCCCATCATGGCAGGCCAAATATGCCGAGGAGGATCGCGGGCTGCGGTTCAAGCGGCTGCTTGCCGGCAGCCCCGGCATGCCCAACATGCAGCGTACCGAATACATGCCGAACCACCACGAACCGCCGCACAGCCATCCCGAGGACGAAGTGCTGTTCGTGCTTTCGGGCGAACTGTTCAGCGGGCGAGAGAAGCTGGTGTACGGCGATGCGATCTATGTCGCGAAAGACACGACTTACAGCCTGCGTACCGAAACCGAGGGAGCGAGCTTCGTGCGAGTCGGGTTCGGCGATCTGGCGGCGCCCACCGCCTAGCTGCGACCGCGCAAGACCCATCACGTGCCGTTCGACAGCTTCCGCGCTACGCTCAACCTCGAAAACGCCTTCCTTGGTTCGACTGTACAGAGTCGCACGCAGATTTCGAGGCCACCCGGCTGTGAGGCCTTTGCCTAAGCCGCCTGCCACAACGGCACTTGCACCAGCTTCCCCGCCGCCGGAAGTAGCGCCCGAATCGACCGCGCCGGTTGCAGCGCTGCGAGGATCGCCGGATCGGCGGCGTTCATCCCTCCGGTGAGCGCACCGAACGCGGGTAAGATCAGCCGGTTCTCGCTCGCAACGGTGCAGGGCCGCACGATCTGGCGACCACGCACGGTGAGCCGCAGCTTGGGATGAAAGTGGCCCGAAAGTTCGATCCCCGTTTCGCCGCTATGCGCCTTGTGCCGCAGCAGCACGCCGCTCACGCTGAGTTCCTCAATCAGAGCGCCGCCTTCGGTCGGGACTGCGCCCACATCATGATTGCCGGTAATCCAGACCCAGTCGGTCGCGCGGGTGAGGGCAGCTAGCATCCCCTCAGCGCGTGGTTCGAGCCGCTCCGCCCCGCCGACGTCATGAAACGAGTCGCCCAGGCAGAACACCCGCCGCGCGCCGGTTTCGCGCAAGGCCAGCGCCACCCGTTCAAGAGTTTCGCGGCTGTCATAGGGTGGGAGCATCTGGCCGTGGCGGGCAAAGAAGCTTGCTTTCTCGAGGTGGAGGTCGGCCACCAGCAGTGCATTTTCACGCGGCCAGTACAACGCACCTGAGCGCAGCAAGCGCCATTCCTGCTCTGCGAACGAAAAGGGAACCATGGCTTTTCCTTGCCCGAGCCTGATTCGCTTGGCAAGGCCGCCGTCTGCCTCCGGAGCGACTCACCGATGACCGACTGGACCCCCAACACCGCCCGCGCCAGCGCCTGGTTCGAGGAGCTGCGCAACCTGATCTGCGGCACCTTCGAGGCGATCGAGCGCGAGGCCGGTTCGGACGCCGTGTTCCAGTACGATCCGTGGCAACGCGCCAGCGTCGCGGGCGAGGATGGCGCTGAAACCGGGGGCGGCACACGTGGTCTGATGAAGGGCCAGGTGTTCGAGAAGGTCGGGGTCAACATCTCGACCGTCTCGGGCGGGCTGGCGAAGGACTTTGCCGCAACGATTAACGGCGCCAGCGCCGAGCAGAACGCATTTTCCGCGACCGGCATCAGCCTCGTCGCGCACATGGCCAACCCGCACGTGCCTGCGGTGCACATGAACACCCGCTTCCTGACCACCACCAAGGCGTGGTTCGGCGGGGGTGCGGATCTCAACCCGCCGCTGCCGTACGAGGAGGACACCGAGGACTTCCACGCCGCGTTCCGCGCCGCCTGCATGAAGCACAACCCGACCTATTACGAACGCTACAAGGCCTGGGCGGACGAGTATTTCTACATCCCCCACCGTCAGGTCCATCGCGGGGTGGGCGGGATCTTCTACGATCACCTCGAGTGCGCCGACGCAGCCGCGTGGGAGCGCAACTTCGCCTTCACTCAGGACGTCGGCCTCGCCTTCCTTGAGGTCTTCCCGCGTCTCGTACGGCGACGGATGGGGATGGCGTTCACCCCCGCCGACAAGGCCCGCCAACTCGAATGGCGTGGCCGCTATGCCGAGTTCAACCTCGTCTATGATCGTGGCACGCTGTTCGGGCTCAAGACCGGCGGCAACATCGACGCCATTTTGATGAGCCTGCCGCCCGAGGCGACCTGGAGCTAGGCCTTCGCGCGCCGCCCCAGCAGCAACGCGGGCAGCGGCCCCTCCTTGAGCAGTGCCGTGGCGCACGAGACCAGCATGGTCACCAGCCACCACCAGCCAATTTCGCGCGGCAGCCAGCCGGCGATCAGTTCGATCCACATGCCCTGCTCGCCGCCAAAGCTCAGACCAATCACCTGCATCCAGCGGTAGAAAAGCTCGTGCCACAGCAGGGCGAGCGTCAGCAGCGCAGCGGTGCGGAGCCTCAGCGGCCCGCCTACCACCCGCAGCGCGGTGAGCGATGGCAACACCAGCATCAGATCAACCGAGCGGTAAAAAATGTTCTGCGCCGAAAGGAAGCAGCCGATCGCCATCAGCGCCCCGGTCAGCAGGAAGTCGCCTTCGCGCTGGTCGAGCTTGGCCATGGCCTCGGCAGTGTCGCCGCGCAAACCCAGCGCGATCCCGCCGCCTAGCGCCGCCAGCGTCAGCAGCCCGCGCACCAGCGGATCGAACCAGCCGGGCAGTTCAAACACCGTCGCGATCCCCAGCCCCAGGTTCTTTGCCCCGAACATCTCGTAATAGGGTGAGCCGGTCGGGATGATCGCCAGCGCGCGTGACAGGTTGGGCCAGGTGACCAGAGCAAAGCCGAGAGTCACCGCAAGCGAAGTCGCCGCGACCAGCACGAACCGCCGGGGCTTTTCACGCAACGCCGCAGCCATCACCAGCATCGGATAATATTTGAGCAGCCCCGCGAGCACACCCAGCGCATAGCCTACCAGCCGCCGCCCCGGTGCACCGCCAAGAAACGTGGCCATCAGCGCGACCAGCAGGAAGATGACGAGGTCGTTGTTGCCGCGCTCGACCGCCAGTACCACCGGGGTCGAAAGCACGCCGAGCACCACCAGCAACGTCGCCTCGCGGGTGCGACCGGGCGGCAACAGCGCCAGTCCGCCAAAGAAGCAGGTGACGAAGGCAAGACCCACCCACGGGATCCACGCCGTGGTCACCGGAAACGCCGTCAGGACCATCCACAGCGGAGAATAATCGTAAGCGCGCAGTTCGGGATCGCACGGATTGGCGGCATAGGCATCGACGCCGGCATTGAGGCAGCGCACCGCCGATAGCACCGTATCGGCATCGAGGAACGGCCAGGGATAGGGCCGCAAGCCCCACAGTTTCAGCAGCTCGGCATAGGTCTGGTGCTGACCGGAGATGTACAGCGCGGCGAAGAACCCAAACAACAACACTGCCACTGCAACCGGCGCAAACCGCCGGGCGACACTTGCATTCACGCGCTTGGTTCCTCCGCGTTAACCATCGTGTGCTATGTCACGCCCCGCGCGGCGGGTAAACGGCGGTTGACCCGGCTGACTCGCCCGCACTACGGATTTTTCCGCAGGATCAATCCTGCATGGGCGAACAGGGACACGGGGCGGCGATGATTAACGGAATGAGGGTGGCGGTGGTGCTGCCCGCTTACAACGCGGCGCTGACCCTCAAGCAGACCTACGACGAAATCCCGCACGACATTGTCGATGACGTGATCCTCACCGACGATGCCAGCAAGGACGATACCAGCAAAATTTCGCGGTCGCTTGGGATCCACACGCTGGTCCACGACAACAACCGCGGCTACGGCGGCAACCAGAAGACCTGCTATGCCGCTGCGCTTGAGCGCGGCGCGGACATCGTGGTGATGCTCCACCCCGATTACCAGTATACCCCCAAACTGGTCACCGCGATGGCAAGCATGATTGCGTCGGGCCAGTTCGATGCGGTACTCGCCAGCCGGATCCTCGGCACCGGGGCATTGAAGGGCGGAATGCCGCTGTACAAGTACGTCGCCAACCGCGTGCTCACACTCGCGCAGAACATGCTGATGGGGCAGAAGGTCAGCGAATATCACACCGGCTACCGCGCCTGGAGCCGCAAGGTGCTTGAGGAGCTGCCGTTGGATCAGTGTTCGGACGATTTCGTGTTCGATAACCAGATGCTCGCGCAAGCGACCTGGTTCGGCTTTCGTATCGGCGAGATTTCGTGTCCGACCAAATATTTCGAGGAAGCATCGAGCATCAACTTCAAACGCTCATGCATCTATGGGTTCGGCGTGCTGGGCACCGCGCTCAGCTATCGCCTCGCCAAGCTGGGGCTGACGAAACCTGCGATCTTCCGCAAGGGCAGCGCCGCCGCGTGATGAACTTGACGCGGTCTCGTGCAGGCAAGCTGCTTGGCGCGCTCGTGCTCGCCAGCGTGCTGGTCGCAGCCACGCTGGTCGCATACCTGCCGCGCCCGCGCGCCATGGCGCTCGAGTTCGTCAAGCAAGCGAGCGCCTATCCGTCCGAACACTGGTTCGCGTTTGCGATCGGCCAGGTGGCGATCGCCGCCTTGGGCGTGCTGCCCGCCTCGGTCATGGCGGTGCTGGCAGGCGCGGCTTACGGCATGGCCTGGGGCCTCGCGATCTCGGTGTTCTGCACCATGCTCGGCGGCTGGCTCGCGTTCCTGCTCAGCCGCTCGATCCTGCGCCCGTGGATCGAGGGGATCATCCACCGTTCGCGCTTTTCCGAAAGGTTCGATGCCGCGCTCGAGGGAGAAGGCTGGCGCTTTGTGTTCCTGCTGCGAATCTCGCCAGTGATGCCGTTTGCACTGACCAGCTACGGCTTCGGCCTGACCCGCATCCGCCAGCGTGATTACCTGCTCGGCACGCTTGCCTCGCTCCCGGCGCTGGCGAGCTACGTCGCGTTCGGAGCGGTCGGCCGGCAAGGGATGTCCATGAGCATGACCCGGGCCGATCCGGTGCAATGGGCGTTATTGGTGATCGGCGGAGTCGCGATGGTGCTTGCGATCCTCAAGACGCGGGCGATCATGCTGCGCATCGCAGGCAAGTAAGACCGCCTCGCAATCTCAAAGAGCGCTTGCTCTTTGCCCCCCTGCACCGCCATCTAGAGCGCAATGCTGCGCCAGTACGAACTCGTTGAACGCGTCAAAGCGTATGATCCGGACGCCGACGAGGTGCTGCTCAACCGCGCCTATGTCTATACCGTGCAGAAACACGGCACCCAGAAGCGCGCCAGCGGCGATCCCTATTTCAGTCACCCGATCGAGGTCGCCGGGCTGATGACCGAGCTCAAGCTCGACCTGGCGACGATCATCACCGCGCTGCTCCACGATACGGTCGAAGACACCCTGGCAACGCCGGTGGAGATCGAGAAATTCTTCGGCCCCGAAGTCGCGCGGTTGGTCGATGGCGTAACCAAGCTGTCCAAGATCGAGGCGATGGGCGAGACCGAGCGCGCGGCGGAGAACCTGCGCAAGTTTTTCCTGGCGATGAGCGAGGACATTCGCGTGCTGCTGGTCAAGCTGGCCGACCGGCTCCACAACATGCGCACGCTTCACTACATCAAGAGCGAAGACAAGCGCCGCCGCATCGCACGCGAGACGATGGATATCTACGCACCGCTCGCCGAGCGCGTGGGCATGTACGAATACATGCGCGAAATGCAGCTGCTCGCCTTCGAACAGCTCGAGCCCGAGGCATACGGCCTGATCACCGGGCGGCTCGCGCAGATCCGCGCGAGCGATGGCGGCCAGGTCGATGCGATCGCGCTGACCATCAAGCAGGCGCTCGCCGAAGCGGGGATGAAGGTCGAGGTTTCGGGACGCGAGAAGCACCCCTTTTCGATCTGGAAGAAGATGGCCGAGCGCCACGTCAGCTTCGAACAAATCACCGACATCATGGCGTTCCGCGTGCTGACCGACAGCGTCGAGGATTGTTATCGCGCGCTCGGCATACTCCACCAGACCTGGCAGATGATCCCGGGCCGGTTCAAGGACTATATCTCGACCCCCAAGGCCAACGGTTACCGCAGCCTGCACACCGCGCTGATCTATGAGAACTCGATGCGGATGGAGACCCAGATCCGCACGCGTGAGATGCACCACACCAACGAATTCGGCCTTGCCGCGCACTGGGCCTACAAGCAGGGCGGGATCCAGCCAGATGGCCAGGTCGGCTGGCTGCGCGACCTGATCGAGATCGTCGATGCCAGCCACGATGCCGAAGAGCTGCTCGAACACACGCGCATGGCGATCTACCAGGACCGGATCTTCGCCTTCAGCCCCAAGGGCACACTGCACCAGCTGCCCAAGGGCGCGACCCCGATCGACTTTGCCTATGCGGTGCACACCGATCTTGGCTCAATGGCAGTGGGAGCCAAAATCAACGGGCGGCACATGCCGCTGCGCACTTCGCTCGCCAACGGCGACGTGGTCGAGATCATCAAGAGCCGCCGCGCCAGCCCGCAACTCGCCTGGCTGGGGTTCGTCGTCACCGGCAAGGCCCGCGCCGCGATCCGCCGCGCAGTGCGCGCCAAGGAGCGCGAGGAAATCGCCGCGATCGGCGCCAAGCTGCTGGAAGAGATCACCTATCGCCTGCCCGGCAAGATCGGCAAGAAGGCGGTCCGCGACGCGGTCAAACGCCTCAAGTTCGAGGACGAGGAAGATCTGCTTGTAGCGATCGGCACCGCCAAGATCGACGACCGCAAGGTGATGGAGGCACTGGTCCCCGGCAGCACCAAGGATCTGCCGCTCGACGAGGAATGGCCGCGCCAGGAGCGCGCGATCTCGATTCGCGGGCTGACCCCGGGGATGGCGTTCAAGCTCGGCTGCGATCATTGCCACCCGGTGCCGGGCGACCGCATCGTCGGGCTCAAGCGCAAGGGCGAAGGAGTGGAAGTCCACACCATCGATTGCCACACGCTCGCCGACGGAGTCGATGCCGACTGGCTCGACCTGTCATGGGGCGAGCGCACCACCGGCGCGGTCGGGCGGATCCAGGCGGTGCTGCACAACCGCCCGGGCACGCTCGCCGAACTGACGGGCATCTTCGCGGGCAACCGCGCCAATATCGTCCACCTCGAAATGACCCAGCGCGACGAGCTGTTCGGAACCTATGAGGTCGATCTCGAAGTCAGCGATCTGGCGCATCTGGCGCGGATCGTGAGCGCGCTGCGGGCAAGCGATGCGGTGGCCGAAGCCGAGCGGATGTGAGCCGAATGGCCACCATATACGAAAGTTTCCTACAGAACCCCTGCCTGTCATGATGTGTCCGATGGCCGGGGTCCGGCTGCGGCTCTTTGACAAGGTTTTCGCGCCAATTCGGTAAACGTGTCACCCAAATGGCAATAACCTGCTGAATAAATAAGATTTTATCAGGGTGACACGTGGGTGACACCCTGTCACCTCTGTCACCCGACGCTTGGCTAACCCATTGAAAACCAGCGGCCTGCTGGCGACAGCAGGTTACGGTTCCAGAAGCACTGTCACCCGGTCCCCCTCGCCGATCCCCTCGGCCTTGCGCACCGCCGCCTTGACCGGGAGCAGCCAGCCTTCCCCCTTTTGCGGGAAGACCGAAGTAGCAAACGTACTCCCACCGATCGTCGCCCGCACCTTGAGCGACCCGAACCCGCGTCCGCCGCCCTCCAGCTTGCGCATCAGCGCCGTGCCCGAAAGCGCCTCGCCCGCCGCGCCGTCGATGGTGATGAAGAACCAGCTCGCACTGCCGCTCGCCCCGGTCCAGCGCCACAGCGGGCCGGTGTGGGCGATCCGCTCACCTTGAGCTTGTCGAAGGGTCACAAGATTTGGTTCGCGCGGAGGCGCGGAGATCGCGGAGGAGTTGCGTTTGCGGCGAAGCCGCCTTCCGATTGCAAGGCTGGTTGGATGGATAGATCGAGCAATCGGAAGCCTGCGGCGCAGTTCATATAATCTCCGCGTCTCCGCGCCACCGCGCGAACCAAATCCTCACTTCACCCCCGCTCATCGTGAGCCCGTCGAACGACGCACCGGCACCGGAATGTTGCACACATCCGCGCCGCCTGCGGGCACGTTGAAGAACGCATCGCGCCGGTTCGCCCGCGCGTCGGCATACCTGGCGAACGTCTCGCTCTCGGTCGAAAGATACTCATAGGCGGGCAGGCCCGGCACCTCGCTGCCGATCCGCACCGACAGGATTGCGGTACGCTCCGCCGCCGTCTCATAAAACCCCAGCGCCCCGGTCCCGCGCGGCAGCGACGAGAGGTTTTCGATCCCCTCGATCACCCGGCCCACCAGCGCGATATTGCGATCGAGATGGCGCGGGGCATGGCCGATCACCACATAGAGCTCAGCGCCCGAACCGGTGTCGGGCGACAGGTTCCGTCCGACTCCGACCATGCCGTAGCAGTGGACGGGCCAAATCCGAGCCTCAGAACTCGCTATCGCCCAACCTTCGAGAAAGCCTGCGGACCCGTAAACGTCTGACTTTGTCAGATTGGACAACGGCGCTTCTTCTGTTGAGCAAAGCAGTCTATTTCCGGGATGTGGCTCACACCGCTGACTCGTTTTCGACGCAGTGTATTCTAATTCCGCAACCTGCTTAAGCCCCTTGGGCAGCGCCCGCGCCTTCGCCTTGTCATCCCCATCCGCATCGCCCCACTGCGCGACATAATTGTCCTGCACCCGGTTGACGCTCAGCCCGTCCCAGAACTTCGCCGCCGCGAGCTTGCGCACATTGCCGATCCAGCCTTGCGAGAACGGCGGCGGCATCAGCTGGATCACCACCCGGCGGGGTTTGCCGTTCGCGCCGGGCGCGAGGTCCATCACCAGCAGGTCCGCCGGCGCAATCGCCACCCAGTCCGCCTTGGGCGCGGCGGCAACAATCTCGGACGGGGCCAGCGCGGCCTTTTCGGCAGCGGCGAGCGGGGCAGCGACGAGCGCTGCGGCGGCGAGCAGGAGGCGTTTGTTCATCCCCGCCTTGTGCCACCCGCCCGCGCCTTGCGAAAGAGCCAACACCCGGCTAGGGCGCCCCCTTCCTGTGCATGCGGAGCGGTGGCCGAGTGGTCGAAGGCGCTCGCCTGGAAAGTGAGTATACGCCAAAAGCGTATCGAGGGTTCGAATCCCTCCCGCTCCGCCAACCTGCCTCGCCGAAGGCGGGGCCGGGTTGGCGGTGGGGGCCGGGCGAGGAACCTGTGGGTTCGAGCCGAAGGCGACCGAAGCGCAGCGCAGGTCAATCCCTCCCGCTCCGCCACACACCCGGCACTAGTCTCTGTTAGCAGGAGCGCCGCCAAGCGGAGCCTTGCCCCAATCGCCACAGCAGTTCTGAAACTTCCGAAGCATCGACGGCCGCACTGAACAGATGCAGGCGCAACCATTGGGATCAGTTGAGTTAGGAAGTCAACTGTCTCAGGTAGTTCAGGCAGGGCTGTGCCTCGGGCGCCTTAGCTCGTTCTCCGATGATCATGACACGATATGCCGGCTCGATCTCCAGTGGAATCCTGCAGATCTGATCGCCGAAACGTGCACGGGCATGCTCATCAAACAAAAGGCCGATGCCCAGGCCATCACGCACCATTTCGGCCAGCACTTCGCCAAATTGGGTCCGGGCCGCGATATTCTTCGGATTGATGCCAACCCGTTCCAAAGCACCCAGCACCCATGATTTCGTGCTCACGACCGAGGGCAGGACAAACGGGGTGTTTTCAATAGCCTCAAGGTTGCTGCCCAGGTTGCGGGCGATCTGGGGCGCGGCGTAAAGCGAACAAGTTACGGTCGAAAGAATCTCGCCATCGGGAAGATCCGGTGGCGGAGGATCGCCGGTATAGACGGCCAGATCCACCTGGTGCGTGCGGATCTGCTCGACGATGCGGCTGCGCTCATTCGATACCTGAAACTCCAGCGAAACATTGGGAAAACGCCGAATGATCTCGGACAAGGCTGGCTTGATCAGATTGTCGAGCAGGTAGTCGCCGGTGCTGACCTTGAGGTGCAAAGGCACCTCCCTGATCCGCGCGGGATGCCATAACTGTTGCTTTGCCAGCATCTCTCGCGCTGTCGCGAGCATCGACACGCCATCGTCTGACAGGGTTGCCGGCGAGCCCCTTGTACGCCGGAACAGAGTCTTGCCGACATATTGTTCGAGCGCGCGGACCTGCTTGCTGACGGCGGGTTGGCTGATACCCAGACGATCGGCAGTCTTACGGAAATTGCCGTCGACAGCGGCCTCAACGAAGATTTCTATCTGTCGGAATGTGAAGGACATGGCCGAGATATAACCGATCCTTCCTATCAGCGATACCCTTCCGGGCCGTTGCTTGCCACCTGGAGGTACAGCATCTCTGCTGCAAGCCGGTCGGGATTCAAGGGAGGCATAAGCTCTCCCAATGACCGATTATTTGGGGAAGGGGAGAGTTGATGACTGTTAAAAGGGGCTTGCTTGCCGGTACGACGGCACTCTTGACGATTGCAGGTGCGATGCCGTCGCACGCGCAGAGCGTTGCGACCACCGCGGATGCCACGTCGGAAGCGGACAAGCAGACTGGGCCGCAGGCCGTCAGCGCCAACGAAATTGTTGTCACCGCCCAGTTCCGCGAGCAGAAGCTGCAGGATATACCGATCGCGATCACTGCGGTCACAGGCGATCTGCTCGAACAACGCAGCCAGACCGAACTGGCCGAAATTGCGAAGCAGGCCCCCAGCGTGGTGCTGCGCGAGGCTCCCGGAGCATTCGGCAATTCGATGTCCGCCACGATCCGAGGTCTAGGTCAGATCGACTTCAACCCCCAGCTGGAACCCGGCGTCGGCATCTATATCGACGATGTCTATTACCCTCGGCTGACGGGCGCGAATTTCGACCTGCTCGATGTCGAGCGGGTCGAGATTCTGCGCGGTCCGCAAGGCACGCTGACCGGTCGAAACTCCGAAGGCGGCGCCATTCGCTTCATCAGCAAGCGTCCGACCGGTTCGAACACCGGCTTTGTCGAAGGATCCTATGGCAGCCGCTCGCGTGTGGGAATTCGCGCCGGGGTCGACTTCGCGCTGACCGACAAGCTGTCTGCGCGCCTTTCCGGCTCGTTCAAGACCCAGGATGGCTATGTCAAACAGATCGACTACGGCTGCGCATTTCCGACCAGCGGCGAGCCAGCCACTTCGACATCGAGCGACTGCGTGGTCGGCAAGATGGGCGCGACCGATTACAAGTCGGTGCGCGGCATGCTGCGCTACCAGCCTGTCGATACGATCGACATCCTGATTAGCGCCGATTATGTGAAAGACAACGGTTCCAACAGCCCTGATGTGCTGGTCTATCTCAACAACCTCAATGCCAACGCGGTCTCCGCTGGCGGCCTAACCGCAACCTCTCGCTTCCTGTGCGGCAACTTCTGCAACTATGCCGTGTTCGGCAATACCGGTGGAAACTTCATCAGCGGCAACGCGGCCAATGGCTCCGTACTTCGCGACACGCGTGGCTTTCCGACGCAGCAGGAATATGAAGGCTGGGGCGTTTCGGGCAATGTGGCAATCGACCTGAGCGACAGTGTGAAGTTCACCTCAATCACGGCCTATCGAAAGTTCCAGAACTACTTCGTCAACGATGCCGAAGTTTCGCCAGCGCGCATCAATTTTGGTGTGAACGATGTCAACAGCAAGTTCTTCAGCCAGGAACTGCGGCTCAATATCGATCCGGCCGACTGGGTGAAAGTGACACTGGGCGGCTACTATTCGGATGAAACCACGGTCTACAATACCATGCAGGACATCCGCACCGGCCCTAACCCCTTGCAGTTCCTTGGCAAGAATCCGGTTGATACCACATCGAAGGCGCTTTTCGGCACGGCTATCATTTCACCGTTCGATGATTTCAACATCACGATCGGCGGGCGCTATACCGATGAAAAGAAGTCGACCCTGTATGGTCGCTACAATCTGGATGGCGTGACCATCAATCGCTTCCAGGATCCGATCGGTGCCGCCTATGGCTATGGTTACAAAGGCGCCGATACGCTCGATACCGATCTTGATGGCAACACCACCGAGATCGTGACTGCGGTGACCGGCTTGCTCGCCAAGCAGTCCGCTAGCCGATTCGACTACCGCGTTTCGCTGGACTACCGCTTCAGCGATCAACTGCTGGTCTATGCCACCGTATCGACCGGTTTCAAGGGTGGCGGCATTTCGCCCCGGCCGTTCAATGCCGCGCAGATACAGCCGTTCGGTCCCGAATCGCTGACTGCATATGAAGTGGGTGTGAAGACCGATCTGTTCGACAAGCGCGTGCGGTTCAACGTTGCGGCGTTCTGGAACGATTTCAGCAATGCCCAGCTGACCTTGCTGTCCTGCCCGCAATTCGGCGGCCCGGGCCCCTGCGCCCTGCCCCAGAACGCGGGCGATGCGACGGTGCGCGGGGTGGAGTTCGAACTGTTCGCCAGTCCGGTGGATGGTTTCGATCTGAATGCCTCGCTGTCCTACCTCGACTTCCGCTGGGATTGCGTCGTGCCCACGGTGGTGCTCGCCACGGCCAGCCCGACGGCTCCGTGCAGTTCCGATCCGCTTTACGTCGATCGGCTGAACAGCCCGCCGCGCGGTGTCGGGAACTGGCAGTGGTCGATTGGCGCGCAGTACGCATTCGACATGGGCGGCAATGGATCCATCACTCCGCGCGTGGACGTGAGCTACAGCGGCAAGCTCAATTCTAGCGCCACGGTGCCTACTGCGGGGTCGCCATCCGCCCTCTATGGCACGATCGAGGCCTATACCCTGACCAATGCCCGCCTGACCTGGCGCAATGCAGACAAAAATCTCAGCTTCGCGGTCGCCGTCACCAACTTGTTCGACAAGTACTACCAGCCCAACAAGTTCGACCAGGTCGGACCTTCCGGTTTCATCACCGCAGCGGTCGGGCGGCCGCGGGAATGGTCTGTCACGCTGAAGAAGGATTTCTGACTCCTCGACTCCCGGCGCGGCATGCCCCGGTTCGGGCGATGCCTCGCCGGTCTTCTTCAGGGAACGATCGAATGACTATGCCGGGACTTGCTGCCAGGTTTGTGACGGTAAGCGCCATGCTTTGCGGGCCGGCCATATCTTCGGTGACGGTCCAGCCAGCACCGCCACGCCAGTGGTCGGTGAGCTTGCGAAAGAACTTCTGATGCCGGTGCGGCGTACGATCCTGCTACTGGTAGCCCTGGCATCGAGCCCGGCCTCCATCGCAAAGTCGCCAGCCGCAGATAAGGCAAATGCCCGCGAGGTTCTCCCGCGTCCCGTCCAGCCCTACAAGGGCACGTTGGGCCGGACTCTGGAGACCTCCTCGCCCCCTCGATACGCCCCCACGCCCAAAGCACCGAAGAGCGCACCGAACATCCTCCTTATCCTGACCGACGACGTGGGGTTCGGCGCATCGAGCACTTTCGGCGGGCCGGTACCCACCACAACGTTCGACCGGCTTGCGGCCAATGGCGAGCGCTACAATGCCTTTAACACTACGGCGCTGTGTGCGCCCTCTCGGGCAGCGCTGCTGACCGGGCGCAATCCGCACAAAGTCGGCTTCGGAACGATCACCGAAATGGGCACCGGCTATCCGGGCTATAATACCTTGCTGCCCAAGAGCGCCGCGACGATCGGGGAAGTACTGCGGCAGAATGGCTATGCCACGGCCTGGTTCGGCAAGAACCACAACACGCCCGAATGGGAGCAGAGCGCAGTCGGCCCGTTCGATCGCTGGCCCGATGGCCTCGGCTTCGACTATTTCTACGGCTTCATGGGTGGGGCGACGAGCCAGTATAATCCCGCACTGTTTGAGAATCGCACGCCGGTCGAGCGGCCCGCCAATGACGCCGACTATATCCTCGATCGCGACCTTGCCGACCATGCGATCGGTTGGCTCAGGACCGTCAATACGGCCCAGCCCGACAAGCCGGTGCTACTCTATTATGCCCCTGGCACCTCGCACAGTCCGCACCATGCGCCCCGGGATTGGATTGCCCGCTTCAAGGGCAAGTTCGATCAGGGCTGGGACAAGATGCGCGAGGAAAGCCTGGAGCGCCAGATTCGCCTCGGCGTCGTTCCCAAGGGAACGAAGCTGACACCGCGACCAGCCTCGATTCCCGCGTGGGTCTCGCTCTCGGCGGATCAGAAGCGGTTATACGCGCATATGATGGAAGTCTATGCTGCGGCGCTGGCGCATGCCGACTATCAGATCGGCCGAGTGCTTGACGAGTTGAAGGCGGAAGGGCGGCTCGACAATACGCTGGTTGTCTACATACAGGGCGACAATGGCGGCAGCGGCGAAGGTGGGCCGACCGGATCGATCAACGACGTGGCCGCGATAAATGGGTTTCGCGCCGATCTGCCGACGA
>Ga0307508_10003911_pt1 | contig 14786 bp, 19 predicted proteins | sample 9_EM_MG_FD_203089 | JGI IMG/M metagenome (GOLD analysis project Ga0307508, IMG submission 203089) | Populus trichocarpa ectomycorrhiza microbial communities from riparian zone in the Pacific Northwest, United States - 9_EM | ecosystem: Host-associated > Plants > Roots > Unclassified | place... | reverse complement strand
TCTGTTTGTGGATCATAGCCAAATAGTGCAGTTGTCGTGCTTGAGGAGCGGGACCTGGGGTATGGCGGACACGTTTGGAAAGATTGTCAGCTATCGCGAGTAACTTTGTTGGACATTGCTCTATGTGCAAACTAGGTGACTAGGGATGGCGGGAGTGACTCCGGCAAGCTCGGCTTGCGCGCCAGGAAGACCGAGGCGCGGAAATGCACGAGGCCAGGCCGGGCGATTCGGACGAGAGGGACCCCAAGAAGGCAGTGCCAGCTGAACTCGGAGGAAAGAAGATCCGTGGCGGCCGTGTACTCACGTCGTTTGTGCCGATGCCTTTTGGTCGACTCGCCGGACGAACGCGCCAGCCTTTCCTGCTTCCAACCACGTACAGCACTGGGTTCGGTGACCTAAGACCGGGTCATAGTAGGCTTCAACACAACAGGGTTAAATTTACACCCATGTCGTCGCGATACGAGGCTTTCACTGTGGCCCCCCTACATTCGGCATGACACTGGTGAAACCGCCCAATGAAGTTGCTAATATGGTCTGGCCCTCAATCATAAGACTCCCACGCTAGGAAACACCTCCAAGTTGGCTCACAGTTTGTACTTCGGGCACTTGACCGTTTGCTGTGGACAGTCCGTTGGAGTCGGAGATTCGCATGTGAGGATATTTTGGTCTATACCTTATCTCGGCCGACAGACTCTGATTTGTCCCCGTAGGACGGTTTGCTCTGAGAACGGAGCAGAGCCGTGCTCCAGGCCGAGCAGCTACACTGTCCACTGCATGACTGATTGCCAGTGCTTGCCGAACGCGAGTCAGAGCGATCAAGTTACCGACATCTTATTTAAATACGCCCACTGTCGACCTAAACCTCGCGAATTTCATACATGTTGCATGATAAATCCTGGACACGCACTCCTCCGCCGAAGACCCCAAGCGCTTCAAACGACGCCAACCCGTCCTATGAAGAACTTATGCTTGGTATATGGCGCATCCTGATAGTCAAAGATTCACGTTTTTCCATGCTCAGCTTCCGATGGGAGAATCTCTCATCAACTTTTTCGCTCCTCTGGCGTGCCCTCTATGACGTCTACACTGTCAGCCCTCGTTTGTTTGCACTTAGCATTCTAGCACAGTTCTGGTCTGCGATCGAGGGGCCACTCTCGCTATATTTCTCCAATACCTTGTTTTTCTTTGTGAGTGCATTAACCTCCCCGAGGTTGATCTAACTGCTATTGCCAGATCGAGAAGAAGATTTCAGGTGGCATCGCTGATGGTCAGATACCCTTTGATTTTTACATGGCAATGATATCCAGAGCCGCTTGCTCTGTATTGAGTGCCTATATGAGATGGTTATCGTAAGTTAATGAGACCGCCTGCAAATATGAATTCACGCGGCGTTCATTTTTCACAGGAAACAGACCAAACAAGCATATTCCTCACGTATCAAATATGAATTTGAGGCTCGTGTTTTCTCCGGTGAGCAGGAATTACTCTGATTTCCAAGGTAACTGGTGCCGATTGGAATAATTCTAGCCAAGTTGGCTTTCGACCTACCAACTTCTCAGGGTGAGTGTCTATTCCATCATCCAGCGCCATTCCGGGGCTCACATTTTCTTAGATCAAGCCACATCCATCATTGACACTGAGGATGTGTACCAATGCCTGGAGAGCGGAATCGCGATAATGCACGGCGCGATATCTTTCGTTTTGCACCTCCGTCTCTTTGCACATGTCGTTGGGACTAGTCTCAGTGATGGAAGACCTGTATTCCTTGCTCTTTGCATGCTACCCCCTTTAATGAGATACTTCGTGTCTATGTCCAGTAACATTTGGACGAAAGGTGCGATAATTGATGTGAATTGGAATTCCTCTCTGACTGGCCGTTAGCCTATTTGGTCGAAGTGACGAACAAGTTTTACATTCGCAAGTCTGTCCTAGAAATGTTTGTCTGGGATGGTCTGAAACAGGAGGTCGTGGCAGGAGGTATAAATAACTCCTTGTCGAATGGTAGTTCTCCAGCCTTGGCAGCTTGTCCACAACTGACATGTCCTTTCTTCGACCCATATCAGAGTATCGCAAGGCGAAAGTCGGCCTCGGAGATACCCCTGACACTGCACCTCAATTGTTGTATGCACAACAGCACGAGGCATTATTCGATATCATCATGACGCTCTATTCAGATGGTCCGACAGTGAGGTCGCATTCCACCGTCATCTACACAATACTAACTGTCGGTTAGCTTTACGTTGCTTTTTTGGCGCTCACCAATCCTTCGAAACTATCCATGACCCAGCTTGCTGTCCTGGACCAAGTTGCCACTTCCTTGTGCGACACTCTCACATCTATAGCATGGGATATCGACGTCTGGCCAGGCTCTTTTTCCCGAATGAGGAACGTGTATACTGCCCTTGATACCAAGAATAAGATGAAAGACGGTGAAACACCGTTCCCGCGTCCAGGATACGAGGGTAGTGCAGGAATAGGTATCGAGTTGCGGTAGGCAGATCACGTCCGCAATACTGTATGAAGACTAACATATGCACTCTAGAGACGTATCATTCTCATATCCCAACAGCAAATCCAAACGCGCATCCCTCTCTGGTGTTTCTTTCACCATCCAGCCGGGACAGCTTGTCGTCGTCGTTGGAACCAACGGAAGTGGCAAATCGACCATCGTCAAGCTATTGAGCCGATTTTACGACTCCACTTCGGGGAGTATTCTAATAGATGGAATACCGGTTGAAGAGTACAACATGGCTGAGCTGCGAAAGGGTATTGCAATGCTCACACAAGAGCACCAGCTCTTTCCTCTGTCCGTCGAAGAAAATATCAAAATTGGCTCGTCAGGGGCAGAAGAAATGGATGATCCGCGAAAGACTGAGGAGGCTGTGTTGGCTGCTGGTGCGGAAGGCATCGTAAAGGGCTTCTCGGATGGATATGACACGGTGCTGGAGCCTGTCGCGACTAGCTATCTCAGCTACGCAGGTATGGAAAACAAAGAATTGGAAGCTATCCAAAAGAAGTTGGAGAAACCCGCATGTGTTTCGGGTGAGTGGCTCCACGTTAACTTACCCGTCGATTTCATGTTCAACCCACGATTCCTCTACAGGAGGGGAGAAACAAAAGCTCGTTGCGTACGTCTGATGACAAACATCTTCGTATCACGACGATATCTGATCGGTATTACACCTGCAGTGCACGTACGTTCATGCGCCTCTTTACTTCACCCATAAAGCTCGTTACTGTCGACGAGCCCAGTTCAGCCCTCGATCCAGAGGCAGAATACCGGCTCTTTGCCAACCTCCGGAAGGAAAGAAAGGGTAGAACGATGATCTTCGTGACGCATCGGTTCGGACACTTGACAAAACACGCAGACCTGATCATGTACGTCTTCGTTGCCGTCTTGCCACTCCATACATACATGCATGGATCCGTGTATCGCGACGAGTGTTGATGTTGGTGATGATTTTTTTTGCTCTAGTTGCATGAAAGAAGGGGCCGTCGTCGAGACTGGTACCCATGCGGATTTGATGTCCAAGGGAGGGGAATATGCATATTTGTACAACATACAGGCTCAGGCATTCGTAACCACGTGAGCAAAGAGAGCGACAAGAGGCATTCACGACCACGTGAGCAAAGGGAGCGACAAGGATCCATCAGCAAATACTCATATTTCAAGTTTAAACCCGACTCAACGGGACTACTCTAGCCTTTGATAATGATGTATTGATGGTCTTTCTTAATAAAGTACTTCCACCGTTCTAAGCGCTAGCTCTGAGGATGGCTCGAGAACAGCAACGTACCCGGAGTCGGACGTCAGATAGTGTGTTGGATGTCAACATTGAGGATGAAGTATTAACGACCGTGTGACTGCTCAGGAACAATTTTGTTTCTCTGATGAACTTTGACTTGCACTGTTACACGTCCTACCGCAACGGAGGAAGTAGAAGCTCAAGAACAAGAGAGGAGCCTAGAGAACCAACGATCGTCCAACTGCGTGAAGCCACGGTGTAGAACAAGAATTGGCTACCTGCTCGAACGTCACAAAGGTATGGATATTATACGGTAACGTCTCAGAAGTCCGAATTCATCGATCCACATCTACTGTACGTCAACCGTACGAATGCCGTCCATCGATTCAGTCAACGACGTCTCCTCGCGAATCCGAACCATGATCAAACTGTCCGTCGCAACCCGTCTGTATTGTGCGCGCGCCAGCGGTGCAAGTAAGAGTGCCCCAAACGATTGCCTGAGCCGGACGACGAGCCGCAGTGCGCATGTGCTATCATCGAACAGAGCAGCGCCGCTGCGCGAGAAATCCTCGTCGAGAAGGGGACTGATCCAGGGATGAATGAGAAGTAAACGTTCCATCCCGGATAAGTCGGCCGTGGTCTTGATCTCGACATCTCCGAGCATGGGTGACGTCGCACGATAAACAAGCAAGTCCAAGTCGGAATCTGATTCCACGAGAGGGACGAGGTCAGCGAGGGGGAATACAATGCCAGGAAGTCTGAGCCGACCCGCGACGAGCGACAGTGGGGGGAGACTACTGAGCCGCCCGTACAGCGTCACAGCCAGGGAAAGGTCAGGCAAGGATGAGCGCAACGCCGTCACCATGCCATCCATTTCGGCTGTCCCAGCTGGTTTTGGAACATGCGGTGGCACGATTTGGCCGTACAGTCAGATCCCCAGGGAGGTAGCTGTGCTGACTACTCGAGTTACTCCCAGTCCAAGCGAGAAGTGTGACATTATCCGAACGTGTCAGGATATGCTCCAGCAGCCGACCCACTGCCTGGTTACCTTCACCGGGATCGCAACATTGAAGATCCCGAACAAGAAGTATGCGATGTCCTCTTCGCGCGTCGTTTGACGCATGGAAGTAAGATAGAGCTTCTCGCGGGCCATGTCTAACCCTGGCTGAAGCGTGGCCAACTCCTGCGCGGCAAAGTTCGTTGCCTGTTCCATCTCCGAAAGGATGATAGGTGATTCCTTGTGGTTGAAAATGTCCAATCCAAGGTATGGCTTCCAATCTTCGGTGTAAAACTGGACGACCTCGGAAGCAAGGTATTCTTGGTAGGTCCATCCACGAGTATTCCAGATACTCTTCCAGAGATAACCAAACTCCTGTTCCTCCGATAGGACGCCAAGAAGGTGAACAACCGTGAGGGACGATCCACGATACCACCTGAACATTGCGAACAGGGATTCTTGCAGGACTCCCTTGTCGAGTTGGTTCACGCAACATGTGTCGCTCCATGCCCATCCGAACCGAAGAGTGCGTACGAGGTTGCAAAAATTTTGCAGCTTGTCGTTCTCGGCAGACGCCGGTAGCCCGTAGATGGAAACATTTTCAACCACCTGGAATGTCGGTTCATTGGGCTGCCACTTGTGCGAGAACATCACATATCGGTAGAACTTGTTCACTTCCCTCCGAATACGTGCGTGGTCGACGTGAGTAGTCATTGAAGACCGCAGCTCGTCGTAGACTGGGAGCTCCTCAAAAGCTGTTGCTTGCTGAGTTTTATCGTAAAGACGGCCCGTAGTGGTGTCGATGAGCACACGTGGCATGTGCCGGATAGTCTGCTCGACCACCTTCTGAATCGTGGGGGTGACATCAAAATATTGATCACGAAGCGCTAACCACAACCAATTAAAACTCTCTGTTGTCTGTACTGTTGACAGAATGGTTTACCTCGAATTTGGGAATCGGAAGATTGCGCGAGCTTTGAGAGCATAATCCTGAATGCCTTGAACGCTTCGCTATGATGCCCCATGTTGTGTAATGCAGCATGCTTGCCCTCATACCCTCTGTGGGATGATGGGTCGACCTTGATAAGCTGGATAGTATGAGTCATCGATGCACCATTTGATGTGACGTGAAATACAACCCATACCTCATTGCTGCGTTTAAGCAGAATGTCGTTGAGTTTCGTCGGATCAAGTAACAGTGCGGTCGAGTAGTATCCGATAGCCTCGTCATGCTTCTTAGAGTCCCCCGCGGTGTCACCCAGCTTCTCTAGCTTCCCGACGCAACGTACTCGAAGATCTAAGTGAGGTGCTTGAATTAGCCGGGACTACGTCGTGGTTGCATCCACCCACCGTGTTCCCATTCCACTCGCTCACTGTGCATGGTCGTCTCCTCCGGAAGCGCGCTCTGCAACTGTTGGAAACACTCGACCGCCTCCGTGAGGCGACCATCCCCTTCGAGAATGTCACAAATAACCCGGTAAACGATAAATCTCGGAACCCTGAACTGAACCGAAGGAATGTCACTATCCACGTTCGAAGTTATCGCGGAATGCATACCTTGGCTGAGGCACTCATTGCTTCATCCGATGAGCCACGAATCAACATTGTGCCCGCCCACTTGATCAGTACACCATTCGAGGTTAAGCGACTGAGCGACAACGCAGTAGAGTAAGCTGCAACTGCTCCATCCGAATTCTTAGCGTTCGATGCCTCATCTCCAACTCTCTCCAGCGTCGTGACGCATTGGTGGGTAAACTCTGGTGAGAGCAATTAATTACTCTATGCTGATGCACGACGCCGAAACCCACCGGTAAGCGAGTCGACGATGAACTTGTTGGCCCTCACATCATCGTTTACGGTATTTACCAACTCGAGAAGACACTCCGCAGCACCCTGTATGCGGCCTTGAGCATAGAGAGATTCGCATTTATGCAACTGCTCGAGTGCATGGTTGATACCATCGGCTTTGCGTTGAGCATCGGTCAGTTGGATGCGGAGTACACTTGAGCTGTTGTCGCATGTGTGAAGATCGGCACGAAGAGAGTTGATGGTTTCGTTGAGGTCGTCCTTTTCCTGATTGGCTATGCGTTGATACTCAGCGAGCTTGTCACGGAGTTCTTCATCTGTTTTTTTGAGACGCGCGATTTCACTGTCTAGTAAACGTGAATCAAGGAAATATGCGGCGGGGTCGTGGGGACATACTCGAGCTCTCCTCTTGAGTGCGTAAGGACTGTATGAGGGTATCTCTCCTCTGAAGTTTCTTGCACAGTTCCTGGATGGTTTTCTCGAGATTCGCTGCTCTCCCGTCTGATGCACATGGTTATCAGTAACCAGGATCAGGGTGCAGATGAACGTACTCGGACTGTCGTCAACCTTTTCAACCTCTGTGTGTTGCATGCAGGGGGTCTGCAACGGCGAATAGGGCAGTTTGTGATTGCAAGGTTTTTTGTGCAGGTATACTTACATTGTCCAAGTAATGAGAGGGAAGGGTGCCACAGAGTGCCCAAAGAGTGATCCTGTTGTCTCCACTTGTTACAAGGTCGTAGTTTGATGACATAGCCATGGACGCGACCCTGTGAGTGTATTCGATGAGAGTCCCAATTTGCTCGTGTGTCGTGGTATCCCACAAAGAGACCGATGAGTCTGCGGAAGCTGCGATGAATGTGCCGTTGCTTGCCAGGGCGATGTATGTGGGATTGTCGGTGCTGTGAACGAGCCATTTCGACAGCGTGGTCTTGGCAGACACGTCGACATGGTGGATGTTGCCGTCGTGTGATAAGGCGAAGAGTTGCTTGCTATCACTGACCCAGGCGAGGGAGTGGTTCGTCGCCGAGTTGACTTTGACTGGGAAGTCGACTAGGAGGGAGCCATTCTGACTATCATAGACACGAACGGAGTCACGCTTGTAGGTGGCAGTAACAATGAGACGTCCGTCGGGTGAAAACTTTGCTGCCACCGCCCAGTGGTCGTGTTTCCATGGGCCGAGCAGTCGCTCGCCAGTCGACAGCGACCAGACGCAAGCAGTGTCGTCATCCGATCCACTCGCGATTTTCGTCGCGTCTGGTGAGATGTCGACAGCACGCACGTAATCGTTGTGTGCTCTGAACTCGGTCACTTCGGAGTGACTCTCCGCATCCCACACCGTCACCAGGCCACTTCTTGTCCCACTGACGATCAGCTTTCCATCTCGTGACACTGCAATGTTGAGAACAGCACTCCCCGCGTTCATTGTCGTCCCCATGACCTCCTTGCCATCTTCTATCATGCGCTAGCGCCGAATCTTCCCTTCTTGGCCATCGCTCACGATGTGCTTCCCATCAGCGAGGACCGCGACAGAATATATGTCCTTTCGAGCATCGATTACGATCTGTTTTGCTTTCTTTCGGTGCATTTGAACGCTACCAGAAGAGGAATTGTTTTTACTCGACTCTTGCGCTCTCATAAGTATCATCCCTTCAATTGTCCCGCCCGGTACTCACCATTCCTTCCCCTTGGGCCTACGTTGGGAGACGTACCCGGCCGGGTATCAGATCGATAGAATGAGGGATGCGTGGTCGTAGGCCATGGGCGCCCAGGACACGTGTCTCCTTATTCAATCAATTCACACAATCATTGATCTGACGCCGCCCGCAGCGCAAAAGTCTTTGGGGCCCTTCTGCCATCAATGACATGACATGGCAGTGTAGCCATCGCACGGACTTCGACGCGCGGTCGACAGTGTTTGGAAACGAACACTGGGATTTCGGTTCACTTCTCCCCTATTTCAAGCGCGTGGAACATTGAACCTCTCCCCGTTACAGCGCAGAGTTCCTTCCTCAAGTGACGCCTACCAACTTTGAATCTCTGACTTCTGTGCGAGGCTTCGACGGGCGTGTTCAAACGCGTTATAATACTTTTCTCCTTCCCCTCGACACTCTTTTGGGTGAAACTAAAGCAAACCTGGGTTACCCGCTCAATCACACCCTGCCAAAGGTGACACTGCATACGTTGCTCTCGCAAGATTGACAGCTCCGTCGACAGTTCTACTGAAAAACGGAGCGACGTTGCTCCAGCGTATTCCAACTCGACGGTGAAGGCAAGAGAAAATTTGCTTGTGTTGATGGGAGCCCTTTCCAGTCGACCCATCTGGGATAACTCGATTCTTGGAAGTGGAAATATCATAGCCACGGGAGTAGAGTATATCGTCGATGACCTATGTCGTGAATGCGACGCGGGAAGCCATCCTGTCTGCTGGTGAGCTTTCTGGTGTTGGGAACGAGACGATTTTGCAAAACACAGGCCTGCCAGACCCCGGTTGTACTAGACTTCCCGCGGATTGGCAAGGTTGCAGTACCAACTCTTGACTGCGACAAGCTACATCGTCAACGAAGGCGTAATGACACTTGGTAAGAAGCTCGCTCGATGGATACGATTCCCTGTTTAACATCGGAGTACATATTGACTCGGTCTTACTTTAATGAGCAGAAGGAATCCCGGTTAGTTCCCCTGTGCGTTATTTATCCGTGCGCTGTTTACTGACATAGGTTCAGTAATACGGCCCAGACCGGCACATTCTCGTGGATTGGGAGTGTTACTAACCCTTGGCCTCTTCAGAGCATCGCGCCCATGGCCAACTACACATCACTATGCACTAAGTAATCTGAATGATGGTCTGAATTCGACATTCACGCCACCCCGGGTCCCAAATACAACCGTATCCTACGACTGGCAGACCCTGGCGTTCCATGGGTCATGTTTTCGCATGGTGGTGTGGCGAGCACCGTGCAGCCAAACGAAGGCTATGAAACCATTTCAGTTTGGAACTTGGTTCGCCCACGCCAGTCTATATGGACGGGATAGACCATTAACCCCCGTATTTAGCATGAGCTTTCTCGTGGTTCCGTTGCAAAGCCCCTTCGAGATTGGGCTAATGCCTCTAATTTGCTGGCACATCAACTCCTCGAATCCGCAAGCTTCCTCTGTAATCAACCCCAAATACATGTCGTTCCAGTCGTGTAAGATTCTGCTATAGATTCTCCCTGGATATCGCCGACGCCAAGGCTGAGTTCGATCTCGTTGTTCTGACTTCTACAATCCGGTTCTTCGCTAACATGGTCTCTTTGGAACCTTTTGTTGGCCAGATCCAGTCGAGAAATACACCAAACGCTGTTAGCCAGTGGTCGCGATTCGTGCTCGACACAGTTCACGTGCGCATCGTGGATGTTGGCGTCACCCTCTTACCGTTCGCGGACTCCCCCAACAGACGGTATGTGCTATTGCGGGGAAGGTATGTGTTCGGACATTCATGTGACCCCAGTGCACCGCTTCCGTGGTCTTCCTTGCAGGCATCGGATTTGATCCTGGGGGGATCTCCGGTACTGATGCAGAGACGGGGCCCATAATAAATATATATTGTTTTCATTGCTTTCCTTTTCGCAGGCATCTAACTAACCTGGCTCAGAGATTGGACGTACTTGGATGCATTGGTTCTCCACCTGATCTCCATTGCAATATTTATCATTTGATACTCACAAGACACTTGGAAATTTGTCGCCAATACTGGAGTTTTTTCAACATGGATCATGATTTAGCTTGCTTGGAAAGTCGACTTGCGCGATCGTGATCAGTTCTGGGACTAATAACCGTGGGAATGCCGCTAACCGTAGGTTGCTGCCACATCCACATTGCACAACAGCTGTCAGTTTGATCACAGTGTAAGAGCTACAACCGCTACCAGCCTGTGCTAGGTCTCATTAATACATCGCAAACATCAAGAATACCACTGCATGAAACATACACGTAATGCCGCAGTGCTCCTCGGGTTGGGATTCCAGAAATTCATACGTTCTGTTGCGTAGGGTATGCGCCACGTTTCTCTACTATCATTGGCGCGGTGCCTACACCGTAAGGTCCTATCAAGATCCACCGGGTCCTTGTTTCCATTTTTGCGGACATGGGTGACGAACAGCTTTGTACTGCCTTGGACGGATCTCAACTCCACCCGACGGGCATGCTGCAGCAGGCAGGCTGATGCCACAACTCGAGGTCCGAGCCGTGAAGACTCGGTCACTTCAGGTATACCTTCTTTGTATTTTGGGGTAGAATGAACGATCCTGTGGGCTGTACCGTCTAACTTCAGTCTTCAAGGTCACCAGACACTGAGTACCGTTCAGGGTTTCCTATTGCGACGAGTGGGGGGGGGACCTTTCCAACGTTTTTGCATTGCATTCCGGATGGGCACCACGCACGCAACTCGCACTACCCACAGCATTTAGAAGTCGAGAAGACTTTTTCAAGCGTCTGCGTCGGATCCAAAGTGGTAATGCACAGAATGTTCTTTCAGTATCTGGGCGTCGTGGCGCAGAGGACACCACGCGGTGTGTGCATGCCCATGGTTGTGGCTGTTGGCGGGATCTCCCTCGGGGGGCTTCAAAAACCATTCACTCGCCCCCATTGCTCTCTCGACGATTTCTTGTTCTCAACATGTCAATTCTTCGTGCCTTTGGGCAGACGTCTTCTTCCTCGCCTTCAGCTCGTGGGGACACCCGGAAGAGAATGCCCATTCATCGTGGGACGTACTCGTTCATCAACCGACAAAGTGGGACCGCGATGGAGATGGCTAGTGATCATACCATCGTAGGTTTGTCCGTTTCCCCCGTCGATGCGCTCTGCACGTCCTTATGATACACGACTCAAGGGATGCCACCTAAAGATCTGGATACCCAAAAGGTCTGTGGTATTGGCGCCTGATTAGCCTACGACGCTGAGCAGTCGATGACAGTGGGAGGTTCTCCCGCTGGGAGCGGGTCACTTGATTCGAAACCTCAAATACGGAAAATATTTGACCGTCAGATCTATAGCCAAGGAAGCATTCGTGGTGGCAAGCGACTTTCCCGTGGCGTGGCACGTGAAGGAGGTGCACGTTCCCGAGGAGAACACCGCTTTTTATGAGTGAGTTCAGGTGGATGCGATTGTTAACATGACCGAATGCTTACCGGGGTGTGATCGCCAGAATACACTGGCCCGAGTCAGAGTTCCTTTTTGAGCTAGCAGACTTTGGAAGTTCCACTCCGAAGACGAAGGTGAGGAGCTTTATCTAACCCTCTGGTTAGGGACACGTCACTCATGCGGTGTACCATCGCAGGTACACATCTCGGAAGGCCAGTTGCCTGCAGACCGGCAACGTTGTCGATACTGGAAGGCGAACCGTATCCGACAAGGGTCGTTTTATCAACCCTCAACCCCCCCAACCCCCAACCAAGGAAACGGAATGGGTTCTGGTTACTTTGGTTTCGCGGGTGAGCTCTTGCCCTGGGCGCCGGTTGTTGTGACGAGGAGTATTGACCCTTTTTTTTTGGATCACAAGACAAGTGGAAATCGCTAGTGCCAGAAAAGAAGGTGCAGATTGCACAGCAGCCTCCGAGGGTTCCTAGCAAATGACCCTCTCGACAAAAGGTGCCATAAAGACTGTTGTTACGGATCTCTGCCCGTTCCGTTTCATATGTAAGCTACAAAGATTGGGACCATTAGCACGAAAGGTCGTGGTAGAACACGGCCTAATAGGACACGTTCCCGTACTTGCCTATAACAGACATCGTTGTGGATTTAACCACAGTGTAGTCCTATATACTAAAGAGTGTTCGTCGGGTTGCCAATCCACGGAAGGAGCCTCGAAGATCTTGGTCTAAGTAAAATATGCGTTCACAGCCACATTCGAACTTTGTGTCGATCGATCGCGGAATGGGCATTTGTTGAAAGCATGCCAATCTACCATCATGGTTTTCGCACATCGCTGTATCGGCACCAGTATCGATAGATTCTAGATCTTGCAGAAACGTAAAGTAACTATCGTCGGGTCGCTCGGGTTCCTAACTTAACTTGCCCAACAAAGAGACGATTAATTATGAACCACCTAGGGTTTCCTCTACTATGGACGGAAGAGTTACTAGGGACGGGTGGTAGACAATAACTGATTAACTGGGAAGCTCGTAGGCTCGGTTCGCCGGCAGGAAAAAGGGGTTGTAAACATTAAGAGGACGTCAAGATTCCAGCCCGTCGTCTCGCCGCGAATACACATTCCTTTCATACTCGATCTTCAATTCCTAGATGGGAACAATGCGCCCCTCCCCCGGTCTCTATCGACATTCCCCCGGGCTGATCTAAACATCAGTCAAATGGGACAGGTCGTATCTCAATCACCCGCGCTCGACATATTGCACGGTCTCTGTCCTGTATTGAAACAAGTTAATTTGAGTGTACGAAATAAGGAACCCCCCGAATTGTCTTCCTCGAGGGAATCGATACGAGGTGTACTGGGAAACGGTCAATATTGAGCTCCTCCATGCCATAGCAGCCCAGCTCTGCCGCAAATCGTCACCCTGGTGGATCTTCGTAGTCCAACATACATCTCGCGTACACCGCCTGTGTCGGCACCTCCACCGAGCAGTGTGCGAGCAGCACGAGAGAAAGAGGACGAGAGAGGGAAGGAACAGCGGGAAAGGGAAAGGGGATGCGAGGATGTGCGTGGAGAGTATGGAATGGGGTATGGTAGGGATGACGGAGTCCACCGTTGTTGGGTTCGCGGATAGGAGAGACGACCGGAAGTGTGCAAGTATTCCGCCTGTGCCTCCACGTATGAGTTGAAGTCGGGTGGTGGATCTGAGCACGAAGCACATGGCGATTGGGTGCGTGCAGTTGACGTCTCGCCAGACGTGACCAAAATCGCGACTGGATCGAGCGATAAAACTGCTTGCGTATTGTCGCCGTCGACTGGCGAGCGACTACTTCGCCCCCTAGAACACGACTTCGAGGTCGCGGCGGTCAAGTTTTCACCCAATGGACGCCTCAACGCCACTGCTGTGCACGATCATGACTCCGTCCGGGTCTACGATAGTCAGAATGGCTCCCTCCTCGTCGACTTCCCAGTCAAAGTCTACTCGTCGTTGAACCACTCCCTCGCCTGGGTCAGTGATAGCAAGCAACTCTTCACTTTGGCACACGACGGCTATATTCACCGTGTCGATGTGTCCGCCAAGACCACGCTGTCGAAATGGCGCATTCACAGCACCAACAATCCCATATGCATCACCCTGGCAAGCAACGGCACATTCATCGCAGCCTCCGCAGACAAATCGGTCTCTTTGTGGGATACTACGATACACGAGCAAGTTGGGGCTGTCATCAAGTGCACTCACTCCGTCTGGTCCATTGCTATTTCATCAAACTACGACCTCGTAACCAGCGGAAACACGAAAATCACCCTCCAGGCACTCTGCGACACCGTTCCCTCTCATTACTTGGGCAATGTAAGTGTACCTGCAACCTTGCGGTCGCAACCGCCCTATTCGCCGTTGCAGACCCCCCGCATGCAGGATATCCAGCACACAGAGGTCGAAAAAAATGACAACAGTCCAAGTACGCCCATTTGCACCCTGATTCCGGTTGCTGATAACCATGCCCACCAGACGAGAGAGCAGCAGGTCTCGAGAAAACCATCCAGGAACTGCGCAACAAACTCGCCGAATGCCAACAGAAAGCCCATCAGGAGAGAGATACCTTCATTCAGTCGCTACGCGCTCAAGAGGAGAGCTCGAGTATGTCCCCCGCGACTCCGACGCGTATTTCCTTGATTCACGTTTACTAGATAGCAAAATCGCGCGTCTTGAAAAAACAAACCAAGAATCTCAACGCGCAGCCGATCAGGAAAAGGATGACCTCAACGAAACCATCAACTCCCTTCGTGCCGATCTTCGCACACGCGACAAAAGCTCAAGTGCACTCTGCGTCCAACTGGCCGACGCTCAACGCAAAGCCGATGGTTTCAACCATACACTCGAGCAGATGCATCAATGCGAATCCCTCTACGCCCAAGGCCGCATACAGGGTGGTGCGGAATGTCTTCTTGAGTTGGTCAATACCGTAAACGGCGATGTGACGGCCAACACATTTATCATCGACTGGGTTGTTGGTGGGTTTCGGCGTGGTGCACTAGAACAGAATATTTAATCGCTATCATCAGGATTTACGGACCGATGCATCACGGCGCTGGAGAGAGTTGGAGACGG
>Ga0307508_10003910_pt1 | contig 14793 bp, 17 predicted proteins | sample 9_EM_MG_FD_203089 | JGI IMG/M metagenome (GOLD analysis project Ga0307508, IMG submission 203089) | Populus trichocarpa ectomycorrhiza microbial communities from riparian zone in the Pacific Northwest, United States - 9_EM | ecosystem: Host-associated > Plants > Roots > Unclassified | place... | reverse complement strand
CTGCGTGGGCGCGAACAGCTTGTTGGTGAAGCCCCTTGATTTGTGCAGGGGAGCGAGAGGCTTGAACTTGGAGGAAAAGAGCCAAACTCCAAGTAGCAACCGTGACACCGAACTTCATCGTCGCTCAGTGGGAGGCAATGGCAGTAGCGGTCAGAGTTCGAGTTCGCGACCACTTTAAACCCTCTCTTCCACCCATGTGCAACATAAATAATGAGAATTGGGGTTGTTACAGGTTGTAGAATCGAGTAAAGTTGCCCGAGGTTGCCAAAACACCGAGAGACCGAGAGACTTCTCAAACCGCGGTATGTTTTCGCCGCGGGCGTGCGATGCTCAATTATAAAAACGTGCATCCAGCCAGAGGTTTGGCTCTCAGCTAGAAATGCCCGACGACTTTGGCCGAGTGAAAATTTGTATACAAACACGTCGGTCAGAATTAATCGAAGTAAATTCATCGCACAATTTTTGCGGCTCGGCCAAATTTGGCAGAGATAATGTTTGTCCGAAAGTAAAATATCTCTGAATGTCCACCGAAATGTTAGACTTGAGCATCGCTACGCAGTTACCCATTGTCCTTTCAACCACTCACGTTGTTGCACCACGAGCCCTCCCTGGGCTTACTAGCAGCTGCTCCCTTAGTTTTAGTCGGGCTCATGACCAAGCTTGTCTTTTTTTCTACACTGAATCACGGGTTTCATGTTTGAGCTGCCTTAGCACACAAAAATGTGACACAATCAGTGAATCAGTGAAACCCGCTTACCAAATTAGAGCCATGAGGTGGGCAGGCGCGTCACAAAGAGCAACGCATGGCTCCGGAGCCCGGGCACGGGTTTCCGAACCCTCACCTCCGCGGAGATGTCAGATCCCCAGATCACCCGAGCCGCAGTCCAGATCGTTTGTTTATTTGTTTTTTGTTGTTTACTTGTTTACAATTGCATGTGGCTTTCTGGAGACGGGGTACAGTGGCACCTATATTTTAGGAAGACCAGAAAGTTGCTGGCTCCCTGTCATGCAAAACAAGTTCAATTCTCTCGATACTGCCGCAACAACAAATTTTGCTTATCGGGACGGCAACACTATCTCACCGAAACATCTTCGCGCTGGCAGAATTGAGCATCGCTATCACTCTGGTGTGATAGAAATGAGCATCACGGTTGAAGAAAACAAGGAGGGTCGGATCATTCTTCCCCCTTGGCCTGAGGACGCCCTGGCGCGGGCAGAAGTCATTATCTACCGCATGTTCACCGATCAGGGTTCGGTCATCCGGCGCTCGTTGATTCAATCAATCATCGCTACTAGCAGATTCGCGAGAAGCGGCAGAGTCGACACACGGAAGTGGTCACAGGTCATAATTCACGTCATCAACCACATAAAATAATAAAAAGGGCTGTGCGGCACACTATCTGGTCACCAACCAAATATCCGCAACTGTCTAATCTAACCAGCGATTGAGCCCTACACTTCTTCCTGGTCCGGCCAACTAGGTGATCGGGTTCGCACAATCCCACCCTCAACAACGCCCGGCGTCGGGGGGCCCGACAAACTACTTTCTGAAGCACGCGAATAAGGGATATTCTGCATTGACGCAGTTGCAACGGGTGTGGTGGGCCCGGCAGAAAAGAGCTGCGGTGGGAACTGAAAATCTCTTCGCACGGGAGTCCAGCCTTCTTCAACACGCTCCTCCGCGCGGATCAGACTGGCGATGCTCGCAGTGTGCCGGTGGCTCTTTCCAGCGCCGGATGCGCCGGGGATGACACCTGCGAGCCGTGGAGAGGGGACGCCTGGGAATGGAGAGGATGTACGCCTTGCATGTCCGTGCGGTACCAGAGGGTTCGGCGGCGCATCAGCATCTTCGTCCGAGAGTGAGTCGTCGAATATGCTGCCGTTCACTTTTGACCTTGGATTTTCGAGGTCATATTCAGCGTAGCGGTCCCGAGTAAGCCCGCCATTCGCATTGACGAACACGTTCAGGATAGGGTAATTTGTGTTTGAAGTGTTGTCGGGTACCCGCAAAGAATCGGGCACGAAGAGATGGAAGAATGCAGTGGCCATGCATGCGCCGACAACCACGTCAATCAAATAGTGGTGTGTCAAATACATTGTTGCCCAGTAGAGCACACCGCAGTAACCCCATGCATACAGACGGAGCCATGGCCAGAAATGCGATACAAATAGCGCAGCCATCGTAGCATCGCCAGCGTGCAATGACGGAAAGGCACCGAAAACGACGGGAGCGGAGGAAAATCCAATCGTGTACGTGGTCGTGTGGAAGATTGCATCAATGCGTGCTAGGCCGCCAGGTGAGCCCTGCATGCTGTAGTCGGCGGGCGTCAGCCCGTTCCGGAGCTCGTACCCTGAAATTTGAATAGAGTTGGCCAAACATCTAACCAGGATGATGCGGGGGACTTACATGGGGCGGCACAAGGGAATATTATTTGGATAATCACACCCGTCAAGTTAAAATAACCAAATGCCTGACACCAAAACAGGAGAGAATTGCGGGCAGCGAAAAGCCATAGAAACGCAGCCACCACGAAAGGCCCAACAAAGTGGACGACACCATAGGAGAGCCATGCGGGTATATCGAGGATAGGGTGCGTGAAACGCGTGAGGAAATCAGAAATATTCGCTCCGTATAGGACAGATTCAAGGGTCGGAAGGAGGGATACACTTATTGACGGTCGGTATCCAACAGGGATAAACCGAGATGAAAAAAATGTTATCACCCATGTCAGGATGGGCAAGGCAGGAAAGAAACTGGGGGGAATATATCGTTGACGTTGAACGCGGACCGCCACATTGAAGGAAAATGCTTACAATTGTGAAGTGACGGGGAGAACTGACAGGACATAGTCAGGTTCAGGTGCTAGAATCACGAATTACGACTTGCAAGGGAAGCGCACCTATTGCTGTGAGATAAAGTATGGGTATAGCCAGTCGTACCAACAGTGGAGCTTCCATAATGACGAGGCAGAATATCCATAATGCCACATGCAGGGGATAAATAGCGTCTTTGTATGCCCACTTGTGTGTCTTTAGCCTCGAGAGGGTGACGTGAGGATCGGTGCTTGTTTGAAGCCGGGAGACCGCAACGCAAATGGTCGCCCAAGTGTACCGTAGGCGCCCTGCAAGACCGCGAGGGGCCCCGGTCTTACGCATAGGACGGTAGCTATACCGCGACCGAACTGTATCATTCAATAAGAATGGGAAAACAGCCATGGCTTAACACAGAAGCGGGCTGAACACAAAATCTGAAGGCGCTTGCGGATTCAAATTGAATTTTCCCACGCGTCGGAATCCGGCCGACGCGAACCCAGCCCCAGGGTCGTGTCCTGCATAGGTGCTATAGTTCAACAGTGCCCGACGGCTCGGATGGAATCACACTTCTTGGCGCCCACTCGTCGCCCCTCTCCCCAAATTCTGCGGTCTTTTCTTGAGCAGATCTGGACTGATTTCCGATACAGTTCTAAACTCTGCATAACCTTCGGCCTGTGGAGCATATAATTAAGTGGTCGTAGTTCTGCGTTACAATACCGACACCCCGGCATCTAAATCCGTCGCGTTGCGAGGGTTCATTGGTCCTATATTTTCCCATACGGCAACTATGATTGTCCTCGTGACGCGTTCCTAATAGAACTTGCGCATTTGTTTGCCTCGGGTGGCTTCCAATGAACCTTTTAATCCTCCCCCCAAAGAACTGCCTCAAGGTCTAAGTCAATGGCATTAGGGACGACGTTTCAGCACAGCCGAAATTTCTCGGGCAAGAACGCACTTGCAAGATGTTTTGCTTGCACTGTACACGCGCTGAGCTGGCCTTGTGGGGCATGAGGTGGAAAATTCATCCGCCCGAGCATTTTGTCCCCGAATTACCGTATACCATGGTTGAAACACGCTCTCTGGAGCGCCTCGTGTCGTTTCGGGATTAAGATACGTTGAGGGCAACCGCTAACTTTCGATCTCCTCGTGCCCTCCGGGCCATTCGCGCGCCTTTGCGGCGCCGCATGATTATTGCAATCACCATCCCTACCACAGATAGAAGCCTCATGGGTGAGCAGCACTCGAAAATATCGAAGATTGCGACTTTCAGCAGTGCCACTATACTCTCCGCGAGTTGAAGTGTCCACCTCGAATTGCCGCTATTTACAGTCCCACTTCCGCTCACCGACAAGCGACACTGCAGTGCATCCATAGCAGAATTGTTCGGCAGGCACGCTGTATGGTGTCCTCTCGGTGCGAGTGATTCAACCCGGAACGAGACCTAATCATGGCTCCAGAGCATCTATTGAAGGTGTCACTAATGATTGTCTTCGCCCCACACAGTGGGCGTGGCTTCTGCACATGCTCAGCGAATGGGGCGCGCGTGGGAAGAGAACTTTCGACGAAAGCCTCGTGCTGTGGGCACGTCCGAGCTCAGTTGCTGGTGGCAACGACCTTTCGTGCATCGTTTCCATCCGTGCACTGCAGGTCGGCCACTCTTGCATCATATCAATTGATTTCACATCGCGAGGCGACTTGAACATCTTGCTGCATGCATTAGGCTATAATATGTATGATTATCAGTCACCACGCTCCATTACACAGTAACCACATTTGAGATATGTAATGTCTATCAATGATACCAAGTAAAACACTAAAATAAACAAGGAGAAGACGAAGATATTGTGGATCATCGGACAGGTTTGAGTTCAAACTCTTCTTCCTCCTCGGCTTTCACACGTCGCGCAGCGATCGGTGCACCAGGTTGTGGCTGTGAGAAGTGTTCGCGGAGACGATTCGATACTTGGCGCTGTATCTAATGGGCAGTGCGGGTTAAATAAGCTCAAGTGCGACATTCCACGAAAATGCTCACCTCGTTGCCAACTGTTTTCGTGACAGTATACAACGGGCCAACCATATTTAGTTTCACGATAATGAACCTGTCGCATTGGTTAGTAATTGGTACAATGCTAGGTCAAGCCAATACTCACGCTGAAGCTATTCCAACAAGCAGGAAAGCGAAATACAGCGGATTAAACAGCACTGCCATGGCCTCGTTCCAGCCGAGCACGACAAGCACGCCGTACATCCACACAGGTATTTGCGCTATACTGCTCACAGTAGACCGTTTCGCCTCCACATAGTAGGCATCTGCCTCCCGACGGAATTTACCAATCAAATCCATTTGCTTGGTTTCTGAGAAAATTATCAAAGTCGAGGGGAAGTCAAACTCTCCCTCGCCGAACGCAGTCTCATCGGAGTCAGAAGGGAGTGTGAATTCGAGCGAGCTATCTTCCGGGGATATTTTGGAATAAATAGGCATCAGCTCGAGAGTCTGTGAAAAGTGAAATTGTAAGACACGGTGGAAAGGGGACACACAGAAGCACAGACTTGGTCTCGGGCTTTACGATACGCTGTATCGATGTCATCATCCGGTTTCCATACCCGCGGTACGGCGTTCACGTCGTATCGGAATCGTTCCTCGAATGTAGAACGAAGTTTGCTGAGAATATTTGCGTCAGATGTCTGCTCATCGATTTTAGCGCGCAGCGCCTGCCACGCTCTTCTTCGTAGAGTATTCAACGACGACGTATTTTCTTCCTCGGTGCAATTGAAACCTGAGACATCGTGAGTCAGCTGAATTCTGCATGTGCGACATCCCACCCACTTTTAGCTTTGACCAAGTATGTCGATATGGCAAGCTTGAGCTTCTCCCCGAACACAACAAGAACACTGTCCCACATCCGGGGGTTCGGCTTACTGAGGGCGGCCTCCACGGGTTCAGATATCTGTCTCTTGATTGCACGCTGGGTGTATTCACCAGCATATAAGTTTACAAGAGCTAGAAAGCGTTATGCATAACAACGTACCTCAATCTGGGCCAACATCTTCTTAGTCTCCTCTGCCCGACATTGGTCGGCTATCTGAGTTATGTCCTCCTTGAGAAGTTCGAGTTCGTCCTCATACGTCCAGTCGGTCCCGTCGAGGAAAGCCTCTGTTTGGAATGGAAGTGTGAGGCGTATGATCTAGAAATAGATGGCTAAAGTACGGACCGGATGCGCCTGAAGCAAATGTCCCTTCGCTTTGCTCTCGTGCGGATTTCACCACGAGACCGAAGTCGTAGCCCTCGCCCTTGACGCCATCAAGGACAGCATTGCGGAAGGTAGTAACAGATTGCTTATGCAGGTTTTTCAGTTGACCAAGGAATAGTGGGCTGAGGGTAGAATGGAGCTGGGCAATGAGATTGGATCGCTTCGCCTCATAAACGCCGGCATGATAGCGTGAAGCCTCGCGATCAAACCGTGCTGTTGCGTTTATTTAGATTATTGTGACTGTTAGCATCAATTACTGACGTACCCAGGGCCTCATCTCTCCAGGACTTCATCGACTTGCCTAGGTCTACGACCACGTTGCCACCCTCCACAGGCTTGCGAAGCGGCTTAACTCGCTGATTGAATTGCTCAAGTGCAACGTTCGCGATTTCGTCGCATCGGAACTGGGCCAGCAACTCCTGCTGTGTAGGAAGGTCAAGGTCCTTGTTGCTTTGCACTTGTTCCTAAGTCAAGGGATAGTCAGATATCTGGTGACAAAGGCCTCAATTGAACTAGAGCATACCCATATTCCCTCCATGTAGTGCGCTACACCGTCGGCTGGAATACGTTTATGATACGCGGGCTTGAATACAAAATCGTCCCGTTCCCGATCGATGAACCTCTTTCGAAGCTCCATGACTCCTTTTTCGAATTTCTCGGGAACGAGTATCTTGTGACCCAGTCCGGTAAACGAAAGGTCGAAGTAATCGGTGAGTTTAAGGTCTGTCAAGCCTTCCGGCTTGGAGAGCGAATCCCATATCTTCGTGAGGTCGGCCACAAGAGTCTGAGAGAGATTGGCTAAAGGCGTGGCACCAACGTGGTCCCGAATGACGAATAGGAGAAGTGTCTTTTGAACGGAACTAAAGGAGGCATCAGCAGAAGTAGATTCGCACGCCAAGAAAAGTCTCACCCATCCCGCATACGTTTCCCAAAAAGACTCAAGTTCACCTCGAATACTGTCTTTAAAAGACCCATATTTGCACCTTGGTACAAGCCAACTTGATGTTCCCAAATGTTGACGATCAACACCTCGGAGCTGGCAAGAGAGAACAGGGCTGATTTCCGCTCGAAATCTTGATCCTCTCCACGCTCTCGACCATCGGTTCCTTCAACATCCATAACCATGATGTTCGCCTTCGCGCCGAGTTCGCCTCCGGCTCGGCACATCCAAATGCCTTTGGTTGTTTGACGTCGCTGGGTTTCGTCCATGACATCAAACGTAGTACCAAACAATCTATTCAATAAGGTGCTCTTCCCGGTGGACTGAGAGCCGAAGACGGCTACCACATCGTATGAGAACCCAGCGTCCGCGAGGCCCCAACGTGAGATAGATGTACTGAGGTTCTGGGTGAAGCGCTTTTCTTCGTCGATGATTTGAATGGGGGTATTGGATGGGGTATGTCCATTTGGTATCGAGAGGCCGGCGGCAGCAAGAGCACTCCTGGTGCCATTAGGGAGGCTGGGCGACGAGAGTACGTCCCTGAGAGCAGCTGGCGGGTTGGCAAGGGCTTCCTTTGCCGTCCGCACGTTCATGTCCATGACTCAGAGCACTGTTCCCGAGCAACACAGTGAAAACTAGAGACGTCTGCAAAGAGTGGAGAAATTCTCGACTGACGCGTCTGTTGAGGTGGGGAATACCACGTGCCAAGTGCGTGTGAGGCGCTTAGGGGCTTAGTTTCCTTTCCGGGACTATTCAAGCATATCGAAGGCGCAGGCGCAAGCGACCTGACGATGACTGTGAAGACGCTTTTCCCCGTCGGATCGACTGTTTCTTCATCGGATATCGCAATAATACATGAGTACTATGTGTAGTGTTTCGACATACTTTTGTATTGTGCCCTTTCCTTTCGTGCCTTCTGGGCACATGCAACGCTTGACACACCTTGACATCTGCCGGGTGGAATATTCAAAGTGGCAAACTCGGAGGCACCGCAACGTTTTTCATTACTCGGCGAAACATTCACGTCGGACAAACAGGTGATCGTTTGGAGATTCATGTGCATACCAGTCTCACCAGGTGCAACGTAGTACTCGTCAAAACTACAAACTAAAGTTCGCCAACCTTCTTGATATTTGGAAGTATGAGTCGCTCATTACGACGCCAGAAGTCGACCAGTGTTTGCGCAATCCTGTGCGGGTCGTCCTGAGAGCGAAATTTAGGTCGGCCGACCACTTCAGACGGCGTGAGAAGTGCATACCTCATGGAGCATGTGCCCTACATTGGGGACAACGTCCTGTTGGAATTTTCCCTGCATCTGTCCAATCATCAGTTCGCGATCGAGTCGATCAGTGCCAGCCAATATCAAGAGACGCGCGGTGCGAGCGGCGAGGAATGATTTAGACAATCCGGTGAACCAGCCTCGAAGTATATCAGACAGCTCAGCTCAGCATCAGGCATATCATACTATACGGCTCACCCTCCCAAAATGGTGAAGTAGATTTAAGCGGTGTCCTCCACTTCCAGGCAGGCACTCCTGCGGCCACTTCCTCTGGAGTGGCCGGAATAACAAGACTTGGAACGGATATACGCGCAGAGTAGATGTTACGAATTGTTGAACCCGTCTGGCCAGTCACACTGAGGGGACGATTTCAATCTTCACTATGGAGCGTAAATGCGGGCTACTTACTGCCACTGAACAGCTCTCTCCTGACTCGGAAATCCCTCGGGACGAGACTCGAGGAGATGATGCATGTTTGGTAAGGCCTCGACCGCAGAACCTGTTGAAAGCCGTTACTGACGAAATTAAACCGCGACGCTCAACGCACCTTCAACAACATCGAGGACACAAATGCCGCCAACATTATAACCCTTCCCCATGAGCAATCCTGAAGCACGAGTTATCACTGCGCCACCCATACTGTGACCAACAAGCTGATGGCGATGTTACATGCGGCCGATTAGAACACGCAGAGAAACCAAACCCACTATCAACGCGGGCGCCTTATTGGTAATAGGCCAAATCGTCGAAACCAATTCCACGAGATCCTCGCTCAGTCGTTCCAATGCCAAATCCAACACAGTCGGATCGAAACCGGGGTTGGATAACGAAGTTGTTTTCCCTAATCATTCGGCATCGAGTTAGATCGCTCATCGGCAGAGGCTTTTACACGCCATCTTGGCGCACCATGAGCCCGCGCATCGAATGCCATGACACCACATTCGGCCGATGTTAACTCGGTCACGGCTTTGGCCAAGCAAGCAAAGCTTAATGCAGAATACCCCGCTCCATGGTGGAATATCATAATGCTTCCCGCATCGTTATCCGTAGGAATAGGTGGAGTAATATACACTCGTACGTCCAGGTTCGCTTCGGCGAGTGCAACTTGGACTGCTTGCTGGAAGTGCCCAGACGCGGAAATCGGTGTGAGGTCCACGTCACTGCATTGACGCGATAATGAAGAAGGTTTTGGAGTAGAATTCAAGTTCATGGCACCCAATGCACTGATGGTGTCATTTGCTTCATGATCCTCATCGTCATCCACTTCTGTTGGGTTGATGGGCGGCAGATCACGCGGTAGTTTCGCAATACGAGCATTCATGGAAGCCCTTTGAAGGTCCATATTGCGAGATGGCGGTAGGTCAGGTCAGAGTTAACAGCGTGCCTCCACTGGCTGCCGGATTATCCACGCTTGAGGCCAAACAGCATTCAACACATACCGGCCGCGCGCATCTGCAGTATTAGGATCGATTAGGAGATCTTTCGCTGTGTAGCAGCCGCCCGCGCCCCCGCGCGCCCAGCATTAAGGGGCCAACAACTCCCGAAGTCTCCCGAAGTTGATTCGACTCTGGGCGCAATGCCCCTGGTGATGACGACAACACATAAGCCAGTGGCTCTTCATTCGGCTACGAGACCCTGCAATATCCATTAACATCTATGGGTAACCGCGCAGCGTAAGCAATCAGACTACTTGTGTGGAGTATGACCTTGTTCCCGATGCTTTTTGAATAGTGACTGGGAATGAAGGATACGGTTTCCCTAGGCGTTCCCCTTTGAGCAATTACTGTAGACATCGGCGGGGTCCCGCAATTTAGCATATCAGGACAGTCGGGCTCTCGTTCCGCCTAATTTGCACTTCGACAAACACCCTCCTTTTGTCTAGTCGCTTGATCCTTGTCGAATGGCCCGTGGCATTTACGCGTAACCTGCCCTCCGTCGCCTGAACTCCTTATTGTGTCAACAACACACTGGATAAATGTAACATTGCATGTTGAAATTTGCCTGTGCGTTGCCTCGCGTTGCCGCTGCGCAACGGGGTTCCTCCACTTGCAGTACTTCCGCTTGGCTTTGCCGTTTCACGGCCCGCGAACCGCGAAGCTGTCGCTCTGGCTGGGTCTCTTTCAACGGAAGTCACACGATGCTATGCAGACTTTGCACGCTTGTACGCTCACGACTTTTAATTATTCTACTTAACTTTTATTTCCGCTCAAACTAGGTACCTACCTAGATATACACCGAGTCGGTCTTGGCATCCGCAGAGCTGAAACGACCAATAATCAAGACATCAACAACAGCTGTTAGTTGCTCTCATTTCCTGCGGTTGCCGAACTCTGGGATTCTCCAGTCTCCAGATTTCATACGATGCTGCTGTGGTTGGTGCTCTCGAGAGTTCCGGGTTTGCTGCCACCTCGAGTAATATTCAATCGAGAGCACAAGAACAATCACGAGAAATACACAAATGCGATGCGATGTTGTTCAGAGTGATCATACGGGCTGAATGACATTTTGTAGAGCTGAGAGCGATTGTACTGGCTATTAGCCGAACTTATTGTTCATTGTTTACGTGGCCACAGAATCATGCCGAATTCAGTCAGTTGCCATTCGAGCGCTGCCGTCCTGGTGTACTTGAGGCTTCGGTAGTTCCAGAATCCCCTTTAAAGCTGGTGGACTCGCCTGATATTGGATGCTGGTCCGATGGAAGCGACCCACATTACCCTGATTGACATCGCCCCTGATGTGCTCCTTAACATCATATCATATCTGACAGTGAAAGAGATACTTTTATTAAGGCTGGTTCGTCATGGCGGGGTGCACGTTCCAAGTTCTGACTTCACTGAACCCATCGAATGATCCGAATCAGACGTGTAAATCATTCAAACAACTTGCTGACAGTCACGCTGTGTGGCATTCCGCGGTTCACCATCAGTTACTTCCTTATGGCTTACTCCTACCTGTGCGAAAGGAGGCGCAACTGGCTGGATTGTCTGCACAAGAGCTCAAATCCGCCGCAGTGTATGCCACTCGTCTCGACCACAGTTGGCACAATCCGTCTTGGACTCGGAACTTCAATAGCATCGAGTGGCAGCCTGAGGTTCCTTGTCAATCTGTGCCTATGGCATCGCTGGTTCCAGGGACTGCTGGCCGTTATTTGATGACGATCACTCGAAACTGTCTAATTCGTATATGGGAACTCGAGCCCAATGTCCGTCGCCAGAGGCTTAGACTTCAGTGGGAAATAGAAGGCGCGGTGCTTGATGTTGCCATAAACTCAGACCCGACAAATTCGGCGACCTTTGCCATCTCTCACATCTCGGACAGGTGAGTGCACATGAAATATGAAATGTGGTCATCTTCAGTGTGTTTATGTTTCACCCGCCACAGGAAGCGGCTCACCCTCTACAATCTCAAATTTGGTCTTGAAATATCATATTCTGTTGTGTACCATAGTGGGTTGGCCGGACGAATGAAGATTCTGCGCGGCGACCTCATCGTTTCGTATCGTCCATCACGATCGCGAGTGCATATCGTGAACTACAGAACGGGGGCAATTGCATGGCTGGACGGGGTGCCACATTCACCTTCGGTACGAGCTATGCTCTCGCTCCTTCTTTCCGGAGCTGATATCTGAATGCTTAACTGTTGTCGGAAGGCGTCAACCTGTCATGCTGTTGAACTGTGCCATGGTTGTGTGGTCATTGTTCAATTATGGGGAATCGACGTTTTCGAGTTACCTGATGCCCTCAAGGTGGACGATCCACCCAAGACGAGGGAGGGTGAACCAATAGTTGCCATTGGTCGCGTCATCGCGACCAAGTCCAAAGACGAAGCATCGCGATGGACAGCTGCGGCCATCGTGCCGTATGCCCCACCTTACCCTCATGCGCCTCGTCAGCAGCCAGATCGAGACAGGACGATATCCATCCTCATCCGAGAACGACTTGGTCCGGGCGAAAACATCATCCATCATGAACAGATTCGCCTATTCCCTGACTTTCCCCCACGATCCATTCCATCTGACTGGCCAATCTCAGACCGGACTGGGAACGAAGTCGTAACGAAAACCCAAAGTCTAAGATTTACAAAGGTCCAAACGAGGCATAGCGTCCGCCCACACTTTTTCCATGACATTGTTGCCGCCCCAGCTAGTGGACATGGGTTCTGGATCGAAAATAGCACGGGTGCTCTAGATCATCAATCTAACGAGAAATTGATGCTCTTCTCCGCTGTTCGAAACACAAGGGATTACCCCGAAGACGATCCATTGATCGATATTGGAGGCGAGAACGCGGAGCCCGCTCGGTTCCGACCTTTAGAACAAGATATCACATCGGATAATCGACAGCAAGGCGGTAGAGATGGGACGAAGCCGCAAAGGGAGGGAACTGTGCGATGGTGCTTGCAGCACACGCCTGCTGTTATGCGAAGTTCTTCGTATTGTTCTTTCGACGACTCCGTGGGAAGGATCGTGATCGCGACGCACGATGGCAAAGTGAGAGTTGTAGATATTGGTTCAGTGGCGACATAGAAATACGGGGGTTCCAGGTCAACCAGATACACTCAAATTCAGAAACCGACATATTTAGCGGTGTTACAGAGATGTGGACATAAATTTACAATTTGGACTGATCACTTCGTTTTTTGCCATATAGATTTGTCATGCTAGTGAGATCGCGGGTATCGAGCAACTCCTCATTTTCCTCCGCCACAGTTAGATCAGGGAGCCTTGACATTAAATCAGCAATCAGAATGACTCGGTACTGGAAGGGAGAGAGGCCTACACTTTAGGGACAGCTCTTACGGGTTCCACATTGGGGTCGAGTCTATATTGTACAAAGTCTTTGTCGGTATATCCCCAGCGTTCTCGCAAATAATCGTCGTCAATGAGGGCTCGGCCCTCGATTTGTTCCTTCGCATCATCTTCCAGGATTTTGACGAGAGTGTCGGACCATATAGTGGCTTTCCTGAGGTATTTTCCCGCTCCCCCTGAATTAGCGAGACTCGCCTCTAATGCAGCCGTAGCTGCGCTTTGTATTGACGTGCCAGGCCAGATAGCAAGAGGGGTGATGCGCGAAGTTGGGAAAGTGCGCGAAATATCGGTAGGTAGTGACAGCATCATGGCAGTCATTGCGACTTTGGACATTCCATAGGCAATCTTGCCGCGCATGAAACGTTTGTAGATCGGTGGGCTAACGACAATGATTTTTGGCGTCCAAATCTTTTGGTTGTACGGATCTGAAGTTTGCGCTTGTTCCCCTGCATGCAACCATTGCAATGCTTCTTTGACAACTATGAATGATCCTCGGCCGTTCACACCCCATAGTCTATGAGGTTGCACAATTTGTATGTGTTAAGACGGGATAGCGGGGAGTAATAGGTGTTTCATACAGGTCAAGTTTCTTGAGAGGAGTGTCTGGCAGTGATAACCACGAGAGAGCGCCAGCGTTATAGATGATGCCATAAGGGTAGAACTTGGGCGCAGCAAAATGGTCGGATATTTTCTTGAGCAATCGGGTGACAGACTCGCTGGTCGAAATGATCGCATCCCATGGCAATGGCAGAGCCAGCCCGCCAAACGACTAGGAGAGACCATAAGCTGAGGGTTAATTGACCTGCCGAAGCGCATGACGCATACCTCAATCTCTCGTACGACTGACTCGATAGTACCTTCGAGCTTGTACTTGGCTTTAACGCCGGACGATGTATCCTCTGTTGTCTTCGCGGCGACTCCCACAGCATAGCCCTATGTTCGGCTCTGTCAGCGGCACAAGTTTTCCCCTCAGCGCCGTTTTAGACCTGCCTCTCTGGCTAGACCAATAGCTATTCCTTTCCCAAGTCCCCTTGAAGCTCCAAACACGATAACGATCTTTCCGTTGGGTGCCTTTGCTCTCGACGCCATGGACCGGGCAACAGAGTAAACCGAGCAAGTTCAGGAGTAGGAGAACAGGTGGCAGGAGATCACAAGGGCGGCGGTTGAGGAGTTCGGAGTAAGGAAGAGCGGCAGCCGGTGCCTGTGAAAGTGTGCTGATTACATAATCAATTCATTGTGACAAACACGCTTTGTTTGGTTCGGGCCACCTTTTTTTCGATGGACATTTCGGTAGGCATGCGCTGCGAACGCACTTCTATGATCGTCTAACGCTGTACCAGGGGCCAAATGCCTTGAACAAATCCATTCAGGGGCTCTGGGCCAGGAAGGCAAGAGTAAACCTCAATGCTCCACTTCCGCCTCCTGGCTCTGCAGCGGCTGCTGCTGCCGCCGCTGCCGCTGCCGCTGCCGTGCCATCTGCATCCCAATCCCCTTCTCGACCTCCGTCTTATGCCTCCCAGGAACGGGTTGCGCCCGCTCAGGATAGGTCGAGTGGCCCTATGGTCGATGAATCTCAAAGAGCATCGTCTGCAACGCCTGGTCAAGAAATTTCATCTAATGGCAAGCGCAAGTCAAGGGTGGCAGAAGGCAGCTCGAAACGCTATAAGCTCTCCCCTTTATCCCGGCAGGCCGGCTCTCCCAA
>Ga0307508_10003908_pt1 | contig 14800 bp, 15 predicted proteins | sample 9_EM_MG_FD_203089 | JGI IMG/M metagenome (GOLD analysis project Ga0307508, IMG submission 203089) | Populus trichocarpa ectomycorrhiza microbial communities from riparian zone in the Pacific Northwest, United States - 9_EM | ecosystem: Host-associated > Plants > Roots > Unclassified | place... | reverse complement strand
CTCAAATGTCTTGATTCGTTATTCAAGGAGACTATGCAACGGGGGTTGAGGGCAATGACAAAGGAGGACGTTGACGCATTCATGAGTCTGTCCAATTGCCATCCGAACGTTCCACAGGTCCAGGGAATTGTAAGTACCAATGCATTCCGCACGACCATCGAAGAAGAAAATCTCCTGGAGGGAAAGCTTAGATATTCTGCTGTTGGAAGGTTAGCATCGAGGATCAATCATAGGTATGTGAGTATGGTCCTTGTTTTTCAAGTTACTAACAAGATGGCGTTGTGCTACTGTAGCTGTACGCCAAATATACACATATCTCTCGACATGATACATCCCCACGTTCTCTCTTCAGGCTATCGCCATGCGAGACATCAAAGCAGACCAACAACTCTTCTGCTCTTGTACCGATCCGCAAAAGAACGACGAAGACAACTCCTCGAGACGTATGGCTTTGTGTGCCGATGTAAAGCTTGCGTCAACGCTACACCCGAGAGTGACAAGCTACGAAAAGAAAGAACGACAGGATCCAAAAGATTATGGATGATGTAGCAGTGATTTTTGCGAACGTCAACAATCGGTCGCTTGATCCTTTACTCAAGTTGGAGAAGGAAATCGTCAAGGAAGGCTTGGACTTTGACGAGCAGTGGCTCAAGTTGCTCTGTACGATCTTGTATGCATACAAGTTACTCAACAACATTCCATAGCAGAAAGAATACTTTGACAAATGTGACAAGCTCGTAGTTGGCGGGGCAGAACAATTATTTGTAAAATTGTAGTCAGCAGAGATTATTTCTTTAACTTGTTGTTTTAGTGTGTAAAATGTATCGGATTTCGTCTGGATAGCCCAAGTAACGTGGCGTGGATCCATAATCTAAACGATAAGACGACATTACTGAATACGGGCGGAGTTGGCGCGGGCCACTTCATGTTCCGATACAAAGGGGGAAGGGTGTGTTCTCGAAACGTGGGACCACCCCATTCATACAAAGTGGAATCTCGTTAATGGTGGTCGACAATACACGGTCGGGAGCTGGTGACGATACTGAACATGGCGGACCTGCAGATAAGCAGTTTGTGTAGGTGGGTGAAGGAACGGAGCCAGCTGCGGTTGAGGCGGTGGGGGTGGAGGGGCAGACGAAAAATTGTAGTCAGACAGCTTGTATGAGTATTATACCAGAGTAAGGAAAGTTTGCTCATTCCATACGGGGTGATCTACCGTACTGACATTGCTAAAGGTGGCATGTCTCGCCCGAAGGGAGGGATCGAGGCAGATTCATGAAAGCCGCCTATGTGTCACGGAAGTCCAATATTAGGGCAGAGTTTCATTCAAGCCCGCGGTAAATAGAGCCATGACAACCAGTTCTTCCAGAATTCAATACCATATGGCATCTTCTTGCTGTTTTCTCTCGACGCAAATAAAACCTTATCCGCATTCCATGAAAATGATCGAATGGCATTCATGCCTAGGGTGGCCATTATCGCCTCATTGGCCACCGTTGTTCCCTTCCAGCTGATGCCAGAAAATCACCTAAAATATATTATGAAAAAATCATTGCTTAACAAATCATTGAAGCTCACCACACCTGCTTAGCATTGGCACACTTATCTGGGTCCTCTTCACGCCATACTGGTGGAACGGCTGGTGCAACTGGACAACCGCCTATCATGTACATGTTCGGTATACCACAACCATTTGCAACCTGGAAAGAAGGAAATGGTTCAACGTATACTAAAAACAGGTTGGAAAAGATCAACTTACCCATCCCCACTTTGATGAAATTTACAAGATTAAACATGTGGAAGGCTCACCGCGCACGTACAGCCTTCAGGTGGACAAGCAGGTAGGTTAGGGACATCGTAGGTAAGTCTCTTCCATGGTGTACTAGACGATAGTAAGCGCCGGATGATACGCACTGCTTTCTGACTATGAAAACGGTCAGGTTCTCTGGTGTCACCTTTTTCATATCAGACTCGTATGAGATGGCGAAAACAGTCCCGGAAGCCATCGTCTCATTTTGCGTGTGTACTACGAAGATAATCGATCAACCTTTCAATCCACAAGTAACGGCAACATACGATTCGTGGATGAGATGCAAGAACCATCCGCTAATTTTCCATCCATCGTGTGTCCAAGCCCGGGGTGATCTTTTCCATCTGGAAATATACCAGCATGCCTGCCGTTAAAGGCCAAGGTCGTTTGTGCCCGATTATTGGCCATTTCCACAGTGAATTGGCGATTGGCAGGTCTAGAGCGCGAGGATTAGGCTTGAAGGATTAAACCATGAATGTCGTGCCTACAAATCAAGGTATTTTCCTTGAGCCGGAGGGAACTCATCGCACTAAGGAACAGATATGAGATCGCTAACATCTCATCGATAACGGTTACGAGTACCTTGTCGAAGTGATGGAACCACCAGTCACTCTTTTTGAGCTAAGGGATGAAAGGCGACGGTGAACACAGGTTCGGAATAACAGCTCGGCAAAGGCTACCTTGTAGAGCGGAACTGCGGCGGCATTTGTGTTTTGATTATCAACGCCAGGAGTCGTTCCATTCAAGCAGTACATTCCTGAAGAAAATTTAAGACGCCGATAACTAAATGGTTAATATCTTAATTACCTTCGTGCCATGCCGCAATATGGGCCCGAGTCGAAACAATGAGGTACTGCGAAAGGAGACCGACCGCAAAAAAGTGCAGCATGCTTGGAACAAGAAAGCGGCGGGGAGAGACGGTAAGATGGCAAGAGAGACGGTGCAACCCACTTGTGCGTCAGCCAGGCTAAGAAAAATCAACCAGTGTCAAAGAATATATAGTTGCTCCCTAGTGAGGCTGACCGGCCGGCGGCAAGCCGGCGGAAGCATGGAAGACCCTCAATGTATGCGGCACATAGTAGTCGAAAGTCGGGGAATATGGGGCATCCGCTAGCTTTCTACTCAGACCCGCACATCCGTGAGGTCGTAACGGTCAAAGAGTATGCCCATTCACGTGATCGTGATATACTAATTTCTGTATTTCGTTTTCAACAGAGCTCAATGATTAGCACCGTCACGGCTTGTTTCAACTGTAAAGAACAATGAGGCCACCCCTGCCGATCGGTTTCGTACGAATGGTAATGCCCGAAAACTGCCTTTATTTCGACATAGCGACTGGGAGCGGCATTTAGACTGGCCTTGTCTGCCCAACCGTCATTGTCTCGACGACCAAAGCGTTGCTGGCCGTGCCGCTTCTAAAAATGACGGAACGGCCTGGTTCTTGAAACCGCACTCCTTTACTTTCCAACTCCCTGTCGAACTTCTCCTATGTCTTTCAGTGGTGTGTTTTCGACCCTTGGTCGCTTATCTGGTAGGCGCAGGAACACCATTGCAAACTCGTCTGGACGAGAGATCGAAGGTGGCTTGGTGCAGGAACGACACCCTCCTTCTACTAAGGCCTCCCGTCGTAAACGATCCAAATCAGTTACCTTCAGCTCCGTGGACCTCGTTTGGGATGTAACGACGACCACTATGGATCAACCTCCACCGTCTTCACACGGCAATCGCCTACATTCTCGAAGCCGGCGAAATACTGTGGCATCTCCTAGATCTTCTGTCCAAATGTCACATTCACGTCCTTCGCAGAGCGAAGCCCCACGTATATTGTCCCACAGATCCAGACGGCACACAGTCTCCGCTTCTCCGATTGCCGATGCCTCTTGCATTAAGCAACCTAAAGAGTACCTTCATTCTCGTCGTGACAAACGGTCATCAGACGCTGGACGTCTTGCTACTTCGGCCAACCACAATCCAACTTTCGTCTACGTTTCAGATCGTCATTCAGCCCCTATGTCGCCGGAACAGGATGCAGATACTGCCTGCGCCCCCTTCATTGAAGGCGCCTCTAAACCCCACCATTTCTCACCTCCTGCGGAACAGCGTTTCGGCTTCTCACCGTCTTGTTACTTTCCACCTCATTTATTCCACAACTACGTCGTTCGGCTGTTGTCTTCTGAACTGACGCCATCCTTCTCTTCCAACACTCACCCCGACTCCGTCGTATTGCTCGATGCAGGTGTCAATCAGACCCTTCCCCCTGTTTTCCGCTCTCCCCTCCCGTTCAGGGATCGCAACATCTTGATAGAAAAGGCTCATAATAAGGGCCTAGGAATGTTTGCGCAGAGAAAGCTGCGTACTGGCGAGTTGATCCTCGCCGAGCACCCCATTCTCGTCATGCCGTATGTGGTTGCGCCGGGCACATCCGTTTCTGGGATTTACCAGCAGATGTTCGATTTACTGTCAAAACACCTGCGTCGTGAACTACTAGATCTGGCGGTGTCCGCATTTCGGAGCGGGGAATATGTGGACGAAAAGAATGTATATGAGAGCATCGTCCGCATCAACACGCTTGCCATTTCGTTACCTGTTCCTCATGTTGGACTTGCCGACCACCGGGCAATCTTTCTCAAATTGGGCAGGTGTAATCATAGGTTCGTCAAATATATATGATTCCCGCTAGATTCTTGTTCATTTTCTTATATTTTACCAGCTGTGGCCCTAACGCAAGATGGTTCTGGGATGCCTCTTCGTTCTCGGTCACACTTACCGCACTCCGACAAATAAACCCGGGTGATGAAATCACCATCGCCTATCTCCCTCCACACCTTCCTTTTTATGAACGACGCTCCGCCCTCTTGAAGCAATTCTCCTTCGACTGCCTATGCGAGCAGTGCCTCCGAGTCCGACATTGGAAGAGCGCAGACGTGAGGGCGGAAAGTGATCGTGCAAGAGAGTTCATTGTTCGATTTTGGGAAAATGAAGCGGGCCCTTCATTTGAACAGTGGTGTCAAGATCCATTCTATGCCGATGATGTATTGATCCGTGCACACGAGCGTGCTTTGGCGCTTATCAAACGAGAAGGGCTTGAGGTCCTCTCCAGTATACAGCAACCTCCTCCATCTGATTTATGGCTTCCTATGCACCACCAACTCCCGGTCCGCAACATCATTCAACACATGGATGCCATCGCAACGTGCTATGGCGCTTTAGGGGATGCGGACAACTTCTTGAAGTGGTTACAGGCGGCTTTTACCGAACGAGGACATGATGGGCTGGAATTTCTGCAGGCTGATATGAAGGAATATGAAGTCGTGTGGGAGAAACAGCTGTTGGTTTTCAGGAAATGGATGTCGAATCCGGGTCGTCTGCCTGTTTGGGGTTGGAGAAAAACTAGGTGGGGAGGAACCCAATCAGAGCGGAAGGGATGGCAGGAGGACTTGGGTTATTTGTAATTGCTCCCTTAAGCCTGCATCCTAAGAGGAGGGTCTTCATAGTCAAGTGTTCTATCTCGTGGTCATTGCTGATGAGAATGTCGGGCAATAATTGTGGTCCTAACCTAAGATGGGGTGTCCCTTCCTTCTCACTGCCGTAGAATTCTTCCTGATGTGGTTGAAGGAGGCTTTTACTGAATGAGGTATGATGCGCTGGAATTTATTTGGGCTGATATGAAAGAATACCAAGTTGCCTAGTAGGTGAAACAGAGGTCTGTTTTCAGAAAATGGATGTTGCATCCCAGTTGTCTGCCTGTTTGGAGCTGGAGAAAAACTAGATGGAGAGGAACCCAGCTGGAATGGGAGAGAAATGATGTGGCCCCCATGGTACTGGATATCATGATTCGAAAAAATGGATTACCTTCTGGTCCTTGCAGTCTGTATGAGTCTGATTTTTAAATGTAATACAATCATTACAATGTACAGGACTACAATGTATATTCCATGCAGTAGGCCACAATAATTGCTGAATGTCCTACAGGGCAATAAAAATATATAAGTCTCTGCATTTGTAAAGCCATTTGAAATTTTTCAATCACCATATGAGTAACAAATTCCTTTGTCCTTTATTTAAACACCAGTACAATACTTGCAGGTTGGTAGTTACAGATCAGTATACATGGCTTGTAATGTGCCCTCAGGAAATATTCCATACTTTTGGAAAAGGTCTGAAAAGATAAATTTTTCGGCCCTCTAATATGTGTCAAATTTGGTGTGACTGAAGTGAGGTACAACCTACCTCTAAACAGTACTGCATTGTTTCAACAATGTCACTATACCCTATAACAGCATTGTCATCAAATGCATCCCCATGTCTTGCATATATTAGTAAATCAAATAAATGGTTGTGGGTCCCTGGCCACTGCCCAGTTATAAAATGATAACTGTAGATGAAATTATCACTAAAGACAAGTGATGAAATTGTGTTGGAGTTGGCAGTAGAAGTTGAAGCTCTAGCAAAAGTTGACCATACATGGTGCTCCTGTTCAATAATGCCCACATGCTAGAGATTTATCTTATGGGTTCATGACAGCCATGTAGCAGCAAGAGCAACATACTCTGGATGGAATTATTCCCTCTACCTTTGTGGGTTTGAAGTTTTTAGGCTTCCACTTCTTGAGCATTGTATCGAGGCTATCTTTGACACTGTGGCTATCCATTTTCTGCATGAGGAGTCTGAGAGGAGGGTAGATAGCAGTGAAACAATGAATACCAGATTGGTCAACCCAGAAGGGATACTGCATTGAACTTGGTCACATCTTGAGTCAACTGACCGAAGATAGCTCATCCATTGTGCAGCGTACTGTTCATGATACTGTCTGGTGGAGTCGAAGTCCTTCACAGAATACATTATTAGATGATGAAAGCCATTCACTTAACACATACATCACGGCTGAGCACTCGGAAGAAGTCTGATATAATCTCTCGCAAGAAAGAACTCAACATTGTACTCTTTTTTGATGCTCCTTCGGGTGTGGTCTTGACACATTTCGGGTAGGGGACATCCAGATCACACAGATAGTCCTTCAAGGTGTCATTGAGATATCCAAATCGGCAGTGGTAGGCAAATTTTCCGAATTCTAATATTGCTTTGAACAGGAACCGTGAGTGGGAATAGAATATAGACCTGTGGAAAAGAACACACTACAATGATTTGCCAAAATTCTTTCCCTTAGTATATACGTTGCAGCTAATTCGTGTATCCGACCAAGATCCAAGTGCATCGGCAGATGTCCCGATCGGGTGGGATCAAGAAGAAAGTCAAATAGAGATTTGTGCAATATTCGGACTTCTTCATTATCAATTGCAACGAGAGAAAGGATAGGGGAAAGGAGCAAGATGACATCGCCAGCTCTCATTCCAAGGATCCCCTCAATCATACTGCATTCACAGTAAGATATGTAATAATGGACACAGACCATCCCACTTGAGTTCATCATGGCTCTCGACACCTTGAAAGATCAATGAGTACAATGCGTCGAGTTGAGTGTAAGGTTGGTCTGGTCCCTGGGGTGGCAGAAGACGAAGAATAACTTCGAGTCGATCATCAGGCCGATGATTTTCAGACTGGATATATCAAATGACAGTCGCTGCGTAAATGAAATGTCCAGAAGACCGCTCGACCAACAAGGTGATAGAATTTTTATCCGGCCAGCTAAGAGGAAGGTGGCGCGAAAGACAGTGAGAGCGGCATATTTCGGCGAATTCTTTTTCAAGAAATTTGCCAATGTCCATGTCGGCATCAGGGTCATCGCTTAGATTATATCGGTCAGCTGTTATGGCCTGAAGAGCGCGGTCATGGTTGAACATACGGACAATGTGGGGTTCCGGGCGACTTGTGACGAGAAAGCGAAGAGGGTGGGGGATACGGGGAATGGCATCAGCTATGGCTAGTAGTAATTTACACTGGATCTCTTGGTCTTTGCATTCATCGAGGCCATCGACGACAATAAGCCAAGGTCGGAATTCCGGCGTGTCTTCGGATAGGCCCAGCAGTCGAGGAAGCAATTCTTTCCTCGATTTTAGAAGCAACAGTTCCACGAGGAGCTCTTGAATTTGAGTCTGGTGTTGTTTGGTGAACAGGTCTGGGTTTGCATGGATCCTTTGTTCGACAAAGGGACCCAGTCCATTGAAAGTGTGGACCAACTGCCAGACAAGCGTTGGAATCAAAGTATTTCCATTGCTCCTTGATACTTCGTTTCTGAAGAAGAAGAAGGTAGCCCCAAGTTTCTGCTCTTGCTGGAATTTCTCCGAGAGTGTCTGCGCTAGAGCAGACTTGCCTACCCCAGCACCGCCATACAACCAGAAGAGGCTTGCTGGCACCTTGTCTGATCCAGGGTGATTGATCCATTGCTCTATTCGCTGGATTATTTCGATCCGAGTAGTTTCGGCACATCGTGGAGGGTCAAAGCGCGCTCCGGCGTCGAATGTGGCATTAAGCGAACAGTGTTCTCGGAGTTTGTCTAATTGATTTTCAGATAAGACCATTGACCAAAGGCCAAGGAACATATGGAGTGGTTCCAAAGGATTATACCGAACGTTCGTGCTTGGAGGGTTCTGAATAACTTGAAGATGGAGGGTTCTGGCATCCGACACATGTATCGCGTTATTAGTGTAACGCCCAATAGACGTCTCATAGGAGCTGTGGTCAATGTCGTAGTGACGAGAAGGCCCGCTGCAACTAGGGATGCTAGACATTGTCTGACAAGAACTGGTTTGCGGTCAAGAAGAGTTGGCAAGGGAATATACGCTGGCAATATCGAAAAAGGAAAGTGACAGCGGGATTCCTTTTTTGCATCTTTTTATGTACAGTCGTTTGCATAACCGATTGCAGTTTCAGCTTTTGGGAAAGTTGTTTGTACTTGTGTGACAGCTGTCAGGTTCCCATCGAAACCATGAAATCGGCTGATCTCTCTTGTCTCAGTCGTCGACCACACTGCTTTCATTTTCATCTGCACCTGTGATTATAGCGGCAAACTATGGCTTTGTGTAGGTCTTTTCTCAGTGAGGCATCCAATCTCCCTCTTCTTTGTGCTCAATTGATACTCGTAACTCAGGTACTGCAAACATGTCGGTTTCAGAAATTTGACATCGCCAGGCTATTCATTTTGATATAGTGCCCCAATCAATGCGCCTAACTCACAGTAGGATCAACGCCTGCAGGAACAGAGAGCACGAAGGTCCGATGAATGCAAGGTCCCTGGCGCATGACCATCGTAGAAAATCACTGCTAGTCCAATTGGAGTATCGCTGGGATTGGACAGAGGGACATAAAAGTGCATATTTTTCATTGTTGAAAATTTGCCACTCGTTCATGGCTTCTATTCAGGACAATCAGCAACCCGCTACTGTTCCAGCTGAACGTCGCCCTGCGTCACAAGGCTGGCTGAACAGACCTGCGTGGATTGGTATGTTGTCCGCTTTCTTGGTCGTCTATATCATATGGTTCTTATGCAAATAGATGGTGGTGTCAACCCTCCACAGTACTACTATTCCCACGAGGAGATTGACGAGACACTCCGTGCTTATGGTCTTCCTCCGTCCCGCCAGCCAACCGAAGAGGAAGACTCTGGCTTCTCCACAGTGCCATTGATCAACCAGCCACCAAGTTCTGTTTCAAATGCATCAGCAGCCACTGTCAATAGTGTTCCTGCAACTGCTGCCTCTGGTTCTGCTCCCGTATCAGCACGTAAGTTCCATTTTTGCATTATTGTATTTAGGGCTGATAATATGCTTTGTAGACTACCGTCCAGAACCTCAACCTGGACATCTCGTGAACATCACTGCATTCTATACTGCGCAGCCTGCGCGTACTACCACTGGCCGAGGTTCTAAGGCAGCGGCTCCAAAGAAGGCTCACACCAGCAAGATAGAGAGGATTGTTCTCGATTCCATCAGCCGTGTTGACTTCATTAGGGCATTCCTTGGTGTTCATGGTCTTGCTTCACAATACAGCCCTGGCATCCATGTCGGCCCCTTGTTCAAGATGTGGTGGACTGGACAGACGTAGGAACTGGCTCTTTTTCACTATGCGTCACTGACTCTTCTCTTCTAGGAAGGGAAATGCCCCGTCAATCTCAACTGATCAAGATTTTCGTGTTGCAATAGAGACAATTTTAACGCGTGATCGCAACAAGACCCATGTCAATGTTGATTTTGATGTTACCGAGCTTGAAAAGTTTCGGATTACACCACTGGTATGTATAAATCCTCTATAGTTCGTTAATTACTTCTCTAACCCTTTGTTAGGTTCCATTTATGCCATCACAAAGCTTGAATGAAGTCAATGATGAGCTAGCATATGGAACTCGGGTATGTATAACACTTTTTTCGGCTCTTCATTCATTTATATTTTGCTTTTAGGTTCCACAGGTAGAACATTTTGATGAAGCCACGCAACTTCATGGTCATTTCATAGTCAAATTGAAAAAGAAGTGGCCATGCTTGGCACATCATGGTGAACACGGCGAACCTGGCCACTGCTATGTTAACCCATCTGGAGAGCATATTCGCCTCAATACTCTCCGTCTCAAGACATGGGCTGCTTCAATGGTAAGACATATTTTTATATATACAATTCCCTCCCCTAACTGAGATCAAGGCTGCAGGTGAAGTATCAAAATACGAGCCTCCAAATGTTGCTGCTTTTGATGGAGCACGAGGTGCTCTTGTTGCCGGACCTAAGGCTCGAGGTCGCACAGGTCCTGGTACCCATTCCATGGCAGCACCAGCTGTCACTGGCTTGAATTCCGACCAGAACAATCTTACGACTGCTCTCATTGCGACTGTTCTTGCGAAACTTGCCCGCAAACGGTCCCGGTCACCTGATGAACACGATACACCTGTAAAAAAACGCGCACATCCCATGCCGCTTTCATCCCCGATCACCTCTCCTCCACCGAAGCATGATGAAGTACTCCATACTTGTTTGCTCGACCTGGCTAGCCAGCAGGGAATTGATCTTCTTTCAGCTGAATCTTTCCTTCAGGCAGAAGATTACACACCGGATATTATTCCCTTTGTAGATGACACTGTACTGATTTCCGGCTTGGGTACCTCGAGTGGAAAGGTAATGAAATTCAAACGGTTCTGTAAGGAATGGTACCAGCGTTATGAAAAGAAAACTGGTGCTCGCAAATCTGTCTTCTCTTGAAGTACCTAACTATTTACTCGTTAAAAGAATAACCACTGTTTTCGATCCACCCATGTGCCATATCTGCTGTAATTGCATCTGCTGCTTTGTAGATCAACCATGGTCTTGCATTAGGTACAAGGGCTTGAGCTTCATGACGACGAAGCCATGATTTTATTGTATGAAAGGCAGGTTCAATTGGATTGAAGTCCGGGGAATAAGGAGGAAGATATATGAGCTTTGCGCCTGTTGCCTTCGTTAGATTATAGATTCCAAAATCAGAAGAGGTTGGAAAATATCAGTACCACATTCATTTTCTATAATTTGGCAGATATCTTCATCATGATGTATTGTGCAGTTGTCCATAATGACGACACTCAATGGTCCTGGATACGGATTCAATTTTGGGGCCTAAAAGCAAAGCTATCAGTTTGAATTCATTTGACCAGAAGCTGAGATTCACAAGTTGTTCATTGAGAAATCGAATAAAACAGTCTTTGTTTACTGATCCCTCAAAAATATCAAGTGCGACAATACCCTCTGGACTCAGGGCAGGTAAAATTGAAAACCGCTGGCCCCGGATGAAGGTATCACGAGATACACAAGCTTGACCAAGTTCACTCCATCCTGACCGTCGAATAGTTGTCATATTGTCAACACTGGACTCATCCAGCCAAATACAGTAGTCGGCTGCTATTCCACCATATTCTGCTTGCCAAATGGCACGCAACAGCTCATTCCTCTCCAGAGCTGCTGTCGCAACTTTTTTGTGGGTGATCTGAATATGGCGAAGAGCCCGAGAGAGTGTGGAGATAGATGCCTCACGTTGCCTGTACTGCATCAAAGATTCCTGGATCTCATTGAGGAAAAGTTTTGGATTCGCATTGAGAAGAGATGAAATATAGTTGATGTCCCCAATGTCAAGGCTTCATATCTGACCATGAGTGCCATAGACAAATGGATTGCATGTAGTAGCAAAGTCACGATGATATGCCAAAATATAGAAGACACTCCGGATACTGCAACCTGCAAGATGGGCAATCTCTTCTGGAAGTATCCCTTCTTCATGCCAAGCAACAATACGGTCACGGATTTGTTGGGAGATGTGAGGTGCCATGGTTGAGAAAACTGTGGCGTCAGACTCGGAGCTTGACATCACTGGATCTGACAGCTGTCACACAAGTACAAACAACTTTTCCGAAAAGCTGAACTGCAATCGGTTATGCAAGTGACTGTAATGTGGGAAGGACACTCCACTTCCTGGGTCTTCATCTCCAATGAAGATACCAACCATTCGACTTCCTTCCCAGAGTTCTTCGAATGTCCAGCAATCGTAAATGCTCAAACATTCAGAGTCAAGTTCCTTGTGTCTTGAATCTTCCTCACCACTATTCAAGTACTCTTCAGTTCTCTTGTATACAAATTTTCAACAAATAGCTTTCTTGAAGTCTCGCACACTGCTTCAGTCATGATTGAACACTGTTCAGGAAACCCAAGTTGGAAACTCAATGGTACTGCTCACCAGAGGAAATTGCTTGCGACTGAGATGTGCCAGTGCCACCTTGTCGGTTGCACAAACGACTCTATCAACTGCTGGTACTGTGAGTTCTGTTGCTGACCCTTGATTGTACGGCGCAATATATTAACTGCGCCGACAACCACTAGGGGAATTGACTCGCAAGCAATGCTGGGTAGGTTGCAACCGCCCGTATCAGCCTAAAAATTCGGTCGTATGGTGTATCAATCACTGCTGGTCAGAGGAAAACTACAAAGAACTGACATGAATGTTAGTGGACGCCATGACCAAAACGGCGTCGGTCCTCCATCCCAAGACGGATTATTCTTTTTCATAATGAATAACTTGAAGACGAAAGCAAGCTCATCGCGTCGTCTTGCTGTGGTCTACATTGTACCTGGATACAGCCTGATATCATCACCGTCGGGACTCGAGTAATATGGCGTGGATCCGTAATCTAAAGCTGAAGGACATGCCCCCTCCTGAATCTGTGGGTAATAGACACACCTTTCCATCGTCATTCCTATGAAAGGGTTGAGCACCGGTCGGCGCAGTGTAGTACAAAAGTAAAGAAACATCATAGATAATGGACGAGTGATGTAAATTATCATTGGGCCGGGAAAGAATGTCACCATCTGTGCTCATCTGCTGATCCACAACGTAAAGTTGCTTTCTCCTTGTACCATTGAATGTTGTTGGCCATTTTCTCAATCAGCTCCTTCAAGTTCGACCTACGTTCTTTTTTCCGCAAGTATCTTCCCCTTAACGGTATTTTCTCTCCAACCGATTCCATGACAGAGAAATTTAGATCTGCGGATTGCTGCTAGCTTCGAGGGCAGATCGGGAAAGACACGGGAAAGATACATTTACACTAGTACACTAGCTCAATCTAGACAACCAACCGAAGGCGTCATGTCTTCTACATAGCATATCTGAGCATATGAAGGTAAGCTTTTCAACTCGGGAATTGATGTCAAAAACAGTTACTCACTCCCTTGCCGTGGCTTCGTGGCGAGCGATCCGTCTTGTACAGATGCACAATGTCCGGCTCCATTGGATAATCAGGATTGGGGTCCGGCAATGTTGAGCAGATGCCGAGCAAGACTGATTGAAAGAGGTCAATGATCACCACAATATCAGTACAATCGGTTTCCCACCCTTTTCGATTGTCCACGCAGGCGACTTATCGTGGGAGGCTTGAAAGGATAATTGGTGGGGAAGGTAATAAAAAAGAAGAAAACACCGCCCGCGTAAGGCGAGTCACCCTATTTCACATACGTTGCATAATGAGTGACAGCCACACGAAGGTTCCAGTCAGAAGTTTGACTCACGGGGCCCATAATCGTTGCTTGCCATTGGAACATGTTATTGCCAGTAGGGCCGGCGCAGCAGGACGAGGGGTGATCACGCTCCATATCCCTCAGTTCCTAGAAAAACGAAAGGTACCATCAGCCTCTAGATCTGAGGTACGGTGGGACTACGACAATACCTTTTTAATGCGTTTGAGGGTCATTGATAACATCTGTAAAACCTGGACAATCGTAGTTGCGCCGCACAAGGTAGAGATCTAGAATGATTGCAAAGAAGCCGCCCAGCGATTTAAAGCGTTAAGGCGATAAAGGAGGTTTTCAGAGAACTATAAGTCAAAATTACGATCTAATATTGTTTGAGAAGACTTACGAAGTGGACAAGCTATCGGACGTCGGAGAGTAACCAGGTGGTTACGAGTCCCGTGGTGATCGACACAGATATGGTCGTATGCGCTGATCATCTTTTAAGTTTTGGTAACTGCTAAGTTGAAGACTCGAAAAATGCATACGGTGCGTTTATATACGGACTCTACACCTCGCATATAATTTGAAATAAAACACGGGACAGAGACAGAACAAGAAGGAAAGATGTGGTCCGATCTCCGACGATATTAATGCAAATTTTTGGCCACGTGGATAGCTAGTAGTTGTGGGATTCATTGTAGCAAACGATGGGGTTGCGCCGGCCTTGCAAAGTTTGAGGCATGGGGAAAGCTCAACCTGTAATGGCGGTGCATAGAAGTAGTGGACGAGGTTGCCAGCGTGCCAGTGGAAGATTGTAACGTTTGTAACTGTCGTGACCGATGGCGACGACAGTGGTCGAAACGATACACAGAGGAATCCGATAGACGGTTTTAACGTATATGAATTCACTGGGGTACATCTAAAGTATCGGAGTCCTTATATACTCGTACGTAGATGTAAATAAGTCCAAAGCAAAGAGATATCCAGGCTCCTAAAAGCAGCCGCTCGTATCGCTCGTTTGAGTAGGCGGACAAATCCGTGATGATCAAAATGTAAACAAACAAACCTAAGGACTCA
>Ga0307508_10003907_pt1 | contig 14801 bp, 13 predicted proteins | sample 9_EM_MG_FD_203089 | JGI IMG/M metagenome (GOLD analysis project Ga0307508, IMG submission 203089) | Populus trichocarpa ectomycorrhiza microbial communities from riparian zone in the Pacific Northwest, United States - 9_EM | ecosystem: Host-associated > Plants > Roots > Unclassified | place... | reverse complement strand
TTCGGGCAAGTATGCGGTTTAACGCTATTTCCATCTCGGCGCGCGCCAAAGTTGATCCCAGACAATAATGAACGCCGGCACCGAAGGCGAGATGATTGCGCACGCCCTTACGCTCGAGATCCAGCTGTTCCGGACAGGTAAATTTCCGCGCGTCGCGATTGGCTGCGGCATAGTTGATCAGAATCAACGAGCCCTTCGGCAAGGCAACCCCGTCAATCTCGGTATCTTCCGTCGGGCTGCGCAGCATCATCACGACCGGACTTTCGAGGCGCAGCGCCTCCTCGACGAACTTGGAGATCAACTTTGGATCGTCGCGCAAACGCTGCTCGAAGCCAGGCTGGCTGAAGCAGAGATAGAACATGTTGCCGAGACCGCTGGTGGTCGTTTCGTTGCCGCCGATGTTCATCAATGAGATGAGCGAGCAGAGCTCACCCAAGTCAGGCGCATCGCCGTCCGCCGGCGGATTGTGGAGCAGCGCGCTCAGGATGGAATCGTCGGGTTCGCGTCGGCGCTTGTCGAACAGATCGAGGAGAAACCGGTGGAAGCTGGCCTGTTCGCGGTGCAATGCCAGCCGGTTCTCCTCGCTCTCGACGGCACCGTACACCAGCCGCGTCTGCGCGTCGGCCGAGGCAGCCAGCCGCGGCGCTTCCGAAGCAGGCAGCCCCAGCAAATCGCACATGAGCTCCAACGGGAGCTTCATGCAAAATTCCGCGTGCAGATCGACACGTCCCTTGTCGATGAAAGAATCAATCAGCCCGTCCACACGCTCTGTCAGTAGCGGACGGAGCAGGTTGACTGCGGGCGCGCTGAAATAGCGGTCAACCAGGCTCCGGTATCGCCGATGCTGCTCGCCGCCGGTGCGGACCAGTGTGGGAACCTGTGGCGGCACGCCAAGCTCAGCATAGACCTTGTCAAAGGCGGGCGCGAAGTTGAGATCCCCGAACTCGTTCGATCCGCTCATCATGCTGCAAAACAGCTTCTGGTTGAGGCTGATCTTCTGGATGTCGGCATATCGTGTTACGACGTATGCACCGAGCCGTTCGGAGAAGAAAATTGGCTCCTCATCCCTGAGCGCTTGATAGAACGGGAATGGACACTCGATGGTTTCGGGGTCGCCGAAGCTGTCTTTCACGGTACTCATCCTTTGCCAAAGAATTGATTTTTATATTTATTCGCATCGATAATTGCTCTGCGATCGATCCAACGGGGTGGTCCAACCGAGCATTCATCCGACCCGAGCAAAGTTGGGCGAGACAGCTACGGCTGAGCGGAAATGGCAACGACCGCACGATATGCGAATATCATGGATCCGGCGATACTCGTGCCTGCACCGATATAGCTCTTTCCAAACGGTGGTGCGGCACAATTGCCTGCCACGAACAAGCCGTCGATCACCGAACCATCTTCGCGCAGGGCCCGCCCATCCACATCGGCAACCACGCCTCCAACAGTCCCGACGTCTCCCGTATAGAGCCGCACCGCATAGAATGGTGGTTTCTCAATCGCTCCTAGGCTGGGGTTTGGCTTGTTGGTTGGGTCGCCGTGAAAACGGTCGAAGCCCGCCTCACCGCGATGAAAGTCCTCATCTTTCCCACTTGCCGCGAAGCCGTTGAAACGATCGATCGTCTGCGTCAGCTTGGCGGGGTCGATCCCCGTCTTTTCGGCGAGTTCCCGGATCGATTGCGCCACGATCATGTAACCGCTTTCGATCCACTCCTTGGGTGCCGGGCCCATGTGGCGGCCCCACAGATAGCGCTTGCGGTGGCGGCTCTCGATGATCGCCCAGGCCGGCACTGGCCCGCCGGTCTCGCGATGGCGGTCATGCAGCCGCTGGCCGAATTCCATGTAGGATCCCGCTTCGTTGCCCAGCCGCTTGCCGGTCGCATCAACGATGATGCAATGGGGAAAGGCGATATCCCAGTGATGCGAGAAATGGGCGGCCGTCCCGTCGTCCAGTGTCGCCCCAGGGGGCAATGCCTCGTTCGGCCCGAGCGAGACCAGCGTCCAAATCGCTTCCTCCATGCAATCGACCGCCGCGCCGAGCGCCATGGCCGCGGCGAGAACTTCGCCCGTCTCACCGGGGTTCGCCAGCGTCCGGCCCGCAGCACCCGGCGGGACAGGAGCAGGCCGCATCGCGGCATTGTGCGCGAATCCGCCCGAATTCACCAGAACCCCGCGACGCGCCTTGATGCGCAGAGTCTTGCCGCCTGACTTGGCGACAATACCGGCGACCCGCCCCTCCTCCACAATGAAGGATTCAAACGGTGTCTCCGTCAGGAATTCGACGTTCTTCTCGAGACTTAGCTTGAGTATTCGCCCTTGAAGCGCCGCGCCAGCGCCGCGAAAATCCGTTCCGAAAATTTTCTGCTTGAGCACCCGCCATCCCACGCGGAGAGCCAGAAATCTGGCGCTCCAGGTGCGCTTGGCGAGCAACAGTGGCGACATCTCGCCGATATCGATCGGCAGCGGCGTCATAGGATAAGTTGACAGCTTGTCCTTCCATTCCCCCAGTTCGTTGACGTCGAACAGCTTGGCCGAGACGCAGCGGGTTTCCTCCGATGCTCCCGGCAAGGTCGTGTAATAGTCTGGATAGCGGCCCGGCCGTTCGAGCGCGAGGCCTTCCGCCTCGAGGAACGACACCATCTCGGGCCCGGTTTCGAGATAGGCGTCACGCCGATCCTGAGTACCGCCAGGACCGAAATAGGGCGCGGCCGCATCGACATACTGTCTCGCGGCTTCCAGTCCGTCAGGAACGCCATCTCGCTTCATGAGATGATTTGCCGGCACCCACAGCATGCCGCCGGAAAAGCCGGTCGAACCACCGACCAGCGCCTGCTTTTCGATGATCAGAGCCTCCAGCCCCAGACGTTTCGCCTTGAGTGCAGCAACCATTGAACCGCCGCCACTGCCAACGATTGCAATATCGACGGTTCGATCCCAATTTTGATTGGTCGGTTCCGGTTTCGTTGGGCTGGAAGTGCTGACCACGGCGCTTGGATCCCTTCAGATGCATTCGGGTAAGATACCTGGGCCTACCCTGCCCCATAGCGCCATTGCTCCGCGTCGCCGCCGCCTGAACGGCACGGCCACGCCTATCCCGGCAGTTGACAGATTGCCCCCATTCGGACAGTCATGTCAATATCGTTCGCATGCATACCGATTGCCTGCTTACGAAATGGCCATAAAGATGTGCACCGCCGCCGGTCTGATCGTCTAGATTCTCGTGACAAATCAAATTTCCGAAAATGTCCGAAGGAGAAATATCGATGCCCAAGTATAACATGATAGTTCTCTCTCGCCCGGTTGAGGGGCACGAAGAGGAATATAACGACTGGTACAACAATATCCATTTGCCAGAAGTACTTGGTACCGAGGGGTTTGTCGCCGCGCAGCGATTCAAGCTTGCCGGCGGACCGGACGCGCCAGCCCCTTATCTTGCGATCTACGAGGTCGAGAGCGACGATTACGCTGCCAGCCTGGCCAAGCTGTTCGAGCGCGTCGATGAAGGGAAAATCGCCATATCCTCTGCGCTCGATCAATCGACGGCAATCGCGGCAGGTTATGAGTCCATCACCGAGCGGATTACCGCCTGAATCGAGGCAGCAGTTCCTCCGCGAAGCGATCGACCGTCGCGTCGAGGACATCGGGGTCATGCGCGTTGAGCGCAAAGATGAAGTGGGTGGCGCCGACATCGCGATATTGTTCCGCGACTTCGATCGCGCGGTTCATATCGCCGCCCTTCACGGTTGAGCGAAGCTCGACTTCGGTAACCTCGACATCGTTGAGCGCGACATTGAAGCGCATGCAGATCTCGATCGAGTCAGGATCGCGACCTGCAGCTTCGGCGAGTTGCCGCATCTCGCCGCACTGCTGCTTCATTTCCGCCGGACTGATTGCGGTGGGATGCCAGCCATCGCCGATGCGAACCGCGCGTTTTCTGGCTGCGTTGCTAATGCCACCGACCCAGATTGGAACGCGCCGTTCCTGATAGGGTTTCGGCGAAGTGTGAATGCCTGAAAACTGCCAGCGCGTGCCCTCATGCTGCGCCTCGTGCTGCGTCCAGAGAGCGCGGATCACGTCGAGCGATTCGTCCGTGATTGCGCCGCGCTTCTCCCAGGGGATGCAGAGCACGTCGAACTCGTCCTTCACATTGCCCACGCCAATGCCGAGGATGACCCGCCCGCGCGAGATCTGATCGAGCGTCGCGACATATTTGGCAATGTCGAACGGATTGTGGAATGGCAGGACGATCACCGAGGTGCCCAGTTCGATGCGGCTGGTGCGCGATGCGATGGCTGAAAGGATGGCGAGCGGGTGATAGTAGGCACCGTCGCCGATCCGCTCACGGACATAAGCCAGGTTGATCAGGTGCTCTGATGTCCAGACCGATGCGAAGCCAAGCTCTTCGGCGCGCACCGCCAAATCGATCAGGCGCGACGCATCCGGCACGCCCCAGTTGTTGGGGATTGAAATGCCGATCTTCATGCGAATGCTCCTGATCTGGGACGCTGTGGGTCAATTCATCTCGGGCAGCCCAAGCGCGACGCGAAGATGATTGATCCGTTGCGGGTAATAGCTTGAAAGCTGGGCATCGAGTTCAGCTTCGAGGGGGTTGCCCTCGGCCTGCCTAGTACGCCAGTCGATCCGGGCCTGCTTCGCCCCCAGCGCCGTCAACGCCATCGTGCCAAAGGCGCCGATTGTCTCGGGCCGGCTGCTTTCCGTGATGAGATAGGCCAGCGAATGTCCGGCATTGTCGAGTTCGCTCAAGACCTCGCTGACCCACCAGCTTTCGAACTCGATGCGTCTGACGGCACCCTGGCCTTCGCCCGTCGCAACGCATTCCTTGATCATCGGATGCCAGCTCTTGAGATTGGCGAAGTCCGAAATGATGCCCCATATTTTCTCGATTGGGGCATCGATGATCGCAGTTGTCGAAACTGCCATTCTTCCTCTCCTGGTATCGATTGAGTGGCGTAGTGCGGATTGCGGAACCTGAGGCAGACCGGTGGTGCGCTGCGCTCCGGGAAATGGGCGCGGCTGCGCCATAGGATGCCAGAATGAGGTCGGTTGACCCCATCATGACTTTCCTGCCGATACTTTGTATATATCAGTATAGTATGTCTGCATACCAAAATTGATCAACGCCCGCGGATCCGGTGATTCTCTGTGCAGCAGCGGTGGCGTTGTTCCCGATCATATCCCCGATGGGCCGCAGCCTCGCCCATCAGCCTTCCACCTGCCATAGAAGCGAGGCTTACCGACGAGCGGGTCTTCGCGTTGACGCTGAATGCCGGGATTTGCGCAATAGGTTACGATCGACCTGAGGCACTCGGCCTCATCGAAAACTGGATCGATTACACGATCCCGGTCGCAGTCCTGACCAGCGACGATACCGGACGCTGTCGCCACTCCACGAAACCCGTCGGCTGTGCCGCGATGTTCGGATAAGGGCTAATGTCAGAACCTATTGCTGAGTTACAAGCTCTGCGATTTCCCCACTCTCTATGCGGCCTCGCGTCGCTACGCTGGACCTCCATGATTGGGTATGATGCATGCGGACGAAAATCCGCTCTTAATCAGCGGGTCCTTGGTTCGAGCCCAAGTGCGTCCACCATCTTTCAAATACTTAGATGGATATTCCGCCCTTCTTGCGGGCAACGCTCCTTCCGGGGCAACGCTTGGGGCAACATTGCCTCGCTTTTCGAGTGCGGCTGCTGAGGCCGCTCTCCGAGGTCCTTTAGGCCCATAAATTCATTGAGACGGCCATCGGACGTCGAAATGGGCTTATTCTGCCCGGAGTGCGTCTAGGAAAACTTTGTGGGCAACAACCTTGCCCTGCCCACGAGACGCTTCGCCCTCGGACACAGGGCGATGAAACGCCAAAGCACGCGATTGGACTTACGGCTATTTGCCCGCATACTTGTGCTGATGCGAAAGCCAAGAGAGAAGCCTCAGGGCAAGATTGGCCCAATCCGAACCGGCCCAGATGGCGTGGACTGGATGGTCATCCTGTTCCCGAAGGAAAAGGCAGAGCGGGAGGTGCTAGTCGCAGGCCTATTCGTGAAGGCATTTGACCGATGGGTTGCAGGTCAGAGCGAGCCGTCGCTCGCTCCTTTCGGTGAACCTGTGCAGAACGACGAGAACGACCTCGATTTCACCCTTGAGACCACCCTAGGCGCAATGCGGATGGAACTGGCCGAGTTCGCCCCACTCACAGAACATGGGCCGCGCTTCGCAGACGCACCTACATCCTTGCAACCACGCGAAAAAGCGGCACTTGCGCTCGAACTGGTCGTCATGAAATCCGACCATCAAGGTGGCGAGAGTCGCTTCCTGGTGATCTACAACACCGAACACGGCTTCTGGCTCGATCCCATGACAATCGAGAGAATGCGAAGGGCTCTGCAGGATGCCCCGCCCCGATTTGAACGGGTCTACTATGTGAGCATCCACGACCTCGGAAATGGATCGGCTTCCGAAATCTACCCGGGCACGCCACATCACATCTTCGGCGAAGCCGACCTTGATGCTATGAACGTGACAATCCCTCATCCAGCTGATTTTCGAGTGGCACGGACCGTCTCGTGGTCCGGCATCATTATGCACGGAGGTCGCCACTGCCCCGTCAACTACACAGTCGAGTATCAGGATTTTCGGCCAATGAGAGAAGTGGTTTTCACTGATAAGTTGTCCGGCCCAGAAGGCGAAAGCCTTTGAAGAGCTGGGACAAATCTCCCGAAGTTGCACTTCGACCTTGTAACCTGTTGCCCGATGATACCCGGTGATCCATCGAGGATCAGGCTAGCGACATCGACCATCGCACCCTGCTCCAGAGCCTGAATGTCCGGGCCAACACGATCTACAACAGAGATTCGTAGCAATGCGGTATGCTGGGTGTTCTTGTTATCAAACTGGCAGGCCGACATAGTTTTCCGCGATTGAGGTTTGTGCAGCTGTGCTGCCGGCAATATAGTCGAGCTCCGCCACCTGCATCGCGCGCTCGAACGGGCCGTCGTCGGGGAAGCGGTGCATCAACTTGGTCAGTGACCAGCTGAAACGTTCAGACTTCCACACCCGCGCGAGCGCCTTTTGCGAGTATTCGGCAATACCATTCTGATCCGCACGCTTGAAGAAAGCGATCAGTGCGTTTGACAGGTAGGAAACGTCGGAGGCAGCGAGGTTCAACCCCTTGGCTCCAGTCGGTGGTACGATGTGAGCGGCATCGCCAGCCAGAAACAGGCTGTCATGGCGCATCGGCTCAAAGACGAAACTGCGTAACGGGGCGATGCTCTTTTCGATTGCGGGGCCGCGCACGATGTTCGCCGCAGTCTCAGGACCGAGGCGGATCGCCAGCTCATCCCAGATGCGATCGTCGGACCAGTCCTCGATCTTTTCCGTCAGTGGTACGTCGATATAGTAGCGGCTGCGCGTTTCGGATCGCATCGAGGCGAGCGCGAAGCCACGTTCATGGTTGGCGTAGATCAGTTCGTGGTTGCACGGCGGCACATCGGCAAGGATACCCAGCCAGCCGAAGGGATAGACACGCTCATAGTCACGGCCCACGTTCGCCGGGATGGCCTTGCGCGATGGGCCGTGGAAGCCGTCGCAGCCGCAGATAAAACGCGCGTCGATCCGCTGCCGGACACCGCCAATGTTGAAGGTGACATAGGGGGTATCGCTCGCGATATCGTGGAGCGCAACGTCGTCGGCTTCATAGATCACTTCGAGTCCGCGGTCGAGGGCCGCGTCCATCAAGTCCTTGGTGATTTCGGTCTGGCCATAGACCATCACTTGCTTGCCGGTGAGCCCCGCAATGTCGATCCGGATCAGCCGTTCGCCATCGGCGAGGTTGAAGCCGTCGTGCGGTAATCCCTCGGCACGCATCCGTTCTGCGAGGCCAAGCCGCTCCATGATGTCAGTCGTCACCCGTTCGAGTACACCGGCGCGAATACGGCCAAGGACATATTCGCCCGACACGCGCTCGATTACGACACAGTCGATCCCTTCCGCCCGCAGCAGGTGTCCCAGCATCAACCCTGCCGGACCCGCACCGATAATCGCAACCTGCGTCTTCATTTGGACTTCCACTTCATTGCGATCACGCGACCAGCAGTCGGACTAAGGCGATATCCTGGCAAGTTTGTCGCGATCTCGAGTTCCAACGCTCTGACTTGAGACAGTCCGCGCCGGCTCTTGACCAATCATCGGCCGCAGCCCCAGCTTGACGAACAGCGCATTATCGGCACCGCCGCCGGCATTGCCCGTGGTCAACAGCTTGTCGCCGGTGAAGATCGAATTCGCGCCCGCCATGAAGGCCAGTGCCTGGGTCGCCTCGGACATAGACTCGCGCCCGGCGGAAAGCCGCACCATGCTCAGTGGCATCGTGATCCGCGCCACCGCGATCGTGCGGACGAACTCGATGTCATCAATCCTGGCCAGCGGCGTGTCTGCGAGCATATCGCCAAGCACCGTGCCCTTGACCGGCACCAGCGCGTTGACCGGCACGCTTTCGGGATGCTGAGGCAGAGTCGCCAGCGCGTGGATGAAGCCCACCCGGTCGGCGCGCGTCTCGCCCATGCCGACGATCCCGCCGCAGCACACCGCGATCCCCGCATCACGGACCTCGCTCAGCGTGTCGAGCCTTTCCTGAAAGGTCCGCGTCGTGATGATGTCGCCGTATTTCTCGGGGCTCGTGTCGATATTGTGGTTGTAATAATCGAGGCCTGCATCAGCCAGCCGCCGCGCCTGTTCGCCCGTCAGCATTCCCAGGGTCATGCACGTCTCAAGCCCCATCGCGCGGACTCCTGACACCATTTCGATAATGGCATCCATGTCCCGGTCCTTGGGCTCGCGCCACGCCGCCCCCATGCAGAAACGTTGCGACCCGGCCGCTTTGGCCTCCGCAGCACTCGTAAGGACGGCACCAACATCCATCAGCTTTTCGGCCTTCAGGCCCGTATTTGCGGAGGCGCTTTGCGAGCAATAGCCGCAATCTTCGGGACAGCCGCCGGTCTTGATCGATAGTAGCGTGCACAATTGCACCTCCCCCGCTGCGTGATGCGCACGGTGAACGCCTTGGGCAATATACATGAGGACCGTGAACGGAAGATCGAAAAGGTCAGCGATCTCTGGGCGGGTCCAGTCGGTGCGGGGAGACATGTTCTCGCGGAGCCTCCTCTAGCGCTGAGGCAGGTCAAGGATATCGCGAGCTTCGCGCGGGGAAGCGATTTCCAGGCCCAGCTCGGTCGCGATACGCACCGTGCGGGCGACCAGTTGCTCGTTGGTCGCAAGCTCACCTTTGGCGAAATAATTGTTGTCCTCAAGGCCGACCCGGACATGACCGCCGAGCAGCATGGCCTGGGTCGTCGCAGGAAGTTGCGCGGGTCCAATGGCAGAAACACAGAAAATCGACTGGGGCGGAAGCGCTGCGATCATCGCGTTCAGAATATCATGGCTGTAGGGCATCGCGCCCTGAAAGCCCTTGTCGGCACCCAACACCATGTTGATGTAATAGGGCGGCTTGTCATAGCCCTTCTGGATCAGTCGTGTGACGTCCTGAAGGATATGATTTGGGGCAAAAACCTCCCATTCGGGCTTGATCCCGCGATCAATGATGCGCTTGACCAAGGTCTCGCAGCGACTGGGCGGAGTGATGACCAGGATTTCCTTGCCGCCATGTACATCAACAAAGGTCATCCCGTCGAAGGTGGCCATCTCCGCGCCTGCTTCGCAGCCTTTGAGCCGTTCATCGAAGTTGGATTCGAAAAGACCGTCTGGCCGTTCGACCAACATGTCGCCGCTCGATCCGCCGCCGGTCGAGTTGTTGATGACGATGTCGCACTGTTCGCGAATGCGCGCATTGATGTCGCGATAAATGTCGGCGTTGCAGGTCGCCTGATCGTCGGGCCGCCGCGCGTGCAAGGCCGCTACGGACGCACCTTCCTTGAACGAGCGATAAACGGAGTCCGCGATTTCGCCGGGCTGGGTCGGCAGGTTTGGATTCTGGCTTTTGGACGCCATGCCACCCGTTGGCGCGACAGTAACAATCAGTTTCGACGTCTGCATAATATATCCTCAGTTGTTGGCAGAGAGCGCTGCGATCACCTCGGTCGGGATCGGTACACCCTTGATTTGTTCAGGATTTTCAGGATCGCGCGCAGCCCAGACCCGCTTCTCATGCGCTTCAATTGCCAGAACATCGCCGCGCATCAGGTTGTGGCGGATTTCGAAGCTGGTGCGCCCGAATTTGGTGACGGTGGTGTCAATCGTCACCACATCGCCGTATTTGCTCGGAACCAGGAAACGTGCGCCGGTATCGACCATCGGAAAACCTATCGCATCGAACCGTTTGAGCATGGCGTGCTTGTTATAGCCCAATGCCGCCGCGAAGAGCGCTGCCGTGCTGGCATCGAACATCGCGAAATATCTCGGATAAAAGACAATTCCGGCCGGGTCGCAATCGCCCCATTCGATCGTGATTGTGCGGGTGTGAACGAACATATCAGGTGAATGCCTCGATCAGGGGGTGAAGGCTGGCCAATACCGCGCTCGGTCGTTCCTCAACCGGGCCAGTCGCGAAAGCATCGGCGGTTGCAAGACCGGTTGTCAGGCCGATGCTCAGCGCACCCGCGCTATTGGCCAGGCGCATTTCCAGCGCCGGATCATCGCCAACGACCATCGTTTGCGCTGCATCGTTTTCGTCAATCCCCATCATGCGGAGAGCGCAGTCGAGCGATGCACGGGCCGGCTTGCCCAACACCTCGGCTGACTGATCGGTGAGAGACTTGATCATGGCATTGATCGCAAAGCTCACTCCGATGGCCCGCCCGCCGAGTGCGGCAAAGAACGGGACGTTGGACGCCGTCGTCACCCGCGCCCCGTCCCAAATATCGCGGCACGCGGCTTCAAGGTCGGGAAAGGTGAATTCCCGGAACCAGCCGGTAAACACAGCTTCGACCCCGTCGGCTTTCTGCGAAGGGCCGACCACGTCGAGACCGGCATCGCGCAACGGGGTCTGCACCCCATCGAGCCCCAGCACGCGGACCCGGCGAATACCGTTACGCACGAACCAGTCAGCCGCCGATGTCGACGGCGTCATCATCTCCGCATCGCTTACATCGAGACCGGCATGACGCAGGCTGGCCGCATAAATCGCTGGTGTTTTGGCGGTGCCGTTCGTGAAAACGCGCAGCGGGATGCCCTTGCGCTTGAGCAGCGTGATCAGCTCTGCAGCACCCGGCAAGGCCCGATGCCCGCCGCTTGCCGCGTCGCCAAGAACCAGCGTGCCGTCCATATCGAACACGACGGCACGGGTCGCCTGAACGCGGGCAACGATATCGTCCGCAAGATCTGTCATTCGGAAGGCCCTGCATGAAGCGCCAACCGAAAACCGGGACGTTCGACCACGATATCCTTTGCAGCAGGTCGTGCCGCGAGCTGCTTGAGCAACGCAACCATCGACGAAGCTTCGGACGAATACCGCGCTCGCGACGGACCCTTGGCCAGCATGTCATCGACTTGTTCGCCCGGCATCACGGCGCGCAGGAGGAACTCCTCTTCCGGCAGCGTCGCGGGAAACCGCTTGCGCATGTCTGCAAGGCTGAGAACGGCGGGCTCGCGCTCGATCTCGCGGGCGCGCGGGCGATCGAGAATCGCGCTTTCGACGTCTATCGCTACCGGGCGCGTCGGGCGACCGAAGCGCCCCATGACGTAACGAATGACTTGATCGGACACCTGCGCGTAGCGTTTGCCCGCAATGATGTTGAACAAGGCCTGCGAGCAGACCATCTGCGGAAACGGCGTGACCATGATCGGATAGCCCAAGTCTGCGCGCACCTGTGCGGTTTCGGCTATGACGTCGGGCAGCCGGTGCGCGAGGCCGACCTCCTCCAGTTGTCTCATCATCGTCGTCATCACACCGCCCGCAATCTGGTGCTTGAGGAAGCTGGCATCGAAATCCTGCGGGACGCCTATCGGCAGACCTTCAGCCTTCGCCAATCGGTCCCAATAGTTCGAAACCCGCGCAAGTGCTCGGTCGTCGATGGCTACGTCGTGGCCGAGCTCACGCAGGTTTGCTACCATCCGACTGGCCTCTGGGAGCGACATGCCATTGCCCAACGGCCCGATCCCGACGTGGACAGCATCGGCTCCGGCATCGACCGCGCCGAGGCTCGCCAATGCGCCAAGGCCGATCGTGCAGTGCAAATGCACTTCGAGCCGCTTGTTACCGATCACGGCGCGGACGGCAGGAACGAGGGTTCCCGCACGTTCCGGGGTCATCAACCCCGATGGATCTTTGAGATAGAAGAGATCGACGTCGGGACACACCGCCAGCTTCGCTGCGAATGCGGCATAAAACGCATCGTCATGAACGTCGGACAGCGTGAAGGTCAGCGCCGCCATCGTCTCGGCATCGCCCTCCTGCTTCACGATCCGCGCGGTTTCAATAACTGCATCGACATCGTGCATCGGGTCGAGCAAAACGAACCGGCGAATGCCATTCGCCTGCAGCCGCCGATATACGATTCGCATGAAGTCCGGGTCGGCCTGTTCCCAGGCAATGAACCGCAGCCCGGTCGTGATGAATTGCAGCGGCGTGCGCGGCATGGCCGTGCGGACCCGGCGGATGCGTTCCCACGGATTGTCCTGAAAGTAGCGGACGGCCACAGCCATGTGGCTCGACGACGTGAAATCGATCGCACGGAACCCTACCCGGTCCAGCGCGCCCGCAATTTCCAGCATCTGGCGCGTCGCCAGACCAGTAGCGCCCCACAGGCTTTGATTGCCGTCGCGCATCGATACGTCGATCAGGCTGACAGCGCTCATCGTGAAAGCCCTTCGAAAAAGCGCGTGTCGACGGCACCGGCGACAAATCTTGGATCGGCCATTATGGCGCGGTGCATGGGTGCAGTGGTCGTTACGCCATCGATTTTCAGAGTGCCAAGCGCCTTGGCCATGTTGGCAATGCACTGGGCGCGGTCCACACCGCTGACGATCAGCTTGCCGATCAGCGAGTCGTAGTAAGGCGGCACGGAGTCGCCAATTTCGATATGGGTATCGACGCGGATATCAGAACCGGCGGGCCAACGCGCCCCGGTCACAGTCCCCGGCGAGGGCCGAAAATCCTCGGTCCAGTCCTCGGCATTGATCCGGACCTCAATTGCATGACCGGTGAATTTCACATCGTCCTGAAGAATACCAAGCGGCAAGCCATCAGCGATTAGCAATTGCTGCTCGATCAGATCGAATCCAGTAATCGCCTCGGTAACCGGGTGCTCGACCTGGATTCGAGCGTTCATTTCGAGGAAATAGAAGTCGTAGCGTTCGGCATCCATCAGGAACTCGACCGTGCCGGCGCCGCGATAACCGATATGTTCAGTCAGGCGCACCGCCGCTTGTCGCAACGCCTCATGCTGCGCCTCGGGAATATCAGCCGCCGGCGCTTCTTCGACCAGCTTCTGAAACCGGCGCTGAATCGAACAGTCGCGCGTGCCCAGGTGGATCGCGTGGTCACCGTCACCCAGCACCTGTACTTCGACATGGCGCCCGCGCGTGATGTAGCGTTCGACATAAACGCGCGGATCACCGAACGCTGCTTGCGCTTCGGCCATCGCCATGGCGACCTGCGATTCCAAATCTTCAGCCCGATCAACTCGTTTCATGCCTCGGCCGCCGCCACCCGACACGGCCTTGACCAGCAAGGGATAGCCAGTTTCTTCGGAGCGCAGCCGCGCGTCGGTGATCGTTTCGGCTTCACCGCCGGGCACTACCGGCAGTCCGGCCGCCAGGCCCACGGCTCGCGCCTTGAGCTTGTCGCCCATGGCGTCGAGGCTGTCGGGCGTGGGCCCGACAAAAATCATCCCGGCCGCGATCACGCCCCTGGCAAAGCGCGAATTCTCGGAAAGAAATCCATAGCCGGGGTGGACAGCATCTGCCCCGGCCTGAACGGCAGCTGCGACCACCCGATCGACATCGAGATAGCTTTGCGATGACGGCGCAGGGCCAAGCAGGATTGTTCGATCAGCTACGCGCGCTGGCAGCGAATCTCGATCCGCTTCGGACACGCCAAGCACCGTCTCAATCCCCAACCGTTGCGCCGTTCGGATAACCCGGAGCGCAATTTCGCCGCGGTTGGCAATGAACAGCGTGTGGATCATTGCGGTGCTGCGCGCACGCGCATCAGGATATCGTTCTTGTCCACCATCGTCCCGCTTTGCGGGATGATCTCGACAATTTCGCCAGCCACGCCTGCAGGCACGCTGTTCATCACCTTCATGGTCTCGATGATGCCGATAATCGTGTCCGCAGTGATTACATCGCCGACAGCTACGAAATCAGCGGCACCTGGCTGCGGCGCGCGATAAAACATCCCTGGCAACGGCGGACGGAGGCTGACCAAGCCTTCGACATCCTGCGCGCCCGCCGGTTTGACTTCGGCAACGACCACGGCCTCTGCTGGTGCTTCGCTGGCGCGGTGCTGCCACTGCTGGGTCCAGCCATCGCCCGAGCGCGCGATGCGAACCGAGACGCGCTTGGTTTGCACATCGATATGTTCATAGCTGGTGCCGTCGAGGATCGCGATGATTTCAGCGACATCTTCGGCGGTCAGGAGGGGCTCGCCGCTCATCCGGGAACTCGCACCTTGGCGATGGCTCGAACCGCCTCTATCAAGGCATCGGCAAAGATCTCGTCGTTGATATGCGCGTCGATCGTATGCACCTCGACGTTGCCCGGCATTACCTTGGTCAGATAGTCGGCGAACAAGGGCGGCAGCGACGGCTCATGAATCGCACCTTCGTCGC
>Ga0307508_10003906_pt1 | contig 14802 bp, 8 predicted proteins | sample 9_EM_MG_FD_203089 | JGI IMG/M metagenome (GOLD analysis project Ga0307508, IMG submission 203089) | Populus trichocarpa ectomycorrhiza microbial communities from riparian zone in the Pacific Northwest, United States - 9_EM | ecosystem: Host-associated > Plants > Roots > Unclassified | place... | reverse complement strand
TGGCGCTGACCAATGCCAACCTGGTAACGCTGATGCGCGAGGTATCGCGCTGGTACGATGTAGACGTTCATTATACAGGCGCTGTGCCCGATAAGCATTTCTTTGGCCTGGTAAACCGGAATGTGTATTTAAACACCATCCTCGGATTTTTACGTAAAAACGGGGTGCGGGTACAACAGGAAGGCAGGCACATTACTATTTTTCCCTGAGCGGATATTGCACATAATACTTCACCTATTGTCAAATAAAAACCAACGATTATGCCACTCACCACACTGAATCAAACCTGACCACTCCCAACGGGATGCCATAAAAAAACCGGAAGCGCTGATAACACTTCCGGGTAACTGCCTGTTTGTAGACCGGCAGCAATGGGCCATCCTGCAAAACCAGCGTCTGAACAACACTCATTTCCGGATTAAACCCAACAATCAAAGGTATGGAACTACCCGTTCTGTGCAAAGCTCCCTTTGTGGGGAGGCATTTGCTGAAAAAAACGATGCTTACTATGAAGATGACCATCATCTTACTGCTTGTGGCTACTTTACAAATTTCTGCCAAGACCTATTCGCAGAAGGTATCCCTTGCGTCAAAAGACATTAGCCTTGAAAAGGTGCTGCGCCTGCTGGAGCAGCAAACCGGCTATTCTTTTCTTTGCAACCAGCAGGTATTGAAAAAAGCGGAGCACCTGGATGTTTGTGTCCGGAAGGCGTCGCTGGCCGAAGCCCTTGCCGCCTGCCTGGGCGGCAGTGTGCTGAGCTGGTCCATAAAGGAGGAAGAAAAAATCGTATTCATCGAAGAAAAGCCGGCGCCGGCGCCTGCGCCGCCGCCGCCGGGCGCTGTGATGCCGCCGCGGGAAATTGTGGGAAGGGTAACCAATGAACGGGGCGACGGCATTGCCGACGCCTCTGTATTCGTGGCCGGTAAAACAAGGGGCGTGGTAACGGACGCAAAAGGGTATTTCAGGATACGCGCCGACGACAGCGATACCCTCGTATTTACCTTTATCGGTTTTGAACCGCAGCGGATGGCCGTGCCCAAAGGCAATGATATCATAGAAGTGAATTTAAAACCGGTGCAAACGGCGATAGCCGAAGTAGTGGTGGTGGGTTATGGCAAGCAAAAAAAAGCCAGCGTGGTGGGCGCGATAAGCACCGTGAATCCCGAAGCGCTGGAAATACCGGGCAGTAAGCTGTCGCAGGCTTTTGCCGGGCAGATAGCCGGTGTTATTGCCGTGCAAAGAAGCGGTGAGCCGGGAAAAAATTCGGCTTCCTTCTGGATACGCGGCGTGGCCACGCCCGGCAGCACCGCGCCATTGGTATTCCTTGACGGGGTAGAGATCTCCGTGGGCGATCTGAACAACGTAGACCCGGTGAACATCGAAAACTTTTCGATACTCAAAGATGCATCGGCTACAGCGCTGTATGGCGCCAGGGGCGCCAACGGCGTTATCCTCGTAGCTACCAAAAGAGGCAGGAACCTGGTAAGGCCCAATATTACATTCCTGCTGGAAAACTCTTTTGTAACGCCTACGCAGCTGCCCAAATTTACCGATGCCATCACCTTTATGAAGGATTATAATGAGGCTAAGTTCAACGATAATCCCAACCAGCCGGCTCAATATACGCAGGCGCAGATAGATGGCACCCAACAGGGATTGGACCCGGTGGTGTTTCCGAATGTGGATTGGTACCACACGCTGTTTCGCACCTACTCGCTGCGCCAACATGCCAATGTAAACGTCCGCGGTGGCTCTACCCGCGCCCGCTATTATATGGGTATGTCGTATTACCGCGACGAGGGCATCCTGCGCAACCAGCCCAACAATGGCTTTGATAATAATATACGCGACCAGCGGTATAATTTCGTCAATAACCTTACGGTAGACGTGACCAAAACAACGGAAGCGGAGCTGAGCATCAGCGCCGATTTCAACCCGTATACCGGCCCGGCCACTTCGGCCGGTACCATCTTTGCCGAAGTAATGAACACCAACCCGGTGCATTTCCCGGTGTTGTTTCCCAAGCCCGATTCTTCGAACCATCTTTATTTTGGCAATGCCATCGGCGGCTTCTCCGGCGGCTTTCCCAATCCCTATGCGGATATGGTGAAGGGCTATACGCAAAGCTTCTATTCGAATGTATTATCGACGATGAAGGTGAACCAAAAGCTGGATTTTTTCACCAAGGGCTTATCGGTCAACCTGCTGGCTTCGTTTAAAAATTATTCCGCCAGCGTGGTCACCCGCACCTATACGCCTTACACGTATGTGCTGAGCAGCTATACCGTAGACCCGGCCACGGGCAAATACAGCTATGATATTACCCCGCACGATGCCAATGGGCAGATGGCTTTAACGCAGGGCAATGCCAATGGCGGCAACCGGACGCTGTACCTGCAGGGGCTTATCAATTATGAAAGAAACTTCGGCAGCCATGCCGTGAGCGGCCTGCTGGTATACCAGCAAAAAGAGTATAATATCAACCTGCCTACCGGTGATATCGTGGGCGCCCTGCCGCAGCGCAACCAGGGGGTGAGCGGCCGTGTGACCTATGGTTTCAACAATACCTATTTCGTGGAAGGCAATTTCGGTTATACCGGTTCGGAGAACTTTGCACCCGGTCATAAATACGGTTTCTTTCCGTCGGTAGGTATCGGCTACCTGGTATCGAACGAAGCGTTTTTTGATCCGCTGCGCAAAATCGTCACCTTGCTAAAGCTGCGCGCCTCCAAAGGGCTGGCGGGCAACGACCAGATTAGCGACGTGCGGTTTCCGTATACCAGCGTGGTCAACCTGAACAATACCGGCACCGGCGGCAACGGCTATACCTTTGGGCAGAGCTTTAACAATACCCGCGGCGGTGTATTGTTCAGCCGGTATGCCAACCCCGAAATTACCTGGGAGCGCGCCGACAAAACGAATATCGGCCTCGACATTGAAATAGCACACCAGCTAACGCTGAACATAGACGTGTTCAGGGAAGTACGCTCGAATATATTCCAGTCGAGGGTGGTGCCGTCTACCGCGGGTGTGAGCACCGCTGTGCCCTTTGGTAATATTCAAAAAGTACAGAACCAGGGTATCGACCTGGCGCTGGCTTACCGGTTCCAGGCCGGCAAGGATCTTGTCATCTCTGCCAGGGGCACCTTTACTTTTGCACGCAATAAAGTATTGTATAAGGAAGAACCTACGTATGCCTATCCTTATTTGTCGGCCAAGGGCCGCCCGATAAACCAGCTGCGCGGCCTGGTGGCCACCAACCTGTTTGGCGATTCGTCGGAGATAGTAAAAAGCCCTTCGCAATTCGGCGCGCTGTATCCCGGCAATATCAAATACCAGAATATTTCTGCGCCGTACGACAATGCCAATATCATCGACGACAACGACAAGATACCGATGGGCCATCCCACGGTGCCTGAAATCACGTATGGTTTTGGTTTTACGGTACAGTATAAAAAATTCGATGTGCAGCTGTTCTTCCAGGGCATTGCCAACAGCTCGTTTTTTATCAACGGCTCGGTGGGCAATTCTTTCAGCAGCACAACGAGCATCAGCCCGTTTGGCTCCTTCCAGAGCAATGAGCTGCAGGCGGTGGCCAACGATCACTGGTCACCCTCCCACCCCAATACGCAGGCCTTTTTTCCACGGCTGTCGGATTTGGGCAGTCCCAACGATTATCAAAGCTCCACCTGGTGGCTGCGCAGCGGCGCCTTTATGCGGTTAAAGCAGGCGGAGATAGGTTTTACGCCCACCAAAATTGTACGGGTGTATGCCAGCGGGCTCAACCTGCTCACCTTTTCTTCGTTCAAGCTTTGGGACCCCGAGCTATCGGCCACTACGTCGAGCGGCAACGGGTTGGGATACCCGCCCGAAAGAGTATTTAATATAGGCGTTCAAGTGAACCTGAAATAATTTGTTTACCGCAATTAAACAACATAGTATGAAACGATTGTTTTTATGTATCATAGCGCTTGCCGCAACAGGGATGCTTCCTTCCTGTAAAAAATATTTAGACGTGGTGCCGCCCAACACCGCTTCGCTGGAAAGCGCGTTTAACAACTCCACGGCGGCGTTAAACTTTTTCTATTCCCTGTACAGCTATATTCCCCGGCTGGACAATGTGGGCAATGCGCCGGAGCTGGAAACCACCGACGAGGTGTGCATTCCCAACTGGAACAACCATACCGCCAAGGGTTATATCAGGGGACAGCTTAATTCTTCCTCGCCCTACTGGAACTACTGGGGAACCGGCGGTAACCCGGGCGCAGGCATGTTTGATGGTATCCGCCAGTGTTATATTTTCCTGGACAATATCGATAAAACGCCCAATATCCCGGCGGCCGATGTACAGCGCATGAAGGGAGAAGCCACTTTCCTGATCGGTTATTTTCATTTTGTGCTGCTCAGGGAGTACGGCCCCATCGTAACGGTAAAGGAAGAGGAAAATATCGGCGCCACCGATAACCTCAGCCATCCCATGCGTACACCGTATGACAGCTGCGTACTTTTTATTGGCGGTTTATTGGATCAGGCCGCGGGTATGCTGCCGGCCACGGTGAGCTCTACCGAGCTGGGCCGCGCTACTTCGGTGATATGCAAATCTATCAAGGCGCGGATGCTGCTGTATGCCGCCAGCCCGCTGTTTAACGGCAATACGGAGTTTTACAGCAATTTCAAAAACAGGGATGGCAGGCCGCTGATGAACCTGACCTACGATGCCAACAAATGGAAGCTGGCAGCCGATGCCTGCCTCGATGCGATTCAATCGGCCGAGGCAGCGGGCGCGAAATTATATACCAGCACCATCAACACGGCCGACCCGTTTCAGAAAGCCGTGAACAACTACCGCTATACCATGGTAGACCCCTGGAATGCGGAACTGCTTTGGGGCTATACCTCCGCGCAGGGCAATGCCAACGATTTATTCCGCCTTACCACGCCGAGGATACAGGGCAAGACGTATAACGGCGAATGCCCGACGCTTAAAATGGTGGAAAGCTATTATACCAAAAACGGGCTGCCGATTGATGTGGACCCTGCCTATAATTATGCCAACCGCTACGTGCTCAGCGGCACCACTATAACACTGCACCAAAACCGGGAACCGCGGTTTTATGCGTCCATCGGTTATGACCGCGGCACGTATGCGGTGAACAATACCAATATACAGCTGCTCATGCGAAGCGGTGAAACACATGGCTGGTCGGCTTCGCAAAGCGATTTCAGCCCCGGCGGCTACCTGCAGCAAAAAGGCGTGCATCCCGCTTCGGTGCTCACGAGCTCTTCGCAAACCCCCGTGCGCTATCCCTGGCCCATTATCCGGCTGGGCGAGCTGTACCTTGATTACGCCGAGGCATTGAATGAATTTTCCGGCACGGCCGCGCAAAGCACTTATCTTCCTTATATGGATGCGCTGCGCACCCGTTCGGGCATTCCCGGCGTACTGGCGGCATGGGCATTGGCGGGCAAAACCAGTTTTACGCAGGACGAGATGCGCAATATCATCCGTACCGAAAGAACCATCGAGCTGGCATTTGAAGGGCACCGCTTCTGGGACATCCGCCGGTGGAAGCTGGGCGCGGTATTTACACAGCCGGTATACGGCATGAATATCAAAGGAACCACCGCCACCGATTTCTATCAACCTACATTAGTGGAAAGCCGCATATTCAACACGCCCTCTTACTACCTGATGCCCATTAGTGTAACCGATTTAGGCATCAATACCAACCTGGTGCAGAACCCGGGATGGTAGAAGAAAGCTGCGAGCTTTGAGCTACGAGCTGCGAGCCGTGCGCTATGTAAAAAGAGGTATGCCATACTTTAAAAGTATGGCATACCTCTTTTTATGGCATACCCTTACCAGGGCACCCGGACGACTGCTAGTTTTTTTGTGCGCCGGTTTGTACGGTGCCGAGTATTGCTTTTAATTTTTCATCGAGCGCAGCACCTCTCAGGCCGCGCGCGATGATTTTTCCTTTGGCATCTACCAGGAAGTTATCGGGTATAGCGTTTACGCCGTATAGCACTGCCGCAGGATCGTTCCATCCTTTCAATGAAGAAGCGTTGAACCAGGGCATATTATCTTTTGCGATGGCGGCTTTCCAGGGGGCTGCTTTTTCATCGAGCGAAACGCTGATGATATTAAATCCTTTGTCGTGGTACTGCTGGTAAGCTTTGACCACATTGGGGTTTTCGGCCCGGCAGGGACCGCACCAGCTGGCCCAGAAATCGACCAGCAGTAGTTTAGACTGACCTATAATATCCTGCAGCTGCAGCGTATCGCCGGCAGGCGTATAGGAAGTGAACAAGGGAGCAGCGACGCCTGTTTTGGTGGTTTCTGCTTTGGCCAATGCCTTTGCCAGCTTTTCGCCGGTTGCTGTGGCGCGCAATGCGGGCGACAGGCTATTAAAAACAGGCCCGATCTCTGCGGGATTGACAGACATACCCGCATAGGTGTGCAGTGTTTCGAGCGCAACAAAGGAATTAGGGTGTGTTTTGATAAACGCCATTTGCAGCCGGCGAAAGGTATCGGCTACCAGCTTATACTTTTCGTTCAGGATCTTCACGGCATCGCTTTTCCGTTCTTCGGGCGTCATTTTCTGCGCTGTCATGCGCATGTCCAGCATTTGCTTAAAATAAGGCGCCGTGATTTTTTCCAATGCGTAATAATCGTCGTTCAATGCGGAGCCCACGATACGGGCCTGCTGCAATGAATCTTTTCCTTTGAGGGTTAATGCGCCGGGCTCGAGGTAAAAGTTGGTGATGGCCGTGATTTTGCCGCCGGCTTCTGTGCGGGTAGCCCCTTTTACCGGTTCGTTGAGCAGGCCGGTAAAATGGCATGTACCCGCTTTAACCAGTGCCGAATCCCTGGTGAAGGATTGGATACCGGGATATAAGAGATAAACGAGCGTGCCTTCGGGCATACCGGCAACGTCCAACTGCAGGGTAAAGGGTTTTGGCTGTGCGGCCGCCAGCAGGGGCGTTACACCCGCCAGTAAAACGAGTAATTTTTTCATATACTTTTTGAATATTATAATGAGTTATTGGTATCCTTCATTTTGCGTGAGCGATGGGTCTACCATCAATTCGGTTATTGGAATGGGATATAACACGGCAGTGGGTTTCCATTTCGGTTTGAGCGGGGCCAGCACAGCGTCTGCCTTACCGGTACGTTTTAGATCGAGCCAGCGGTGTCCCCATTCGGCAAAGAATTCTATGCGCCTTTCCTGTGCTATGGCTGCATACGCCTGGTCCTGTGTAAGCGTAGTGGCAAGACCAATCAGCCCCGCCCGGGTGCGGATAACATTTACATCAGACACGGCATCGGGCACTTTTACCAGCCGGGCCCGGGCTTCGGCACGAATTAAATATTGTTCGGCCAGCCGGAGCATGGTATAGTATTCGGTAACGGGTGTGCCACCACGCACTTTGTATTTATAGGGATAGTAGTTGGTGGTGATGGGAGCCGCCGTGGAGATGGCCGACTTTACCCAATTGGTATACCGTGTATCGCCTGTTTCAAAACTATTGAGCAGGGAGGTTTGCATGATATAGTAAGGAATATTGCCGGTACCGAAGGATAACAGCTGGTAGCCTTCGAGCGTAACATAACCGGCGTTGACAGGCATCAGCTGCCAGATGGCTTCGTCGCTGTTCTTTAAAAAACTATTGGCGGGAGAAGACAATGCAGCGGGAATAATGCCCGAGCTGATAACAGCGCTGGCGCTGGCTTCGGCCTTTGCCCATTCGCCCTGGTACAGGTATACCCTTGCCAGCAATGCGGTAGCGGCCAGCCGGATAGGCCGTACTTTACCGGCAGCGGGATACGCCGCCGGCAGTTCTGCCTGCGCATAAAGCAAATCTGCTACTATATTATTATAAATAGTGGCTGCAGGCATTCTGCCTTTGCCAAAGCTGAGCGAATAGTCGGAGCTGGTTACATAAGGCACATCGCCCCACAGGTTAACGAGGTAGAAATAGAAGAAGGCGCGTACAAACTTTGCTTCTGCCAGGAACTGGGTTTTGGTAGTGGCGGCAATGGTGGTAGACGCATTGAGGCCATCGATGCAAATATTGGCCTGGTAAATAAAACTGTAGGCATCCGTCCAGGCGATCTTAAGATTGCCATTATCCTGCGCCAGTGTGTTTTGCCCAAAAGGCTGATCGCCCGTTGTGGTGGATATAAGCTCGTCGGCCGACTGACCGGTATACAGCGTTACCTGTCCACTTCCGAAATTGGGTGCAATGCTCAACCCCATCATTTTGGTATACATGGTTAGTATACCACTGCTGGCGCTGGCGCTATCTGTAAAAATGGCGCTGGTAGGAATGGTGCCCCGCGGATCATCAATTTCTACCAGTTTTTTGCAGGAGCCCAACGCCAGGGCCGCTGTGATAAGCAGTATAGAAGGAAAATATTTTTTATGCATAGTTGTTGTCATTAAAAAGTGAGTTGAATACCTGCGGTGATAAAACGGACCGGTGGCACAGACGAGAAATTTTGTGTTTCTGGATCGGCCCCTTCGTAAGGCGTAAAGACGAGCAGGTTCTGCGTTTGTATATACACCCGTGTGTAGGACGATTTATAGTTTCGGGTCCATTTGGCCGGTAGTGTATACGAAAGCGATACATTTTGCAGTCGCACAAACGATGCGTCTGTGAGCAATGCGTCTGAGCTGCCTTCGTAATTGATATAATCGTTTACCAGGATAGTAGACACTTTGGGCCTGGCGCTAAGGTCACCGGGTTTTTGCCAATGCTGCAACAGATCCCTTGGCTGGTTGTAGATACCGCCCGGCATAGCGATGGTATTTTTATACAGGTAGCCTGCCTGTTTAACAAACTGCAGCATAAAGCTCAGCTGCAGGCTTTTATATTGAAAGGTATTTGACAATCCGCCATAAAATTCCGACGCCTTGCTGCGGCCGGGCACCAGGTCGTTTGATACACCGGTAGCAGTTGTTTTTGTATCCTTGTTTACATCGGTAAACATGGGCGCGCCCGTTTGGGGATTGACGCCGGTAAAATGCAGCAGGCGTTGCAATGTAAGCGGTTTGCCTACTTCATATATCAATGCATACGGCGAAGAGGCCAGGCCGGGGTATGAAACCAGCCTGTTTCGTGGAATGCTGATATTAAAAGAGGAATTCCACGACAGGGTTTTGGTTTTGATATTACTGCTGGAAACCGATACTTCCCAACCCGTATTTTCTACCACTGCCGCCAGGTTGGTGGTCAGGCTGGGAAAGCCGGTATATACCGGAAAAGGCATCGACACCAATTGGTTTTCGCTCCGGTTGCGGTACCAGGAGGTAATGATTTGTATGCGATCTTTCAGCAAACCCAATTCGAGGCCTGCTTCCAGCTTCCTGTTTTCTTCCCAGGCGATATTGGGATCGTAATGGCTGGATGGCATCAGCGTAGCCGAGCCCTGGTAGGAGTAACCGGTTCCCTTCCATTGGCTTAAAAAACCATAATCGCCGATATTGGCGCTGCCGGTGACGCCATAGCTGCCACGGAGCTTTCCGAAACTGATAAACGGCACATTCTTTTTAAAGAAAGGCTCTTCGGAAAATATCCAGGCGGCGCCGATGGCGCCGAAATTACCAAACTGCCTGCCCGGCCCGAAACGGCTGGAGCCATCCCTGCGGGCGGTGGCATTGACCAGGTATTTACTGGCCCAGATATAATTGAGCCGGCCAAATACGGCATTGTAGCGATAGGGAACATAGCTGTCCTGGTAAATGGTCACCGTAGCGGCCGCACTCATGGTACGCAACAGGGCTTCGTTGGGAAAATTGCTGGCGGTAGTATTAAAGCCTTTGGTAACTGAGCTCTGGTAGGTACCGCCCGCCATGGCGCTCAACCGGCCACGCCCGATATTGATATAGTATTCTGCCGTTGGCTCTGCTATCCATGTTTTAACGCTGTTGTTGCCAAAGCGCGTATTGCTGGTAGGATTGGTCGTAAGGTCGAAGGAAGCCTTGGGCGTTATATACAGCTGGGTATTTTGCTGGAGGGAATACCCACCCGATACTTTGAGCGTTAATCTTGCTATGGGCTGGTACTGCACCTGCAGGTTGCTTTGCAGGTTATCGGTAACAGCCGTGTAAGGCCGCAATAACGGCCCAAAAGGATTGGACGCCTTTAAGCCAAGAAACCCGCTATTATAAGAACCCCATTCCTTAAAATTGAGCTTGCCCGTGCTGTCGTATACAGAAGGGGCATTGGGCGGTAACGAAATAAGTGAATTATCAAAGCTGGTTTGGTTGCTGTTGGCGCCGGAATAACTGCCGCTGAAGCTCATACGGAACCTGCGGTCTTTTGTAGTGGTATTGAGGTTCAGGCTGAAAGAAGCTCTTTTATCGGAGCCCGAAGCAGTGGTAACGTCCGACTGCCGGTGATACCCGCCCGAAACACGGTAAGTGGTAAATTCATCGCCGCCGGATATACCCGCCTGCGCATCGGTGGTCCTGGCCGTATTGCCTATCAGCATTTCCTGCCAGTCGGTATAGCGGTGCTGGTCCCATACCAGCAGATCGGGCGCATCGGTTACATTGGGCGCCAGGTTATCATTCTTATAGGCTTCCCGGCGCAGGGCCAGGTATTCTTCTGTGTTTAATAATTTGTTCATCCGGGTCACTTTGCCAGCGCCGGAATATACATTGACATCGAATTTTGTTTTACCGGGCTTACCTCTTTTAGTAGTAATCAGTATAACGCCGTTGGCGCCCTGCGAACCGTAAATAGCGGTGGCATCGGCATCTTTGAGCACATCGATGCTTTCTATATCGGCAGGATTCATGCTAAACAACGGGCTTTGCGTGATGCCGCTTACCATAAAATTCTGGTTAACGCCCAGGTTTTTGGCATCGCCCACACTCCCTACCGTTGTATTTTTAAGATCCACTCCCCCGGCTATCAGGGGAACGCCATCGATAATAAACAGCGGAGAGCTGGCGTAGGCGATAGAATTCTGTCCGCGTATTTCTGTATTAAACGATGCGCTGCCGATTCCGCTGGTTGACACCACTCTCAAACCCGGTACGATGGCCTGTAATGCCTGCAGCACATTGGCCACCGGCTGTTTTGCTATCTCTTCGGAAGATACATGGGTTTGTGAGCCGGTATTAAACCGCCGGGTAGTAGCGCCATAGGCAATGATCTGCACATCGTCGAGCTCGCTTACCCGCGTCTTTACCACGGCCAGCACCGAGCTGCGGCCTTTTACCGCTATTTCCTGCGGCTCTATATTGACGGCCGTAAGCACCAGCACGGCATCATCGGCCACGTCTTTTAGCATAAACGAGCCATCGGCATCCGTTTGCGTCCATTTTTTGGTGCCCTTTATCATTATGTTCACATTGGGCACGGGCTTACCGGCTTCATTGAGCACGCGGCCCCCTACTTCGGGCGGCGGCGGAACCAGATAAGGGTCGGGAAAGGGAACATACAGGCGCTTGAGCGTAATGGTTTTGTCGTTCATGCTGTAGGTAAGCCCCTGGTTTTTGAGCACCGTGGCCAGCAGGGTATTGAGCGGCGCGTTTTGTACGTCCACCGTAACCGGGCGGGTGGAGCTGAGCAGGGCGTTGTCGTAAAAAACAACATAACCGGTTTGCGCGCGAATGGCTTTGAACACGGTTTTGAGCGGTACCTCCCTTCCGGAAAAGGAAACCGTTTGTCCGAAGCCCCGGGCGGTGACCTGCAGCGTGGCCACCATGATAAGCAGTACTGTTAGTTTCATCACCAACAAGATTTGGTTGGATAATCCCGCGGGATAGCGGGATGCCTTAATTTGCATACTTTTGCAGTGTTTTGGGTTTAACAAATAAATAGTCTGCGAGGACTGTTATTATAATAAACCTGAATACCCGCCGCTCCGGGGCCTAATCCGGGGCGGTTTTATATTGCAGGTTATCTCCTTATGGCATTTTCGTATAGGCGTATGCTTATGGCAGCACGGTAATCGTATCTCCCTGAACCGTAAATGTAACGTCGTTATCTTCCAAAATGGCCAACACTTTGGTGAGCGGTAGCGAACGCTGTATGGCGCCCCCAAAGCTGCGCTGCGGCATCTGCGCCGGGTAGCGCACATCAACATTGTACCAGCGCGTGAGCTGCCGCATAACCGAAGGCAGGTCTGCATTGTCGAACTGGAAGAGCCCGTTTTTCCAGGCTACCGCCTGCTCGGTATCGGCATTGGGCACCAGCTTTGTTTGCCCGGCGGCATTTACCTGCAGCTGTTGTCCCGGTGTTATGATCCTGTTGCCCATTTTTATTTTTCCTTCCAGCAGCGTTGTTTTAATCACGCCTTCATTGCTGTAGGCGTTGATATTAAAATTTGTGCCCAGCACTTCCACCGTTTGTGCGCCCAGCTTTACGCGAAAGGGATGCGCCGCATCTTTGGCTACTTCAAAATAGGCTTCGCCCGTTATTTCCACTTCCCGCACCGCGCCACTAAACGCTACCGGGTAGTGGATGGAAGAAGCAGCGTTCAGCCATACACGCGAGCCATCGCCCAGGGTGAGCTGCCATTGCCGGCCGTTGGCCGTGGCGATATGGTTATACAGCGCCTCGCCGGACGCGCCTTCGTACACAATCTCTCCTTCTTTTTTGACCAGGTTTACCTGGCCGTCTTTGGTGAGCAGGCCGTTGCCGGCGCTGTCCAATACAATCTGCCGGCCGTTGGATAAGGTGAGCACCGCACCTGTATGCCCCGGCGCCACTTCATTCTTAAACCGTTCTGCCTGTGCGCGCGGGCCGGTGTGCACGGGGCGCTGCATATACCACCAGGTGAGCCCGATGCCTGCCATCACCAGGATAGCGGCGGCATAGCGCCAGGCCGGCATGCGCATAAAACGCAGGGGCGGTACCGCTTTGAGCGTTGTTTTCTTTTGCGCCGTTACGGCCAGCAGGGCCTGGCGGACAGCATCGGTGGCTGCTTCGTCCATGACCATGCCCGTTTGGGGCAATGTTTCTACTGCCGCATTGAGCGCTTCCAGGGCTGCTGCGTTGGCCGGCTCGTCGAGCAGCTGTAAAAACTCCTGCTTTTCGGCGGCGGAATATGTTTTATGAAGGTACCTGCTGAACAGGTACGCGCGTCTCTGCTCGTTCATAGGTTTTAATGGTTATATTAAATAGAACCCGCACACGGGCAGGTGTATTAGCAAATGGGGATCTTTTTATACCAGAACGGGGTATAGTATCAGAATGACGGGTACGTAAGCGCCGTTTTTGACCAGGTAGGCACGGATGGTTTTGAGCCCTATATTGAGGTGCACCTTGACGGTGTTGGGCGACAAGCCCATTTTTTTTGCGGCATCTTCGCGCGACAATCCTTCGATGCGGATGAGCTGAAACACCTGCCGCTGCTGCTGCGTGAGGAGATCCATGGCTTCCGCCACCAGCTGCCGCACCTGGGCGCCGTTCAGCTTTTCATCGGCCGTGCCGGCGGTAACGGGCGCCTGCCATACCAGCTCCTGCATGGCCCGCTCGCGGTTACTGCGGTTGCGCAGGCTGTTAAAGGCCTGGTGTTTGGCCACGGTAAACAGCCAGCCGGCAAAATTGCCTATCGCCGGCAGCTCGGCCCGCTTCAGCCATACTTTTATGAAAACATCCTGTACGATTTCTTCGGCCAGCAGGCGCGACTCGGTGTAGATATAGCCTATTTCAAACACGCGATCCTTGCAGGCCATGAAAAGCCGTTCAAACGCATGCTCGTTCCCGCCTGCTACCAGTAGCAGCTCATCGGCGTCGTAATATAGGGATGCGGCAGTCAGTGCAGGGCTTTTAATTGATTAATTCAGCGGTGTTTGATTTTTTAAAGATAATGAAGGCAGGCCTTGAAATGATAAAAGCGGGTAAAAAGGGTATAAAAAAGCCCTTCGCTGTAACGAAGGGCGTATACGAAAATGGATACTGGCCAGCACCCGGCGGCTGCTTAGTTACCGGCAGCAGCCGTTAGTGTGCCGTTTTCTACAAATCGGATCTGCACTTTCCGGCCATCGGTGGTGGCTGCAGGCACACCGGTTAACAGTACGGTGTACACCTTATTTTTTTCAACGGAAATGGTTCGGCTGGTATCGATGGCAGCGCCGCTCTTTACGGCAATGCTCACATTGCCGGGCGTAACGGCCTTAAACGCGCTGACGGAGGCAAACGAAGCGTTTTCATTGACGATGCTGCTGCCCGCGGCGGTGATGGTTACGGCCGGCGTACCCACCGTGTCGGCAATGGCATTGATGTAGCGCACATAAGCGTTGCCCCCGGTAGTGGCCAGGCTGTCGAAATTATCCGCAGAAACAACGTTGCGGTAGCTGTTGTTATACCCTACCAGGTACAGGGAATAATATTTACCGGGTTCAAAATTAAAGCCGGTGGAAGCAATCAGGCTGTTGCCTGCCTGGTAATTATAGGCCTCTGCATTGCGGTTGCCAGGGTAAATGTTTTGGTAGCCTCCCGTATAACTGGTATAGCCAAGCGGTGTTTGCGTAATAGCGCTGCCCGACAGCGCAAGCACAACAGAAGACTGATCGGGGGCCAGGTTAAAGCCCATCAGGCCGGCAACAGGCGTGGGGGTAGTATTGTTGTTGTTGTTTTTTAAACAGGCGGTGAGCAACATGCCCGCTGTGGCAACAACCAGCACCGCCAGCAAGCTCCGGCGTACACTTGATAACATCATTTTCACATGCTTTATATGATTAAAAAAATAAAATACGCGCCCGGGTAGCCATTAAACAGGCCGGGGCAATTTCATACAGTTGTGATGAGGGGAGTAACAAAATTACCTTAAAAGCAGG
>Ga0307508_10003905_pt1 | contig 14808 bp, 15 predicted proteins | sample 9_EM_MG_FD_203089 | JGI IMG/M metagenome (GOLD analysis project Ga0307508, IMG submission 203089) | Populus trichocarpa ectomycorrhiza microbial communities from riparian zone in the Pacific Northwest, United States - 9_EM | ecosystem: Host-associated > Plants > Roots > Unclassified | place... | reverse complement strand
ATCAACCAGCTCAAGCAACACCGCGCAATGGCCACCCGCTACGACAAACTCGCCGTCCGCTTCGAAGCCACCGTCACCATCGCCGTCATCAACCAGTGGCTCCGCGACATATGAAACGCGGCCTAGGCCTCGCTGGTGCGGGCCTTGGCGGCTCGGGTTGGGTGGTGCGGGGCATTGACGCCGGCTTCGGTGTTCCAGCGGGCGTGGCCAGAAACCTGTTGACCTGAAAGGGTTCCACCGCTGTCGAGGGCGACCCGAGCCCTGACATCGGGCCCGGCGCAAGCCGGGCATCGACGTGGACGACATTCGCGAGGTGAACCCGCGGATCATCTACGCGCGGGGGTCGAGGGCCACGCGGAAAGGATGGTGGACGGCGCAGGAATCTTCGAGGAACTGCCCGGATAAGAGTCTTCTGCTTCGTTGGCCCCGCAGCTGATCGCAATACCGTGGCCGGGCGACACATCCGCGTCGTCACCACCGCAGCTTGCTGCCCGAAACGGCCCTGATCACGTCCCCCAATCCGGGCGTTGACAGCAGCGCGCAGGGAATCCTTGCAGATGTCTCATAGGGCCTTTTGCTATGAGCCTTGATCGACAGGGGCGATTCATCGGGCGGGCCGCGCGGGACGTCGTGCGCGAACCGGCCCCGTGGGCGGCCTTCGAGGAGTCCGGCCATGGCTGACCGACCACAGTGGCCACTGCTCGAGCGCATGAAGGCGTAAATCGATCCGGCGACGATTCCGGGCGTTGCGCTTGGGCCGTCCGACCACATCGGACTCTCGAGAGTTGCGGCGGCCGACCTCGCCGTGACCACGCCTCGACAGGCCTGCGTCGACGCGACCGTTCGTGACGCGAGTCGCGAGTGACCGCTCAACATGCTCGAAGCAGTTGACCGGTCAAGTCCAACCCCGTGCTGCGCCAAGTCGCGGGCCTGTGGCACGTGGCCGCGATGTCTGGCAATGGCGGATCTCGCCCGGCAAGTTTGTAGTCGGTCTGCCCGGACGACATCGCCGCTGCGGTCAGCCATTGGCCCACCAGGGCCGGGAGGCATCTCTGTCCCACGAACATGTTTGGGCCCTACCGGCCCTACCGGCCCCGCGGCGAGACCGCTGTCCGTTTGCCAGCAAAGGCAGGTCCTGTCGACACCGCCTGAAAACTGGATCAGGTGTCCTTGACCGGTCCGAGGAGTGGGCCACGACCTGGGTGGATCGGTTTCGGCGGCAGCGAGCCGGGCTCGATCAGACTGGCTCGCTGGAGCCGGGGTCGGCTGTCAGCGCGAGCATGCAGGGACGCAGCAGGCTGATGACCTGTGCCGGGTCGGCGGTGGCGAGTTCGTCGGACTTGATGAGGTGCCGGGAGACAGTGATGCCGAGGGTGATGGCGCTGATGATCGCGGCTCGCAGGCTTGCGTCGTCCCCGGCGACGGCCTGGGTGATCTGCGCCTGGTAGCGGGCCGCGCCGCCGCGGACGGCGCTAGCAGCCTCCGGATTGGTCAGCACCGAGCGCAAGAGGGCCAGCGACGCGACCGGCTCGCTTGCCAGCCGGACGGCGAGCGCGGCGAGGATCTGCTCAACCGCCTCCCCGGGTGCTCCGCTGACCTCGGGGACCGGGGCGGTGTCGATCACCCGCCGGAACAGTTCCTGCTTGGACCCGAAGTAATACGTGACCAGGCCGCTGTCGACTCCCGCGGCCGAGGCCACCGCCCGGATGGTGGTCCGGTCGTACCCGTGGGCGACGAAGACCTTGCCGGCGGCGTCGAGGATGCGGGCTTCGGTGCGGCGACGCTGCTCGGCCCGGGACTGGGGCCGGGGAGTGGTCATTGCCGCACTCTACCGGCGTACAGTCGTTCATTGGACGCTTGTCCAATGAACGAGCGAAAGAAGGCCACATGCCATCCACCACGCCCGCCGACGTCCTTGCCCGGCGTCGCCACCTGCTCTTGAACGGTGATGCCGACGGCTTCGCCGACCTGTTCGCGCCCGATGCGGTGATCGAGGTGCCGTTCGCGGGGCCGCCCGGTGCACCGGTGCGCCTGGAGGGCCGCGAGGCGATCCGCGCGTACTCGCGGCGCGTCCTGGCGTCGCCGCTGCGGCTGGAGGACTTCGAGGTGGCGGAGTTCTACCAGACCCAGGATCCGGAGGTGGTGATCGTGGAGATGCGCACGACGGGGACCGTGACCACGACGGGCCGGTCATTCACCGCGACGTCCATCCAGATCTTGCGGATCCGGGAGGGCCATATTGTGCTCTTCCGCGACTTCCCCGATCCCCGGGGCCTGGAAGACGTCATCGAGTAGGTGTCAGGGCGTCGGCGGCAGGTGGTCGATCGTGTTGTAGACGTCCAGCACCAGGTGGCCCGATGTGCCGTCGAAGCGGGTGATCGAGGCGTTGCGGACGTGGCCGGTTCGGGCGACCGCGGCGATCGCGTCCCAGTCCAGGCCCTCGATGACGTACCGCATCATCAGCACGACCGCGTCGTGGGCGACCACCACGACTCGTTCGCCCGGGTGGTCGTGGTTGAGGTCGGCCAGCAATGACGCCAGGCGCCCGGCGACGTCGCCGAAGGTCTCCCCGCCCGGCGGCCGGTAGTGGTATTCGCCGGTCTGCTTCCAACGTTCCGGCTCGTCGGGGAAGCGCTCCGCGATCGCGGCTCGGGTGAGCATCTCGAGGTCGCCCAGCAGCCGGTCGACCAGCCGGTCGTCGGTGCTGGGGGCGGGCAACTCCAGACCCGAGGTCTCGGCGGCGATCCGCCAGGTCTCCCGGGCCCGCAGATAGGGCGACGTGACCACCACCTGGGGACGGTCGGCATCGGGCAGCTTGGTCAGCCAGCGGCCGATGGCTTCGGCTTGCGCGCGGCCCACCGCGGTCAGCTCGACATCCGCGTCCCGGCCGGTGATCCCCGAATCGACCAGCCCGGCCGCATCCGCCTTGGGAAACGCCACGTTGGCGGCGCTCTGCCCGTGCCGGATCAGAATCAGCTCGCCGACCACACCCATGATCGAACTCTATCCGTGCCGCGGAGGAGTCAGCCAGCCGACGGTCCCGGCCGCCCGGCTCGCTACCATCCGGACTTCCAGCCAGGCGAGTCCGGACTTCCAGCCAGGGGGAGTGTCGTGTTCAACCATGAGCCGGAGCGCTACGAGTGCCCGTTCTGCCGGTTGGTCGCCGGGCGCGACGACCAGCAACGGATCAACACCCAGCGCGACATCGTCCGGCGCAACGGGCTGGCGACGGCCTTCATCGCGCCCCGCTGGTGGCCGAACAACCATGGCCACGTGCTGGTCGTGCCCGACGGCCACCACGAAAACCTCTACGACCTGCCCGCCGGCGCCGGGCATGCCGTGCACGACCTGGTGCGCGAGGTCGCGATCGGCATCCGGCGGACCTACGACTGCGCCGGCACCTCGGTGCGCCAGCACAACGAACCGGCCGGCCATCAGGAAGTCTGGCATTACCACGCGCACGTCTACCCGCGGTACGCCGGCGACAACCTCTACGGCTCGCGGCCTGATCCCGAGTTCGTCTCGGCCGAGGAGCGCCTGCCGTACGCCGAACGGCTGCGCGACTACTTCGCCTCAGCGGAACCGGAGACGCCTCAGCCGACCCGGAAACCTGGTGACCGGGCGTAAATCGGTGGCCTGGGCGGGCCGGGCAGGCCACCATTCTTGCGTGACCATGCTGAGCAAACTTCGATCCCGTCCTGTCGCCGCGGCCGTCCGGGCCACGCGACAGCAGCGGGGCGCCGACCGGATGGCGGTTTCTCAGCAGCTGTCGTGAGCGGGGCGTTGCTGGCCGGCGTGGTCGCCGGCTATGGCGTCGCCGTGCCGGTGGGTGCCATCGGAGTGCTGATCGCCGGGCTCAGCGCGCGCACGTCGTGGCGCGTCGGGGCCGCGGCGGGGCTGGGCGCGGCCACCGCGGACGGAATCTACGCGCTGGTGGCTGTGGTCGGCGGTGCGGCGCTCGCCGGCCTCATCGCGCCGATCGCCACGCCGCTGCGCTGGGTCGCGGCCGGTGTTCTGCTGCTTCTGGCGGGGCATACCGCCTGGGCGGCGCTGCGCAAGCGGAGTGCCACAACCGAGCGGGCCCAACGCCCGACGACCGCCCTCACCGCGTACGCGGGAATCTTGGGGTTGACCCTGCTCAATCCCGCCACCGTGGTGTACTTCGCGGCACTCGTGCTGGGGCGTGGGGGCACTGGCGGCGGTGCCTGGTTCGTGGTCGGTGCCTTCCTCGCTTCGGCTAGTTGGCAGTTGCTGATCGCGGGCAGCGGCGCGCTCGCCGGGCGGCTGCTCACCAGCGGGCGGGCTCAGCTGATCACCGCGCTGGTCTCGAGCGCTGTCATCGCGGTGCTGGCATTCATGCTGCTCTGACCCTCAGAGGTGTTTGCTGGCCTCGCGGACCGAGAGCGGGGACAGCACGGCGCGGTTCTTGGCGACGTACTTGCGGACCGCGTCCGGGTCGGTCCAGGCGTATTGGCGCAGCGCCCAGCCGATCGCCTTGCGGACGAAGAAGTCCCGGTGGCCCGCCTGCCGGGTGCAATAGTCGAACAGCCGGTCGGTGTCCGTCGCCTCGCCCCAGTGCATCTGGTGCAGGATCGCCGTGCGGACCAGCCACATGTTCTTCTCCGCCGACCACTCGTCCATCCGCTCGCGGAGCGCCGGCAGCCGCCGCACCAGGCTGCCCACGAACCGGGTGGCCAGCGGGTCGACCGTGTCCCACCAGGACTTCGTGGTGATCAGCGTGCGGGCCGTCTCGAGGAACTCCGGGCCGGGCACGGTGTGGTGGGTGCGCAGGAAATCGCACGCGAAGTACTGGTATTCGCGTTCCTCCAGCGCCCAGCAGGCCAGCGCGGTCGCGCGCAGTTCGTCCTCGGTCGGCGTCGGCAGGCCGGCCGCCACCGTGCGGGCCAGCGCTCGCTGGGTCGGCATCGAGAAACCCAGAAAGGCGAACTGATCTCTCATGTACGCGGCCGCCTTCACGGCGCGGTCGGGCTCCCGGGCCGCGCTGAAGATCCGGACCAGCCGGTCGAGGAGTTCGTCGGACGGCGGGCGCGTCATGGTGTGATCATGCCACCGCTACTGTCGTTTCATGAGCGGGCGGCCGGCGGCGGGCGGGGGACGGTGGGTCGACGTCGCCCCCGAGCGGCTGCCGCGCTGGCTGGAGAACTTCGCGACCCGGCACGGCCCGTACGCGGAGAAGGGTTTGTCGATCGTCGCCGAGGACGGCGCGGTGGCCGATTTTGAAGGCTCGGCCACCGATCTCACCGCGCTGATCGCCGCGGCGCTCGAGCCGAGGCGGATCGGGCTGCTGCTGGCGCGCAAGGGCGCCGTCGCGGTCGGCATCGCGGACGGGACCGACCTGGTCGTCTCTAAGGTCGACACGCACTATGTGCAGGGGCGGACCGCCGCGGGTGGCTGGTCGCAGCAGCGCTTCGCGCGCCGCCGCGACAATCAGGCCAAGGCCGCCACTGCCGACGGCGCCGGCATCGTCGCGCGCCTTCTTCTTCCTTCTGTACGCACATTGAGCGCCGTGGTGGCCGGCGGTGACCGGACGGCGGTGGACGCGATCCTGGCCACGCCGGCCCTCAAGCCGGTGGCCGACCTGCGCGCCGAGCGGTTCCTCGACGTCCCGGAGCCACGGCACGCGGTCCTGGTCGCCGCGATCGCCCAGGCCCGCGCGGTCCGCGTCCTGATCAGAGAGCCCGCATCCTGAGTCGGGCGCCTCAGACCGCGCCCGTGGCGAATGTGTCGCAGGCCTTCGGGTTGCCCGACTTGTAGCCGTTCGCGAACCACTGCTGGCGTTGGGCGCTCGTGCCGTGGGTGAACTCGGCCGGGTTGATCGTGCCGCCGCTGCGCTGCTGGAGCGTGTCGTCGCCGATCTTCGCCGCGGTGTCCAGGCCCTCCTGGATGTCCTGCGCGGTGATCGACTTGAAGATCTTTTTGCCGCTCGAGTCGGTCGTGCCGGTGGCGCCCTTGGCCCACACGCCCGCATAGCAGTCGGCCTGCAGCTCGAGCTTGACCGACAGCTTGTTCGCCTGGGACGGGTTGCGCTCCTGGTCGCGGCGCATCTTCGCCTCGGTGCCGACCAGATCCTGGATGTGGTGGCCGTACTCGTGCGCGAGCACGTACGGCTGGGCGAACTCGCCAGGCGCGCCGAGCTGGTCGGCGAGCAGCTTGTAGAAGGTCAGGTCGATGTAGACCCGGTCGTCCGAGGGGCAGTAGAACGGTCCGGTGCCCGAGTCGGCGTTGCCGCAGCCGGTCCGCACGGCGTTCGAGAAGAACACGGTCTTTGCCGGTTTGTACTTGTCGCCGAAGCTCTGCGGCAGCTCGTCCGTCCAGTACGCCTGGATCGAGTTCACATAGAGCACGTTGCGGCAGTCGAGCTGCTTGAGCGCGTCCGACTGCGAGCACTCCTGCGACAGGGTGGTGTTGTCGCCGCTCTGCGTCGAGTCGCCGCTGCCGCCGCCGAGTTGGTTGATGCCGAAGTAGCCGCCGACCAGCGCGATCACGACGGTGATGATGATGCCGGTGAGCCCGCCGCCGCCGATCGGCAGGCCGCCGAAGCCGCCGCCTCCGCCGGAACCCCGCTCGTCATCGATCTGACTGGTGTCGATGTTGGCGTCGTCGTTGAGTTCCATCTCATCCTCACTGAGGCCGGTCGGCACGCGTGCTGGGCGAGTACCCGATGATCTTGCCGGCTAATCGGGTGGGAGGCGCTGCCCGCTGCCCGGTAGTATGAACGAGTGCTGCTCTGCGAAGACTGACCCGCCCCGCGCCGACCGTTCTCCCGGCCGGCGCTTTCGCGTGCCCTGAGTCAGCCTTACGTCCTTCGAGAGCGAGAGCAAACCCCATGATTACCGCCACCGGACTGGAACTGCGCGCCGGATCCCGCATCCTGCTGTCCGACACCACGCTGCGCGTCCAGCCGGGCGACCGGATCGGCCTGGTCGGCCGTAACGGCGCCGGCAAGACCACCAGCCTCAAGGTCCTGGCCGGCGAGGGCGAGCCCTACACCGGCGCACTTACCCGCACGGCCGAGGTGGGCTATCTACCCCAGGATCCGCGTACGGGCGACCTGAACGTCACCGCGCGCGACCGGGTGCTGTCCGCCCGCGGCCTGGACGTGCTGCTCAACGAGATGCAGAAGCTCGAGGTCCAGCTCGAGGAGAGCGCCGACGAGAAGCTGATCCGCCGGTACGGCTCGCTCGAGGACCAGTTCGCCAGCCTGGGCGGCTATGCGGCCGAGGCCGAGGCCGCGCGGATCTGCTCCAATCTCGGGCTGCCCGACCGGGCGCTCGCCCAGACGATCGGCACGCTCTCCGGCGGCCAGCGCCGGCGGATCGAGCTGGCCCGGATCCTGTTCGCCAACTCGGGCCAGAACGGCAAGGGCATCCTGCTGCTCGACGAGCCGACCAACCACCTCGACCACGACTCGATCACCTGGCTGCGCGGCTACATGGCGCAGCACAAGGGCGGCCTCGTGGTGATCAGCCACGACGTGGAGCTGCTCGACGCGGTGGTCAACAAGGTGTGGTATCTGGATGCCAACCGGGCCACCCTCGACGTCTACAACGTGGGCTGGAAGACGTATCTGGCGCAGCGCGAGACCGACGAGCGCCGGCGCCGCCGCGAGCGGGCCAACGCGGAGAAGAAGGCGGGCGCCCTGATGGCGCAGGCCGACAAGATGCGGGCGAAGGCGACCAAGACCGTGGCGGCGCAGAACATGGCCCGCCGCGCCGAGAAGCTGCTCGGTGGCCTGGAGGAGGTGCGCGTCTCCGACAAGGTGGCGAAGGTGCGCTTCCCGAGCCCCGCCGCGTGCGGTAAGACCCCGCTCACCGCGGCCGGCCTGTCGAAGTCGTACGGATCGCTGGAGATCTTCACCGATGTCGACGTCGCGGTCGACCGGGGCTCCCGGGTGGCCATCCTGGGCCTGAACGGCGCGGGTAAGACCACGCTGCTGCGGATCCTGGGCGGCCTGCTGGAGTCGGACACCGGCGAGGTGCGCCCCGGGCACGGGCTGCGGCTGGGTTATTACGCCCAGGAGCACGAGACGCTGGACGTGGACCGGACGATCCTCGAGCACATGCGCAGCGCGGCGCCGGAGCAGACGGACACCGACCTGCGGAAGATCCTGGGCGCGTTCCTCTTTTCGGGTGACGACGTGCAGAAGCCGGCCGGCGTGCTCTCCGGCGGCGAGAAGACCCGGCTCGCGCTGGCCACGCTCGTCTGTTCGGGCGCGAACGTGCTGCTGCTGGACGAGCCGACGAACAACCTCGACCCGATCAGCCGCGAGCAGGTGCTGGACGCGATCGCCAACTATCCGGGCGCGATCGTGCTGGTCACCCACGACGCCGGCGCGGTGCAGGCGCTCAAGCCCGACCGGGCGATCCTGCTGCCCGACGGCGACGAGGACGCGTGGAGCGACGACCTGCTGGAGCTAGTCGAACTGGCCTGATGGTGTCCGCTTGATCCGGGATCAACCGCATAGTCGGTTGTCAACTGGTGGCCGCACAGACTGTGCGACATTCGAGCGGGTCCGGCCCGGCCGGCGTCCGTGCCGGGCGGGCCCCCTCGGCCGCGCGAGCTTGATCGCTGGCTCTCGGTAGGCGCCCGGTCGACCCTGCGTCACGGGTGGATCTTCTCATCGTTTCCGCAGGTGATCGTGGGTGCGGCCGGTTCGCGCCGGGTTCCGCCGCGGCGTTCGCGGTGGGCCCGGGGGCGTCGTCATGGGCCCACTGTTAGCTGTCTAACATTGATGTGCTTGGTCATCGTCGGGTTCCTGACAGTGGTAAATGGGCACGTTGGCTAAGGCGAGATACCTAGCGCATGATCGTTGGAGGCGGTCTAATAGGTGGGACCGTATCGAACCGCACAGTCTGGGACGTGAGGATTCAACATGGCAGCCACCGGCACAGCCACCAGCACTGAGAAGGGTCGTCGAATCGTCGGAAGTGAGCGCCAGACGCTCGCCAAGGATCTGGTGAAGCGTTACACCACTGGGGAGAGCATTCGCGCACTGGCCGCATCGACCGGACGGTCGTACGGTTTCGTGCACCGGGTGCTGACCGAGTCGGGCGTTCAGCTTCGGCAGCGCGGCGGCGCTCGTCGGCGTAAGAAGGCGTGACGACAACAACCGCGGTGCCCGGCACCTCCGAGCCTGCTGACCAGGCAGGAGTCCGCTACGAGCAGGACGGCCCGGTTGCTACGGTGACCCTCGCGCGGCCCGATGTGCTCAATGCGCAGACCCCGGCCATGTGGGCCGAGCTCGAGAGTATTTCCCGGAAATTACCGGGTGATGTGCGGGTCGTCATTGTGCGCGGTGCGGGCCGGTCTTTTTCCGCCGGCCTGGATCTGTCGGTCGCACGCGGCCAAGGCGATTCTTCGTTCGCTCATCTGGCACAGTTGTCTTCAGATGAGTGCGCCGAACGTATTGCCGGCTTCCAGGCCGCGTTCACCTGGCTCCGGCGAGCGTCACTCGTGACGATCGCGGCGGTCCAGGGCCATGCAATCGGCGCCGGATTCCAACTCGCGCTCAATTGTGACCTCAGGATTCTAGCCGCGGATGCGCGTTTCTCGATGGCGGAAGTGACGCTCGGACTCGTTCCCGACCTGGGCGGCACCAAGCGCCTGGCGGAACTGGTCGGCCCGTCCCGCGCCCTCGAGATCTGCGTGACCGGCCGGCGGATCGCGGCGGACGAGGCCGACCGGATCGGCCTCGCCACCGCCGTCGTGCCGCCCGGCGAACTGGACGGGGCCGTGGCCGACCTCGCCGCGGCGGTGCTCGCCGCCGACGCGGGCGCGGTCGCCGAGATCAAGGCGCTGCTTTCCGGTGTGTCTGTCCGGTCCTACGACCAGCAGGACCGGGCCGAGCGGGAAGCGCAGACGCGCCGGATCCGCGAGCTGCTCGGGCCGGGTGAGTAAGGACCGCTCGGGAACAACCGGGTTACCGGCAAAGTTGTCGTACCTGCGGGGCAGACTTGGGGCCCTGTCAGGGAGGTAGCCCATGGGACCGTCGTCAGCCATGTCCAGCTGGGGCATGCTGCGCTCGATCCAGAATTCCGAGCGGGTCACCCAGCATCACCTGAGCCGGGGCAGCACGAAGCGGATTCTGAGGTTCGCGCGGCCCTACCGGCGGGACATCATCGTCTTCCTGGTCACGGTGGTCCTCGACGCCGTCATCGGCGTCGCCACGCCGGTGCTGGCCGGGCACGTGGTCAACGCGATCACCGGGGGCGGCTCGGGGGCCGCCTCGCTGGTCGTGCGCATCGCGCTGCTGATCGCCGGGCTGGCGGTCGTCGACGCGTTCCTGTCGCTGGCCCAGCGGTGGTATTCGGCGCGCATCGGCGAGGGCATCATCCTCGACCTGCGGACCCAGGTCTACGACCACGTGCAGCGCATGCCGCTGCAGTTCTTCACCCGCACCCAGACCGGCGCCCTGGTCAGCCGGCTCAACAACGACGTCACCGGCGCCCAGCGGGCCTTCACCTCGACGCTCTCCGGCGTGGTCAGCAACGTGATCCAGCTGGTGCTCACCGCCGCCGTGATGTTCAGCCTGTCCTGGCAGATCACCACGCTGTCCATAGTGCTGCTGCCACTGTTCATCATCCCCGCCCGCCGGGTCGGCAAAAAGCTCGCCGAGATCACCCGCGAGTCCTACAACCTCGACGCGAAGATGAACGCGACCATGACCGAGCGGTTCAACGTCTCGGGCGCGCTGCTGGTCAAGCTGTTCGGCCGGCCCGAGGCCGAGGCCGCCCGGTTCGGCGAGCGCGCCGAGCGGGTCCGTGACATCGGCGTCCAGCAGGCCATGTTCTCGCGCACCTTCTTCGTGGCGATGCTGCTGGTCGCGTCGCTCGCGCAGGCGCTGACCTACGGGCTGGGCGGCTGGCTCGCCGTCACCGGCAGCGTCACCGCCGGCACCGTCGTCACGCTGGCCCTGCTGCTCACCCGGCTCTACGGGCCGCTGACCGCGCTGAGCAACGTGCGGGTCGACGTGATGAGCGCGCTGGTCTCCTTCGACCGGGTCTTCGAGGTGCTCGACCTGAAGCCGGGCATCGAGCAGAAGCCGGCGGCGGTCGCGATCCCGGCCGGGGCCGGCAAGGTCGAGTTCCGCGGCGTGCGGTTCCGCTACCCGAGCGCCGACGAGGTCTCGCTGGCCACCCTCGAGGACGTCACGACCCTCGAACGGACGGAGAACGCGCCGGTCCTCAAGGGCGTCGACTTCACGGTCGAGCCCGGCCAGATGGTCGCGCTCGTGGGCCCGTCCGGCGCCGGCAAGTCCACGACGTCCATGCTGATCTCCCGCGTGTACGACGTGACCGAGGGCGCGGTGCTGGTCGAGGGCGTCGACGTGCGCGACGCGACGCTCGACTCGCTGCGCGACACGATCGGGGTCGTCACCCAGGACTCGCACCTGTTCCACGAGACGATCGCCGAAAACCTGCGGTATGCCAGCCCCGAGGCGACCGAGGACGAGATGTGGGAGGCGCTGCGCGGCGCCCAGGTGGCCGATCTGGTGCGCTCGCTGCCCGAGGGGCTGGACACGGTCGTGGGCGAGCGCGGCTACCGGTTCTCCGGCGGCGAGAAGCAGCGCATCGCGATCGCCCGGCTGCTGCTCAAGCACCCCTCGATCGTGATCATGGACGAGGCCACGGCACACCTGGACAGCGAGTCCGAGGCGGCCGTGCAGCGCGCGCTGTCGGTGGCGCTCGAGGGCCGCACGGCGCTGGTGATCGCCCACCGCCTGTCAACCGTCCGGGACGCCGACCAGATCCTGGTGATGGACGCCGGCCGGATCGTCGAACGAGGCCGGCACGCCGAGCTGGTCGCGGCCGGCGGCCTCTACGCGGAGCTGTACCGCACCCAGTTCGCAACGGCGGACAGCCCGACCCCGGCCTACCCGCCCGAGGTGGAGATCGTCACAGTCCCAGCCGGCCCGATCGAGCCCTAGCCGCGGGGGATAGGGCGATCCTGAGCTCGGCGAAGGCTGCCGCGAGCGTGTCGGCCGTGTAGTGGGCGTTCAGGCCGCTTGGGTTGGGCAGCACCCAGACCGGTACGCCCGCGATCTCGTCGTTTTGGCGGCCCATCGCCGCCTTCGAGCGGGCGAACGCGGTCCGGTAGGCCGTGACTCCCAACACAGCCAGAAAGCGCGGCCGGCACCGGGCGACCAGGGCCGCCAGCAGCGCGCCGCCCTCGACCAGCTCGGCCGGGGTCAGCTCGTCGGCGCGGGCGGTCGCGCGGGCCACCACGTTGGTGATGCCCAGGCCCAGCTCCGGCAGCGACCACTGCTCCGACGGGTGCAGCTGTCGCGGCGTGAAGCCGGAGCGGTGCAGGGCCGGCCAGAAGCGGTTGCCGGGGCGGGCGAAGTGGTGGCCGGTCGCCGCCGAGTACAGGCTGGGGTTGATCCCGGCGAATAAGATCCTCGGGTCAGCGCCGACAAGGTCAGGAATCGTGCTGCCCGCCGCCGCCGCGACCTCTTGCGGCGTCGGCTTGCGCAGCGTGATCGTCACCACCCCAGCGTATCCGCCGAAGGATTGACCAGGGACACTGCATGATCGGCCCGCAGGGGGAGGTCGACATCGGTGACCGGCTGTGACAATCTGCGGCGTTGCTTCAGAGCCGATCGAGGGGAGAGCTGTCGTGGCCACACGAGTCTTACCGGGCCGGGCGGACGTCGAGGCGGCCGCCCGGTATCTGGCCGGCAAGGTCGTCCGCACGCCGGTCCTGCAGTCTCCGGCGCTGGACGCCCTGGCCGGCGCCCAGCTCCTCATCAAGGCCGAGAATCTGCAGGCCGGCGGGTCGTACAAGATGCGCGGGGCGACCGTCGCGGTCGGCCGGGTGGCCGACGCGGGCGGCGGTGTGACCGGCGTCATCGCGCAGAGCACCGGTAACCACGCCCTGGCCGTCGCCCTCGCCGCCCGCCGGCACGGGCTCGCCGCCGTGGTGGTGCTGCCGGTCGACGCGCCCGCCACCAAGATCGCCAAGGCGGAGGAGGCGGGCGCCCGGGTGATCCTCGCGGGCACGACGGTCGAGGACCGGATGACCGTGGTCCGCGAACTGCAGGCGTCGACCGGGCACGTCGTCGTCGACGCGTACGACCATCCGGACGTCGTGGCCGGGCAGGGCACCGCCACGCTCGAACTGATCGAGGACGCGCGGCCGGAGGCCATCGTCGTGCCGGTGGGCGGCGGCGGAGGCGTGGCCGGGGCAGTGCTGGCCGCGGCCGGCACCGGCATCGACGTGTACGGCGTCGAGCCCGTCGGCTGCGACTCGCTCGCCCGCAGCCTCGAGGCCGGCCGGCGGGTCGCCGTCGAGCCCGCCCCGACCCTCGCCGACGGCCTGCGCCCGTCCCTGGTCGGCGCGCTGCCGTTCGACATCGTGCGCGACGCCGGCGTCGAGGTGGTCCGGGTCGACGACGCGGCGATCGCCGAGGCGTTCCGGCTCGTACTGATGAATCTCAAGCTCCTGGCCGAGCCGTCGGGCGCGGCCGCGCTCGCCGGCGCGCTGCAGATCGCCGCGCGCGGCACCCACCGCACGATCGGCGTCCTGCTGACCGGCGGCAACATCGAGGCGGACCTGGTCACGCGACTGATGTCCGCGGACGGGAGGACCCCATGAACGTCGCAGTCCTCTTCGGCGGTCCCTCCGCCGAGCACGATGTCTCCTGCGCCTCCGCGCTCGGCGTGATCCGCGCGCTCGCCGCCGGCGGGCATCGCGGCGTCGCGGTCGGCATCACCCGCGACGGCGAGTACCGGCTGGTCCCGGACGAGGTGCTGGACAAGCTGCGGGACCGCTCCGGCGTGGCCCGGGCCATCGACGACGCCCTCGAGGTCACCGGGCCCGCCGTCGAGCTGCGGCGCGGCACGACAGCGCTGGCGATCTGCGCCGCGGACGACCCCACGACCGTGCTCGCCGAGTGCGACGTGGTCTTCCCCGCGCTGCACGGCCCGTTCGGCGAGGACGGCGTACTGCAGGGTCTGCTCGAGTCGATGCGGGTGCCCTATGTCGGCTGCGGCGTCACGGCCTCCGCCGTGGGCATGAACAAGATCGCGATGAAGCGGGCGTTCGCGGCCGAGGGCGTGCCGGTCACGCCGTGGGTGTGGTTCGACGTGCAGCGCTGGCGCACCGCCACGGACCCGTCGGCGCTGGTCGAGGGCCTGCGGTGGCCGCTGTTCGTGAAGCCCGCGAGCATGGGCTCGTCGATCGGCATCACCCGGGTCGGCGCGCCCGAGGAGCTGGCGGCGGCCGTCGAGGAGGCGCTGCGGCACGACTCGTTCGTCCTGGTCGAGCAGGGCGTGACCGGGCGCGAGATCGAGTGCGGCGTGCTCGGCGGCTGGACCCCCGAGGCGTCCGTCGTGGGCGAGGTCGCGGTCGCCGGCTGGTTCGATTACCAGCAGAAATACCTCGGCGATGCCGACCCGATGACGGTTCCGGCGGTGCTTCCCGACGGCATTTCCGCGTCCGTACGCGATTTGGCGTTGCGGGCGTTCACGGCGATCGGTGGCTGGGGGCTGGCCCGGGTGGACTTCTTCTACGACGAGGCGGCCGGCGAGGTCTACGTCAACGAGCTGAACACGATGCCCGGCTTCACCGCGCACTCGATGTATCCGAAGGTCTGGGCGGCCACCGGAATCAGCTATCCGCAACTCGTGTCCCGGCTCGTCGAGTTGGCGTTCGAACGATGATCCTGCTCTCCGACCCCCGGGTCGCCGCCGTGCCCAGCCAGGACGACGGAGACCCGCTGATCGACCTGCGGCACGTCCCCGACCTGCGACTCGACGCGCGGGCGGCCGATCCGTCCGGGGCGTACGC
>Ga0307508_10003903_pt1 | contig 14813 bp, 12 predicted proteins | sample 9_EM_MG_FD_203089 | JGI IMG/M metagenome (GOLD analysis project Ga0307508, IMG submission 203089) | Populus trichocarpa ectomycorrhiza microbial communities from riparian zone in the Pacific Northwest, United States - 9_EM | ecosystem: Host-associated > Plants > Roots > Unclassified | place... | reverse complement strand
CGGCAAGGAGATCTGGCAGATCGGGTTTCCGATCCACTGGGGGTTTGCCGGCGCCAAGGGCCACACCGGTCCGCTCGCCAACATGCTGACGCCGTCGGCGATGGATCCCAACACCTGGACGCCCGAGTACAAGACCTTCCTGGTCCAGCTCGAGAAGGCCGAAACGCCGTGACGCCGATGTGGAGTCGACGATGACCAACTCTCCTCAGCTCGAGATCCGGCAGCACTCGGCCGCGCTGCGCGGCGAGAAGACCGGCATCCGCGAGCTGCCGGTGGTGTCGAAGTACATCGACACGACGACCTGCATCGGCTGCAAGGCGTGCGAGGTCGCGTGCCAGGAGTGGAACGATCTGCAGCTGGTCTCCACCCAGCAGACCGGCAGCTACCAGACGATGCCGTCGCTCGATCCCAACTTCTGGAACCTGATCAAGTTCCGGGAGGAGGAGCGCGACGGCGTGCTGTCGTGGTTGATGCGCAAGGACCAGTGCATGCACTGCGCCGATCCGGGCTGCCTCGCGGCGTGCCCGGCGCCCGGCGCGATCGTGCAGTACGAGAACGGGATCGTCGACGTCAACCCCGACGCCTGCATCGGCTGCGGCCTGTGCGCGACCGGGTGCCCGTTCGACGTGCCCCGGTTCAGCGCCAAGACCGGCAAGATGTCCAAGTGCACGCTGTGCGTCGACCGGGTCAGCGTCGGCATCGAGCCGGCGTGCGTGAAGGCCTGCCCCACCGGGTGCCTCACGTTCGGCACCAAGGAGGACATGGTCGCGCTCGGCGAGGCCCGCGTCGCGACCCTCAAGGCCGCCGGCCAGACCCAGGCGAGCCTCTACGATCCCCCCGGCGTCGGCGGCACCACGGTGATCACGGTGCTCGCGCACGGCGATCACCCGGAGTGGTACGGCCTCCCCGCCGATCCTCACGTCCCCGCGTCGGTGTGGTTCAGCCGCAAGCTGCTCCGGCCGATCGGCCTCCTCGCCATGGCCGGTTCGATCGGCGCCACGCTCGGCCACTTCCTGCGGTTTGGCCCCAAGGAGCCCGACGAGCCTGTCCCCGAGGTCCAGCCGACGGCGACCGGCCCCGAGGACACCGTCATCGGCGATCACATCGTGCGGCATCGCCTGTCGTCGCGCGTGGTCCACTGGTCGACCGCGGTGCTGTTCTTCGCCACGCTGCTCAGCGGCCTGCCGATCTGGACGCCGATCCTCGGCTGGGCGGCCCACCTGTTCGGCGGCCTCGCGGTGTGCCGCTGGCTGCACCCCTGGCTCGGCCTCGGGTTCTTCGTCGCCACGATGGCGATGTTCGGACTCTGGGTCAAGGACATGCGGATGGAGCGCGGAGACTGGGGATGGCTCGGTCCCCGGGCGCTGGAGTACTTCCGGCGCTCCGGCGACGACCCGAACGTCGGCAAGTACAACGGCGGCCAGAAGGTGTTCTTCTTCATGGTCGCCCTGCTGGCGCTCGTCCTCCTCGCCACCGGCCTGGTGCTGTGGTTCCCGCGCGAGCTCGCAGCGCCGCTGCCCGGGCTGGCCTGGGTGATCCACGACGGCGGCTTCCTGTTGTTCGCCGCGGCGATCGTCGTCCACATCTACCTCGGCACCGCCGCGATGCCGGGCACGTTCCGATCGATGACGCGTGGCACGGTGAGCAAGGCCTGGGCGCGGCTCAACCACCCGCGCTGGTACCGCGAGACCACCGGCGAGCCGCGCGCGGAGGCCACCCCGCGGGCCGCGGGAGCCCGTGATGACGAGAACAAGTAGCTGGCTATCGCGCGACCGCTCGGTGGCCGATGCGTTTGCCCGCCGTGCGGCCCGGGCGACCGTGCTCGCGGACGACTCGATCAACGCCGCCGCGCTCGGGTTCGCGGCCGGGCTGTATCGCGCGCAGGCCGAGGTCGCCGGCGCGCTGGGCGGACCTGGCGTCACGCTGAGCGGCGCGCTCGAGCACGACCTCGCCGTGGTCCGGCCCGCGATCGAGGTCGTCGTTCGCTACGCCGGCGAGGCGGGTCCGCCGGGGCTGCGCGCCGACGTCGACCGTTACGCCAGCCAGGGACCGGGCCGCCTGGTCGCCTGGTGGCGCGAAGCACGCTCGGGGCGCACCGACTACCTCGCGCGCGCGCTGCTGCGGCCCTACGCGGAGACCCTGGTCGCCAGCGGCATCGCGCCGGAGCCCTGCGCCGCGCCCGCCTCGGTGGCGGGCTGTCCGTGCTGCGGCGGGCCGGCGTGGATCGGCTGGCGCCGTGCGGGTTCCGGCGACGAGGCCGCGCAGCGCTTCCTCGGCTGCGCGGTGTGCGGCAGCGAGCGCGTGCTGGGCCGGATCGCGTGTGCCGCCTGCGGCGAGACCGCGCCGGACAAGCTCGCCGTGTTCCAGACCGAGCGCCACGCCGGGGTCCGGATCGAGGCGTGCGACAGCTGCCGGCACTACGTCAAGTCGATCGACCTCACCCTCGACGGCCGCGCGATCCCCGAGATCGACGATCTGTGCTCGCTGTCGCTCGACCTGTGGGCGGCCGAGCAAGGCTACGACCGCCTCGAGCCGTCGCTCGCTGGCGTGTAGCGACCCGACAGCGTCCGGCCCCGATCGACTCCGGCCGCGGTCGCCCGCTTCGGACGAGCCGCGCCCCGGGCCTGCAGGCGATCGCGAGTGGCCGCGGAGCGCGTTCCGCGACGTAGCCGGCGCTGAACCTACGGGCGGCTCGAACGGCTCCGATCGATCGGCGCCGCGAGGCCGCGGCTTGGCTCGATGTCACAATACGAGAACCACGTCCGTGATTTGTTGACATCTAGCTGTCAGGGCCACGTCGCAAGCTGTGCCCACATCAACCGGAGATCGCCCAGATGCGCCTCTACTACCACCCGCTGTCGTCCAACTCGCGCCGTGCGCTCATGACCGCTCGCCACCTCGGGATCCCTCTCGACCTCGTCGTGGTCGACCTCGCCCGGGGCGAACAGCGGCTGCCGGCATTTCTCGACACCAACCCGAACGGCCGGGTCCCGGTCCTGGTCGACGACGATGGTCGCGTGCTGTGGGAGTCACGCGCGATCATGCAGTACCTCGCGGACCGGACGCCCGGCCAGACGCTGTACCCGCAGGAGCTGCACGCGCGCGCCGACGTGAACCGCTGGATGTTCTGGTGCGCGGCGCACTTCTCACCGGCGCTTGCCATCTTCACGTGGGAGAACGTCGTCAAGCGGCTCACCGGCGCCGGCGATCCCGATCCGGCCGAGCTCAAGCGCGGCGAACGGCTGATCGCGCAGCTTGCGCCGGTGCTCGACGCACACCTCGCCGGCCGGACCTGGGTCGCGGCCGATCGCGTGACGCTCGCTGACCTGTCGCTGGCGCCGCCGCTTGCGCTCGCCACGCCGGCCGTCATTCCGATCACGCCGTATCGCCACCTCCTGGCGTGGTTGGCCCGGGTCCAGGAGCTCGATGCCTGGACGAAGACCACGCCGCCGCGGCCGTGATCCGGGCGCACCGGGTCGGCGCGCAGTGATCATGATGCCGACGGCGCGTCCGCGATGAGCCATGCGCGCGCCGAGCACCACTTCTACTCGAGCCTGGCAATCCCGGCCCCAGACAGCGGTCACAACAGGCGCGTTCGTATGTCGGCCTGATCATCTACTGGCGGCAATCACGGCCCTGAGAAGGCGCGGTCCACGGCGCTCGGCGCCGTTTGGCTTGCCTTGGCTTGTCTTCGCTGTTCGGCATCTGTCTCCGAGATCAAAGATCAGAAACTCCGGGACGGAGAGCTGGCACGAAGTACTGGGCTGTGAGCGGGCGTCCCGAATCAGCATGTCGGCTGACACGCCCGGTCACAGGCCGGCCCGCGGTCTCCCGAGGTCCTCCACGGGCGGACCACAGGACCGATCCAGCGTCGGTCAACCCATTGGTTGTCGTGCCGAACACCACCTCGTTCTCGCATCGAGGTTCGAGATCGAACAGACCGGCGAGACCGGTGGGCACCGCAGCCGCCGGTCGGCCGTCTTGCCGTGCCGATCAGCACCTCTCTCGTATCGAGGTTCGAGATCGGACGGACGTGCTGAGGTGGCGCGAACCGCGACGTGCTCTGACGTGCCGCATCTGCGTTCGCCGTACGCACGAGTGTCAGAGCCAGATGATAGGCATTCGTGATGGACAGTGAGCTTGAGCAACTGGGGGAGCGGATCGCCGAACAGGCGGCGCACTTCGATGCTGCCATGCATCGCTTGCTGGTCGATCTGCGCGACTTCGATCAGCGCGGTGGCTGGCATGTGCAGGGCGCCATGTCGTGCGCTCACTGGCTCTCCTGGCGGGTCGGCTGGGATCTGGTCACCGCGCGCGACCGCGTGCGAGTCGCCCGCAAGCTGGCCGATTTTCCGATGATCGACGATGCCCTGCGGCGCGGCGAGGTCTCGTACTCGAAAGTGCGCGCGCTGGTGCGCGTGGCCACTCCGGAGAACGAGCTCCTGCTGCTCGACCACGCGCGGCTCATGACGGCGTCTCAACTCGAGAAGTTGTCTTGCAAGTACGCGCGCGTGCAGCGCCACGGCCAGCAGCCGCATCCGTGGGACGATGAGCAACGCCGCTTCGTCCGCCGCCGCGATACCGAAGATGGCATGGTCAAGATCGAGGCCGTCCTCCACCCGGAGGAGGCCGAGCTGGTCTGGACCATGCTCAGCAACGCCGCGGCACGGCTCGTTCGCGACCCGGATCGCGCTGCGAGCAACGACCCCGCGGAAGCGCGCGCCGTGGATCCGCTGCTGAGCCGGGCGGCTGATCGGGAAGCCGAGTCGGGCTCAACGTGGGAGGGCGACGATTCCGCGGAAGCGCGCGCCGTGGGTCCTGTGCCGAGCCGGGCGGCTGATCAGGAAGCCGAGTCGGGCGCGACCTACGAGTGCGACGATTCTGCGGCGTTCGCCGAAGGCACCACGCCCGGCTCGCCACTGGAGTCTAGCCTCGGCCGCGGGCGCAACGAGGTCACCGACTCGCGGGGAGCGTCTCGGACCGTCGCGCTAGCGCCGGAGCGGGGACCAGGCGTGCTGCGCCAGCGCGCAGGTGCCGCCACGCGCGCGTTCAGCAGGGCCGACGCGCTGGTCTCGCTGGCGCATGGCTATGTGCGCGGTGATCAGCCGGATCGCTCGCCGATCGAGGTCACGCTGACGATCGCAGCGAGTAGCTTGCTCGCGGACGTCACCGACCCAGTCGATCTGGCGGAGCTCGGAGAATTCTTCATCTCCCTGGAGACCGCGCGCCGGCTCAGTTGTGACGCCGGCGTGGTCGAGGTCATCGAGAGCGAGCATGGGGTCCCGCTGTCGGTCGGACGCAAGCGGCGCACGATCGCCGGCGCGCTCAAGCGCGCGCTGCACAAGCGCGACGCTTGTTGCGTCTATCCGGGCTGCACGAACATGATCTTCCTCGAGGGACATCATATCAAGCACTGGGCGGACGGCGGCGAGACTAGCCTGCAAAATACTGCGTTGCTGTGCACTCATCATCACCGTTTTGTCCACGAGTATGGATATACCATCGAGCTTGGGCCCGATCATCGACCGCGGTTCCGCGACCCATCCGGCCGACCGGTGGCGGTGGTGCCGTCCTGTCCGGCGCCGATCGATCTCGGGTGGCCGCGGATCCGTGCGGCGAACGAGGCGCTCGCGATCGACGCAGAGACGGTCGCCTGCGGCTGGGACGGAGCAGACGTCGACTACGGCATGATCGTCGGGCACCTCGTGGCAGTGGACGGCCTGTCGTGAGGGACGACAGCCACGCCGGGGGGTAGCTGCGGTTCGTCTCGAGCTGCAGGGCGGGTCTGGGACCGGCTCGCGGTCCAGCTGTCGCTTCGTGCCGCGGTCCGGTACCGCTCGACGAGCAGGCCGACTCGTCGTCGTGTAGATTCCGGCGCGGCCGGACGGAGCGGTGAGCTGGTCGGGCTGCGGGAGCCGCAGGCGCAGCGATGTCGACGACATCGCGTCTGGGTGCAGCGGCGGTCGTGGTGGCCCTGTGGGGTCGCGCGCCGAGCGGTCGGCCGATCAGCTCGCTTGATCAAGCTGCACCCCCTGGTTCGGCCCCGGGTTCTTCACCGGGGATGGCTCGGTCCCCGGCGCTGGAGTAGTTCCGGTGCTCCGGTGACGACCCGAACGTCGGCGAGCAGGCGGTGAGCGCCCGGCGATGGCCGGACCCGACGATGCGATCGAGCGGGCCGTCGCGGCGGCGGGGGCGCAGGCGCTGGGCGGCGAGCCGGCGAGCCTCGACGACAACTTCTTCGACCTCGGCGGCACCTCGCTCGGCCTCGTGCGCGTCCAGAGCCTGTTGCGCGAAACCTTCGGTCGCCTCATCCCGGTGGCGGCACTGTTTCCGCTTTCCGACCGTGCGAACGCAGGCGGCGTACTTGCGCGACCCGCCCGCCGAGCGCGACGCGGCGCCCGCGCTCGATCCGGCGCGCCGGGACCGGCTGCTCGCACGCAGGCGTAGGATCCGTTGATGCGGCGACCCCCTCAAAGCCTGGTGTTTCCGCCCGCGTTGCGCGAGGCGGGCACCGAATACACACTCCACGGCCGGCAGCTCGACGAGCCCTACCGGTGGCTCGAGCAGATCAGCGATGCCGACACGCGGGCGTGGATCGCCGCCCAGGAGACAGTCACGCGCTCGGTCCTGGACGCGGTGCCAGAGCGCGACTGGCTGCGGGCGGCGGTCGCGCGCTCGGTGCGCCAACCGCGACTGTCGCCACCGATCCGCACGACCGGCGGGCGCGAGTTCGTGTGGCAAGCCGGCCGCGACGACGAGATGCTGGCGCTGTGGATGCGGCGGGCGGCGGGCGCGCCACTCGAGCCGGTGCTCGATCCGAACCGCTGGCCCGCCGGCGAGGTCCTCGTGTTCGCCGCGCCGTCTCCCGACGGTGCGCGGATCGCGTTCGGCAAGGCGGTCGGCGGCGCCGGCGCGGTCATCCACGTGCTCGACATCGACAGCGGGCAGCTGCTGCCCGACCGACCGCGCGGCGTCGCCCACGAGTCACTGGCGTGGCGACCCGACTCGACCGGGCTATTCTACGCCGCCGGCGCCGAACCGGGGGACGTGCCGGCCGGCGAGGACGGCCTCTGGCACGCCGTCTACGACCACCGGCTCGGCTCGGCCGCACCGGCCCGGCGCGTGTTCGCAGACGATCGCGCGGGCGACACCTGGTCCACGGTCAGGGTGAGCGAGTGTGGCAGGTTCGCGATCCTGACCCGGTGGGACTTCGTCCACGCGAACGCCATCTCCCTCCTGCGCCTGTCCGACGACGCGCTGGTGCCGGTGGCGCCCACCCTGCGGGCCATCCACCAGGTGCAGGTGATCGGCGACTCGCTGCTCGTCCACACCGATCTCGACGCGCCCCGCGGACGGCTGTGCAGCGCGCCGCTGACCGCGCCGACCGAGTGGCGGACGATCATCCCCGAGGGCCCCGACACGCTGCAGACCGTGACCGGCGTGGGCGGCCGGTTGTACGCGGTCTACTCGCACGCCGCGTCGCACCAGCTCCGCATCCACGCCGAGGACGGCAGCCGCCTGCGCGACGTGGTCCTGCCCGGGCTGGGCTCGGTCAACCGCAACGAGGGCGAAGGCGTGGTGAGCGGCGTCAGCGGGTCGTGGCGCGGCGACGAGGTGTGGGTGCGGTTCGCGTCGTACGTGCAGCCGCCGTCGATCTATCGCTACGACTACGACGCCGACCGCCTGCTGCCCTACCACGTGCCGGACGGCGGGCTCGACCCGTCCGACTACACGACGCAGCAGATCTGGTACGAGTCGCTCGACGGCACCCGCGTGTCGATGTTCCTGACCCATCGGGTGGACATGCCGCGCGACGGCCACCGTCCGGTCCGCCTGAGCGGCTACGGCGGCTTCAACATCTCGGTGGAGCCGGGCTTCACGGCCGAAGGCGCGGCGTGGCTCGCGCTCGGCGGCGTGCTGGCCTTCGTCAACGTGCGCGGCGGCGGCGAGTACGGGCGCGCGTGGCACGAGGCGGCCCGCAAGACCCGGCGGCAGAACGCGTTCGACGACTTCGTCGCCGCCGCGCGCTGGCTGGTCGCCGCCGGCTACACCACGCCCGCCCGACTGGCCGCACGCGGCAACAGCAACGGCGGCCTGCTCGTCGCGGTCTCGGCCATGCAAGCGCCCGACGCGTTCGGAGCCGTGTTCTGCCGCGTGCCCACGCTCGACATGCTGCACTATCCGTCGCTCAGTCTCGGCGGCGCGGCGCTCGAGTACGGCGCGCCCACCGATCCGATCGAGGGCGCCTACCTGGCCGGGTATTCGCCGTATCACAACGTCCGGCCCGATCGCGCGTATCCGGCGATGCTGTTCGTGTCGGCGCTCGACGACCGGATCGCGCGGCCGCAGGATCCGCTCAAGATGGTCGCGCGGCTCCAGGCCGAGGCGACGCACGGCGGCCCGTATCTGATGTTGCCGTTGCACGCGTCCGGCCACGCCGGCGCCGCGACGGCGAGCGCGCGGGTCGAGCAGCTGGTCGACGAGCTGTGCTTCTACTGCTGGGCGCTCGACGTCGCGCTACCCGCGCCGGGCGAGCCACCCCCGAAACCCGCGGAGAGGACGACGTGAATCAGGACGACGCGAACACGGCGCCGCGCATGGTCGGCGTCATCATGATCTCGCCTGTCATCCGCGAAGCCCCACCGGTCCGGGTCTCTGCGCGGCGCGCCGCCTCGTTCGTGTGGTGCGGCCTCGCGATCGTCTGCTGCCTGCTACAGGCCCGACCGGCAGCCGCCGGCCCGGGAGATTCCACCATCAAGAGTACATTTCTGGTGATCTACCGGCCCGGTCCCGCCTGGCTGCCGGGGAAGCCGCTCGCGGAGCAGCCGCTGAAGGACCATGGCCAGTACATGCTGAGCCTGTTCACCAGGGGCGCCATGAAGCTCGCCGGTCCGTTCACGGACAATGCCGGCGGCGCCGTGGTGCTCGAGGTGGCGAGCGACGCGGAGGCGAAGGCGATCGTCACCCAGGACCCCGCGGTCAAGACCGGCATCTTTGTCTACGAGCTCCACCGGTGGGGATTGGTCACCTGGGAGAAGTACGTCAAGAAATCGCCGTGAACCGCCGCCCGGTCATGTCGGGGAGAGGAAGGTTGCGATCCATCGCAGAACGCGGCTGACGATGGCGCGTCCGTGCCGGGCACGCCGGGAGGACGGCCTCGGGGCACGGCGGTGTTCGCCGGAAATGCCGCCGTGATGGGAGCGAGTCCCTCGGCCGCTCGAATGGGAGTACGCTGCCGTCACTGCACAGCGTGGGGCCGCCGCCCTTGCCGGGATACGGAATGAACGTCCCCGGCACCGGCTGGCCCGATGGGGCGATGGGGCGATCGAGCCGGGCGTGCCCGCGCTGGCTCGACGCGGACCGCCCCGAGCTATCGGGTGATCTCGACCGGCGCCGCAGGTCGCCGGTGCGCGGTCGGATCTAGGATCTCGCTTCCGGTGTGTGAGCTGCTGCACGGCCCGTCCGGGGCGCCGTCCGCCTGCGCGGCTGCGGTCGGGCCTCATTTGCCGCCGATCGCCCGTCCGGCAACGTTTGCCCACGAGCCCGCCGTCGTTGCGGATTTCGGGCGCGAGCCGGCGGAGTGGGGTAGGCTGGTGCCGTGTGGGAGCCACAGGGGCAGCCATGTCGATGACACCGCGTCTTGGCGCGGTGGCGGTCGTGGTGGCTCTGGCGGGCTGTCCGCAACGCGACGTGACGAACGGCCCGGTCGCGCATCCGGCGAACCACGAGCAAGGGGATGGCCCAATGACGAACGAGTCCAGGCAAGACGGGCGGGCGCCCGGCCACGACGAGGTGGTCGCGGCGGTGCAGCGCTCCGGCGACCGGCAGCTCGCGATCCTGATCGGAGATCCGAGCAGCTACGTGCTGCGGCCGACCGAGCTCGCCGGCGTGACGCACCACCGGGTGTTTCGCGTGCTGTTCACCGCGACGGACCACCCGATGAGCTTCTGGCTGGCGACCGACCGGAGCGGCGGGGGGGCGACGGTGCTCAGCCAGCACCTGCCCGGCGTCGCGGCGTTCCTGCACGCCGAGCCTGCGCTGTGGAACGCGAGCGATGTCGCGCGCCAGTTCTACGAGCTGTACCGCGACCAGGGCGTCCACTCCGAGCTGCTGACCTCGCCGGCGCCGGCGGTCGAGCGACGCGGCGACGGGCTGCGCCTGCGGCTGGCGGTGCGCAGCGACCAGCGCAGCGAGCTGTGGAAGGTCGAGCTGCCGGCGGCGGGTACACCGGCGATCGCGGTGGAGGCGATGCCGTGAAGGCGCACCGTCCAGGCCCGGGGCAGGGCAGCGAGCCGGGTCCCGAGATGGCACGCGGCGTTCCAGGGAAGCGCACGCTGGTCGAGCAAGCGTACGGCGCGTCGGGCGCGGCGGCGGTCCAGCGCAAGCCGCTGGACGGAGCCGCCGTCGCGGCGCCCGAGGCCGCGGGCAAGGGGCACGAACAGGAGCCCACCCCGCCCGGGCCAGGCGGCGCCGCGGATCTCGACGCGACTCGCGCGGTCGGGGCCAACATCCCCGACGACGTGCGCACGGCCCTGATGACCCAGGTCCGGAGCTCGGCGCGGATGCAGCAGGTGCTGCGAGACATCGAGGCGCACGGCGGGGCTGCGTTCGACATCAAGTGGTCGGCGCGCGGCGGGTTCCACAGCAACGGGGTGATCTACATCGATCGCCGGGAAGAGATGTCGTCGTGGATCTCGACGCTGATGCACGAGCTCAACCACCTGAATGATCAGCGGCAGGGCCTGAACCCCAACGCGGCGACGGCGGCGTCGCGCGAGGACTTCATCAACACCAAGATGCGAAACGAGATCCGCTCGCACGCCATCTCGTACGTCGGGCTGATCGAGCGCGAGGCGTCGGGCGCAGCGGCGGCCGCGCCGCCCGCCGGCTTCACGGAGTTTCGCGCCCACCTCCGCACCCGCGAGGCCGCGGCCGGGGGCGGTCACCTCGACGCGGCGGCGATCCAGGCGCTGGCCGAGGCGTGGGTCGAGGCCAAGTACCGCAGCGAGTGGACGACGTCGAACACCGGCGAGAACTACTACGTCTACTGGGGCCGGGCCTGGGACGAAGCGCATCCGGGCGGGCACTGACGTCGCGGTCGGCGGGCCGGCACGAGCGCGCGGGCGGAGCCGGCCTCCCCCCCGGTAGGGTCGAACCGGTTCGAGCGGGAGCGCAGGGCGGCACGTCAGCGGGGGCATGGCGTGGCGGGCAGGTAGCGGGATGGGCGCCAGGACTTCTGGTACGAGCTGGTGGCCGCGTCACGTGCCTGGCTGCGGCATGGAGTGCGCAGCTCACGTCGGAGGCGGCCGGCCGCGATCACGCGGCCCAAGAGGTGTCGGACAACGCGGCGGACCTGCCTCAGGCGCATCCCCCGGTTGCCGTCGACCTGGGCCTTGACCTTGACGGACGTCGTCGAGGTTGACGTGGCCGTGGACGTCCGTGGACGTTGGTTCGATCGTCGACCTCAACGTGACCCATCGGTCGCGATTGTTCGACGAGGATTCGGAGGGCACCGGAGGGCCTACGTACACGGTCGAGGCTGGAGTCAACGCTCACGTCGCCGTACGGTCGCCGTTCAGGTCGCCGTCCTGTGACAACGTCAAGGTCGACTCAACGTCCTTGCATGGTGTTCCCGGTCTCGGATCGACAGGTCTTCACCCGGGGACGCGCGGCCAGTCGCGGGGATCGATCGCCAGCTCGTCGGGCGGATCGCCGGCCTGCAGCGCCGCACCGACCACGTCGCCCGCGATGCCCGGGCACGCCCGGACGTCAGGGGTGGTCTCGGCGGTGCGCGGGTCGAGCGACACGACGGTGAACTGCGCGCCGGGGGGCGCGAACGAGCTCGCGAGCTCGAAGCTGCGGTCGCCGCCGGTCTCCGAGATCTCGGCGGACCAGCCCTCGCGGCGGGCGAACGCGGCACGACACGCCGGGCCCTCGCCGCGGCACGCGAAGCGGAACCCGTGGACGAGGCGCCAGCGGCCGGCCCGGCGCTCGTACTCGGCGGTGCCGAGCGCGGCGGAGGCGTGCAGGACCCACAGTCGATCACCGCGTACGAGGTAGAGCGACGCGATGCGGGGGCCGTGCTCGACGTCGACGCGCAATGGTGCGGATCGCCAGGTGACGCGGAGGCCGGGGGCCGCGCACGCGGCCGGAGCCGCGGGAGCCGCGGAGCCGCGGGAGCCGCGGGAGCGGCCGGAGGGCGCGGCGCGGCAGGCGCGTGCGGGCGCTGACACGCAGCGACGCTGGCGATCGCGAGGATCATCCCGGGCGAACGGCCGAGCACGCCGCAGTCTATCGCAGCGACGCGGTGTGTTCGATCCTTGCGCGGTCCTCGCGCGGCAGCGCTGGACCGAGCCGGCGCTCGATCCGTGACCCGCTCGTCGCGCGGGCGGCGTCGCGGCGCGGGCGAGCTTCGGCGGGACCGGCCCCGTCGCCGCTGTCGGGCCCGCCCGTGGAAGCTCATCGATTTCGATCAGTTGCGCTTTGTGTGGTCCGCGAGGAGGGCAGTCCACCCGCAGCCCGCGGTGGCGGCGTCGCCACGGGCTGCGGCGTGAACCGGTCGCCCGGTCTGCCGGAGCCGTGGTACGAGCGGAGACGATGACACGAACGCTGTTGCTGGTTCGCCACGGCGAGACCGTGTGGAATCGCGAGGGTCGGTTCCAGGGGCACGTCGACGTGCCGCTCAGCGAGGTGGGCCGCGCGCAGGCCCGCGCGCTGCGGACGCGACTCGACACCGCCGCGCACGCGCACCTGTTCGACGACGCGCACACCGCGGTCGTGACCTCGGACCTGCGCCGTGCCCGCGAGACCGCCGAGATCGTGTTCGGTGGCCCGGGCCGCACGGTCCATGTCCGGCGCGAGCTTCGCGAGTTCTGCTATGGCGTGTTCGAGGGCCTGACCCGGCGCGAGATCGACGAGCGGTTCCCCGGCACGATGGCGGCGTGGCTGCAGGGCGATCCGGCGTTCGCCATCGACGGCGGCGAGAGCCGCGCGGCGGTCAGAGCCCGCGTCCACGCCGCGGTCGCCGCGTTCCTCGCCGAGGCGCCGCAGCACCACGTGGTGGTCGTGGCGCACGGTGGGGTGATGCGCCAGCTGCTGTCGGCGTGCTTCGCCGATCCCGGTGAGCCCCGCACGCTGAGCTTCGCGAACACCGCCACCCACGTCGTGCGGGTCGATCCGCAGGCCTGGTCGTACGCGGGGCAGCTGTGAACGTGTTCCTCCTCCACCCGTCCATCGCCCCCTGGTTGATCCGCGGCCCGGACGGCTGCCGCGTGACGCTGCTGTGCGGCGGTGGCGAGCCGGCGATCGCCTACCTCCGCGCCGATCCGGACAACGAGGAGCAGCTGATCGCGATGCAGCCCACCGGCTCGGCGAACGGGCTGTTGCGGTTCGAGGCCGAGCTGCGCTGGGACCGCGGCAACACCACCACGCACTACGCGTTCAAGGTCCTGCACGGCCGGCGCCAGCTCTGGCTGGCCGCCGATGGAGCTCACCCGCACCCGCCGCCGCGCGAGGTGCTGTTCAAGGTGTGCCGCGACCACACGCCGCCGGCCTGGGTGGCGGAGCAGATCTTCTACCAGATCTTCCCCGACCGGTTCTGCCAGGGCGACGAGGCGCTCGCGGTCGCGACCGACGAGTACCGCTACGGGATCCACCGCGCCGGCGTGGTCCGGCGACCGTGGGGCGCAGCGGTCGATCGCGGCCACGCGGCGACGGCGTTCCACGGCGGCGATCTGCCCGGGATCGTCCGCCAGCTCGACTACCTGCACGGCGAGCTCGGGGTCACCGCGCTGTACCTGAACCCGATCTTCACCTCGGGCAGTAACCACCGCTACGACACCGAGGACTACGACCACGTCGACCCACACCTGGGAGGCAACGCGGCGCTGGTCGAGCTCGGCGACGCGCTGCGCGCCCGCGGCATGCGCCTGGTGCTCGACGCCGTGGTCAACCACACCGGCGCGAATCATCCATGGTTCAACCGCTACGGCGAGCACGCCACGCTCGGCGCGTACCAGTCGGCCGACTCGCCCTGGCGGTCGTGGTACATGTTCAGCGACGAGCACGACTACGCGAGCTGGAAGGGCCATCGCTCGCTGCCGGTGCTCGACTTCGCCAACCCCGAGGTGCGCGCGGAGGTCTACGGCGGTCGCGACGCGATCCTGCGGCGCTGGCTGCGCCCGCCCTACGCGATCGACGGCTGGCGGTTCGACGTCATCCACATGCTGGGCGAGGGGCCCGGCGCCCGCAACAACGCCCACCACGTGCGCGAGCTGCGGTGCGCGGTGCGCGAGGAGAATCCGGAGGCCTACCTGCTCGGCGAGCACTTCGCCGAGGCGACGCGCTGGCTGCAAGGCGACCAGGAGGATGGGGCGATGAACTACTACGGGTTCGCGCTCCCGGTGCGGGCCTGGCTGGGCGAGCAAGACGCCGCGGGCCACCCGGCGCAGCTCTCGACCCCCGAGCTCGAGCGCTGGCTCACGGCCGCGCGCGCCCGCGTGCCGTACGGAAACCAGCTCGCCCAGCTGAACCTGCTCGACAGCCACGATACCTCCCGGCTGTTGACCGCGCTGGCAGGGGACATCGCCGGCATGCAGCTCGCGGTGACGCTGCTGTTCACCTACGCCGGCGTGCCATGCGTCTACTACGGTGACGAGATCGGCCTCGACGGCGACGATGATCCGGGGTGCCGGCGGTGCTTCGACTGGGACCGCGCGCGCTGGAGCACGCGGCTCCACGAGCACTATCGCCGGATGATCGCCTGGCGCAAGCGGCGCGCGGAGTGGCGCCACGGTGCGTACCAGACCCTCGGG
>Ga0307508_10003902_pt1 | contig 14817 bp, 12 predicted proteins | sample 9_EM_MG_FD_203089 | JGI IMG/M metagenome (GOLD analysis project Ga0307508, IMG submission 203089) | Populus trichocarpa ectomycorrhiza microbial communities from riparian zone in the Pacific Northwest, United States - 9_EM | ecosystem: Host-associated > Plants > Roots > Unclassified | place... | reverse complement strand
AAATGATCAAGGCACCCATAACCACTGGTAATGAAAGTGTAACGAGGAGTTCGATTTGGCATATGCAGGATACGTCTCACGGGATTTCAAGTTCCGGACCAACACGAAGAGTGGCACCACGTTCCTTCGCTATCCTGATGCTCTCAAGAATTCTCTCGCAATTGCCCTGTATAATCAATTGTTGTGTTAGATGGGAGAGATGCTAGCGATGCATCCGACTTGCTTGAAAGTCAAGTGCCCATTGGTTCAGCGAGCTGCGTCAGCGTTCACAACAGTCAGCTCAGGAAAGGCCCCAGGCGGGTGTGTCAGCCTACCAGCTGCGCAAAATATTAGTGCATTAGGATCTCGCAGCTCTTCACGCCGAGCCTCACATACGTTGCGACAGTGATGAGATGACCCATTTGTGATGAATTAGTTCCCACGGTTTGTGATCACCCGCTTCGATCACAATGAACCGCAACAAAACACGCACCCGCCAACCTGTTTGATGAAAGCCACCGGGTTTGCAGAAATCAGCTCTAAAAGATGAACGACATGTCCATGAGCGTTGCCACACTACTTGCGCTGGGGCATTTCTTTCCGTCCCTTGTAGCTACTGATGAGCTTGAGAGCCCAGACGGGTGGGTGGACTGTGCAGGCAGACTTCCCAGTGGAATGCTGAGGAAGTGGTACATACGTTCAGAACTCTTTTCAAATACCCGCCGCCTCCTGGTCTGACGAATTCTCGGCCGCCCTCGTTTCTCTGTCACCCTCGTTTCTCTGTCAGGGTCGTTGACACTGGCATGGAGGCGCATTTGGTGGTTTGCTGCCGCGTGAAATTGACGTTGAAACCACTCATGTTGTCGTACCCAGAACAATCTGCATTTTCCAGTGTCGGCCCCGATCTGCTTCCGGCCGGCGGGCTTGGCTGTGGCAGTGCGAATACAGTTGCACGACTCTGGAAGCACCGCGCATCATCTGCACAACCAATATTTGAAATCCGCAATGTTTGTGAACCGCCGCAATCAGCTGCATTTGCGTTTCTGATGGCGACGATCGGCTCTCGGGTCGCGGGGTCCCAAGATAGCAATCCGTAGCCGAACATTTAGGTGTCCACTAGTGATTCCTAGGGTTTCCTCTGCAATCTCATGACCCCCCATCAGATGAGCGGAAATATTTTTCTGCGTCATTTTCCCAATACAATGTACAGAAGCCGCAGAATTGATCTTCAATGGTTTGTGATCCTTTTCAAAACTCATCTCAAGATTCATCTCGAAAGGTCCAACGATCTGCAGATTTTTTCGGGAAATTTGAGCAAGTAAATGAAATTGCCGGCGTAGCGGATGACAACGCAGCCGCCGGCGAACCCACACCCCCGCATATTCCTCGTGTAACATCAACAAGGCCGCGATTGCTAGTACACTGTCTGAGTTAGAATTTAATGCAACCAATTCAACACCAGCACTAGTGCAGCAAGCCTGAGTAGCAGTGCCGCGTGACGGCACGTGACACTCGGCGATTCGATCGGCCGACCAACAGCAAACATGACATCGCAGGCTAAGGGCAAAGTTTTACTAGCGTACTCAGGCGGCCTTGGTGGGGCATATATCACGACTTATGATCTGACCTAATCGATCGGCTCCCAACAGATACCTCTTGCATCTTAGCATGGCTCATCGAGGAGGGCTATGAGGTGTACGCCTTCATGGCTGATGTGGGCCAAGAAGAGGTAGTGCTTTCTCATTAATTTTAATGATTCGGGTCACTGAGCATTGTCGTGTTAGGACTTTGAAGCTGCTCGCAAAAAGGCGCTTTTGGTTGGCGCGAAGAAATTTTTCCTTGAGGTACTTTCTGAATCACTTTGAGGTTCGCATAACTGATGTTTCAACGATATACTCCAGGATTTGAAGCGAGAATTCGTTACCGAGCTCATTTATCCTGCCGTCCAGGCTAATTGCATTTATGAGGTTCGGCACCGTTGCCGACATTTGCCGCAACGTTGTTCTCAGCGCCTCGGTTTTGCATTAGGGTGTATACCTTCTAGGAACATCCCTAGCTCGGCCTGTCATTGCCCGAGGCATGATTGCCGTTGCTGACCGAGAAGGTTGCGAGTGAGTCCATTAATTCATAAGTGCATTTCCCATTTACGAAGCGGGCGGACTCCTGTCCTGCTAGCTATGTCTCGCACGGCTGCACCGGCAAAGGTAACGATCAAGTGCGATTTGAACTTGCGTTCTACGGCCTTAAGCCCGACATTAAGGTGATTGCTCCTTGGAGGTTGCCAGGTCCGTTTTCCCATTTGGAAGTGGTTAATAGTCTCAATAAGTATCTCACAGAATTTTATAATCGATTTGCTGGGCGGGCGGCATTGCTTGATTATGCCGCTCAAAAGCAAATCCCGGTTGCGCAGACCGCTGCAAAGCCGTGGTCAACTGGTCAGTATGAATCCCCTCAGAAGCTCTCGCACGTGGAGATTGACCTGCATCTAGATGAGAACCTTTATCACATATCGTACGAGGCTGGCATCCTCGAAGATCCCAATACTACACCTCCCGACGACATGTGGAAATTAACGGCATCTCCGGAGGCAGCTCCTGATCAGCCTGAGAAGATATCCATAGAATTCAAAGGCGGTCTCCCTGTTAAGGTCACAAATGGCTCCTCGACCGTTACCGATGCTGTCGACGTATTCATGACGCTTAACGCACTGGCCCGAAAGCACGGTATTGGGCGGATCGATATTGTGGAGAATCGGTTCATTGGCGTTAAATCTCGGGGTTGTTATGAGTCGCCCGCCGCCACCATCCTCCGCGTAGCCCATATGGACTTGGAAGGATTGACGCTGGATCGAAATGTCCGCCGATTGCGTGACGAGTTCGTGACCGTGCAGCTCAGCCAAATCCTGTACAATGGATATTTCTTCAGTCCCGAACGCGAGTTCGTCACCAGCAGTATCCCTACAAGCCAGCGGACCGTGAATGGCACAGTTCGACTGAAACTCTACAAGGGTAATGTTATTGTAGATGGCCGTTTCTCCGATGAGGTACGTATATATTGCTCGTTAATACAATAATGAGGTCTGACAGGGGGTTTTGTTATTTTCTTAGGGATTGTATGACGAGCATGAATCATCTATGGACGAGTTAGGAGGTTTCGAACCCACTGACACTAGCGGTTTCATTCAAATTGAATCAATCCGCATCAAGAAGTAAGTCCTGGTCATGCTACTTCGCCCCCGAGCGAGCAAAGTGCGCGACGCCGACGGCTGCGACCGTAGCTCCGTGCGGCGCCCCTTAATATGCCAAGAAACAGAGTACGCGATGCTGATTCTCCACATCATCTGACACTAGGTGGGGCGCCGCAAACGTTCGCAAGGGTCTCGGTGGCGTGCAACCGCGGGACGTTTATGGTTCTCGCGTCTAATAGACTTGTTTCGCGGGGGGTCAGTTCCAATGTGGTCTGGACCAGGGGGGCAGATTGTGGCTGTGGGACAAGCCGCAGCAATCAAACGTGAGCTCCCTGGATAACTTGTACAATGTAATGCTTTCACTGCAACTGCAGTGAAAATGAGGTCGCCTCTAAGTAACCTCGAATGCTAAACGTTCTTGTAAGTGATCACAGTGGTTGGATGCAAGACTGCCCATTACATTGTAAGCCGGCTGCAATAAAGATCTGATTCTACAGTATTGGGGTGTACGTCTAATCGACTACAGCTAAGGCGCGGATGCTGCGTACTGGGCCACAGGACACGATAACCAAAGGAACAGGGATGAAGCGAATTGACAAAGCGACAAACAGACATTATTATACACAGCGATACGATACGATAGCAGGGAATTGCTTTGCGAGGTAAGCGAAGATAAAATGCCAATTAAAGCAATTATTGTGGATGTCTATCCCGAACACGAATAAAGGCACAAATCAATGTGCAATCCGCCGCGATAAGTATGGATTTGCGGCTCCCAATGGAATTTATACGTTTGATAAGGTGCGGGTCGCGAGTTAGGGCGATGGCTCCATAAAGTAGGCAACCAAAGCGGCAAGATCTGCATTTGTTGCATCGGTATATCTGTAGCAATGCAAATTAGCGGATGTTTGACAACAAGGGATCACGCAATAATTGATGAAAATGCGAGGTATTCGAAAATCCTCGAATTTGCCGGGCGCGATGACGTTAAGGCCGATCCGAGGGGTCACCAGGCAAGATGTGCGCGAGCTGGAGAAAGGAAACAAAACGTACCCCTGTCGACGGTTGCCGAAGAATTTGAGAGCAATAACGTTGCCATTCCACTGATGCGTGGCGTGGCCGCCCGTAAGTCGATTTATTGAACGGTTTGGCGCAGAGCCGTCGACCAAGAAGTCGGCACGGTAGAAAATTTGTAGAGGGAAGCGGAGACCAGCTCCTCCGACTCCTCGCGTGACGATAACGCTCCCTGGTTCGCGCTGTCCACCAATGTACATGCCGACGAGAGGTGTCCACTTGCACGGCCCGGTGGCTTGAGGGCGGGCGAGGCAGTCAACTTTAATAAGCTGTGGTGTGTCGGAATCGCAAGGGAAGAGGATAGCTTGATATGCCATTGCAGTTCCTAGTTCTTGACTTTGGCTGTCGAGCGAAAGAGGAACGGAAGGAACAAATGGTCGACAGTCGTGGCGGTGTTTCGGCCAATCCTAAGGTTTGGACTAATAAGCGAGTCGAGAACTGGCTTTTGAAGAATCATTAACGCACGTATTGTAAGTGCTCTGGGCTGCAATACCAAGCGGAATGACAACGCGAGCACCAGAGTGTGGTGGACTCTTGACAGACGTTGCAGGGATGAGTTACAAGGGGTAAGGGGAGGGACATGGTTCTGGTGAGGGACTAGGGGAATGGGGGAGACAGATACCGACTTTTATAAGTGTCGGGAAACCCTTCCAATAAACAGTAACGGCTATTAGGGTAGAAAAGTCTGATCGGGAAGTGGTCAGCATGCGAACGCGCACATGGCGGGGGGCTGCCTGAAACAACGGGTGGTATTACGGACAAACAAGGTGAGATGAGATCTTTTTGATGGCGATTCAAGGATTTTGGCGACGAGGGGCTCGAGTCTTCAAATACGAGAGAGAGTTCACAGGGGCGGCCCGCTCTCTTGGGCCACGATCTCTACTCATTTTTACCGTGGCCGCAGCCTAGCGCTTCCCAACAATTTCTTATTGAGAGATACGGCGCTGCCAGTGATTCGCACGGGTTGACCCGGCGCCTAACTCAAGGAAAAAAAAAAACCACACAACAATGGACGATTCGATGAACATCGATGAGGGTAATTTGCGGCATTACTACGGTTGCATATCGTGTGTATACGCGCAGCTCATTGCTGGGTGTTCTGCGTTTCAGACTCCGGTGTTGTACGGCGCAAAGGAAGGCTTCATCGGTCTGCAGGTAGAATATCGGTTCAGATTCCCCTTCTGTTGGTGTATGAACATCGATGGCGTAACTTCTCCTAGGCGGTCATGGCGCGAACGATCGTACCGAGCAAAACTATGATACTCTCGAAACAAACCAGGTCAAGGATGGCGACGGCAAAGCGGCTAGATGTTAGTCTTTCATTGGTCCGACATCACGCACTGTCTAACTACCAACCCACACTGTCATTTGCTCTATCATGGCTGTTTCCATACATCTCATGCCCGCGCGGATCTCCCCGAATAGCCGTTGAGGGTTGGATTGTGATGGTCACCAACGTACATGAAGAAGCTACTGAGGAGGATGTTCAAGATAAATTTGCCGAATATGGGGAAATTCTCAATCTTCATCTAAATCTAGATCGGCGAACAGGCTATGTTAAGGCATGTATTGACAAACACACTACGGAGAAGCTCGCTCACGAAATATCTATAACATGTTAGGGATATGCACTCGTGGAATACGCAACGCACTCTGATGCAAAAAGGGCGATTGAGCAAGCAAATGGATCAACGCTTCTAGACCAAGTTTTAGAATGCGATTTTGCGTTTGTACGTCCTCCGCCCAGCGGCCCAAAGAAACGGGCTTCAGCTGGCGGCCGACAAAATCGGGGCCGTAGCGCTAGTCCGGGAAGATAATGAGGCATTCCGATTACTGTTCCTAGTCGGAGTTCTCTCTCCCTCTGATACTTATCCGACATTTACCCTGTACCTTCTGCGCGTGGCGATCCATTCAAAGCAACCCCCTTCGCCACTACTATTTGTTTGTGTAAACAGCTACTGCCCTACTTGTGCTCCTTCAGTTCCATCACACTTAGCATGTTTGCGAATACGCCGGGTTTGGTCTCTCACGTCAGTCGTTCCGTTCTCTCCGATTTGGCCGCGGACTGCGATATCCATTGCAACAGCCGCTGTCATTGTTGAGGCCCAACGTTTTTCCTCTGCACAAAGCGCCAAAAGGTTCTACACGGCGAGGATGCCGCCGTTGATCGACCATCAACACCGCATTGTACGCATAACATGTTAACCCGCTCACTGCGTGGATAAATATTTTTGTGGAGAGCTGAAACCCGATTTGCAATGTAGCGCGCTTGTCCAAGTAATGAGAACAATGAATGCCTTGACAGATTGCGAAAAATATGGAAAATATGTCATTCGTTGTGATGCCGCCCTCAACTCCGAGATGCGCGCATAATTCTCAATTACGAAAATTGAAGGCGGTCAGTATAGGCGGTCCCGACCAATGAAAGCAGGTATCTTAGCTAAGCACTAAGCCACCATCAAAGCTCGCGACATACAACTACCAAAGACGAAACAGGGCACGGCCGCCGATTGGATGCCTTTTAGGAAGATTTGCAACGGTGTCCGGAACAGCTGCTGTCCATAAAATTACTTCTCATATTAACACGCTGGCGAAAAATGTATGCGGGGAGATTCGTGAGCCAACGTTTTTCTAACTTTCTTCCTAAATGCGGGAGATCTTGTTAGGAGCTAGAAACATTATATTATGGGGAATGTTTGTCATGGGCGCGGAATGGCAGAGCAAGTGAAGATCTAAAGCGGCGGCAGGCGCTGCATCAGAAAATGAGCAAATAATGGCGATACCTACCCCGAAGATAATATACAGAAATCAGAAGCATTGATGAAGATTTTACATGACTCTTTGCGAGTCACCTGCCACTGTAACAGGAGAATGGTGACACTACGCCGGACGCTTGAATGATGTCCGCGGACCGCAGTCCTACAGATGATTTTACACAGATGTTGCTCTATTCGCTATATGCTGGGCACCGGCCTTAATTTACAATCTCCATTGTGCTAGCTTGGCCAAAAGCACCCTGCACTGGACAGATGCCTGTACCCATATGAAAGCCCCACCACGACATATACATGTAATGACGAGATTCCACTCGTGTATAAAATCGTGCAGATTTCTCCTGACCTGGATGCTGACGAGCTTGAAATTTCTCATGGATATCTACCTTTACACGATACACCCGAAATAGCGTGCTATTGCTGGAAATAACCTAAGGTTGCGTTCATCAAGAATGTTAGGAGGCGTGGAATGGTGGAGCAAAGCAGGATAAAAGATGGGGCGATAAATTGAAGCCTTGAAATGATGGTTTCTCGGCAAGCACTTTCCAAGCTGGCGTTATAGCCCGAAATCAGGAATCTTGGGAGACAAGGACGAGATACGTGGTAGATCAAGGTGAGAGGACATTGAGATTCCGCCATTGAGACAGGCTGTTAACCTCAGTTTTCCAGGTTTAGGCAATAGTAACAAGCGGTTGGTGGAAATTCTCGTGGGCGGGTTCCTCACACATCCCCAAACTCGGGTTTTATGAACGGTGGCCCCATTTCCGCGAGGCAACCATCATGACACACGAGCAGTATTTGGGCAGCGCAGTCAATAATCCCGGCAATGAAGCACCGAAAAACCGCACTATCAGAAGGAGTCGCAGATAGAGCAGAGAGCAGAAAAATCGCAGGTAAAAGGTACATGCGAACCGTCGGAGAATTATTTGTTCCCCTGGCCCGTGGCTACCAGAGGGGGAAGAAACATGCATTCCCATCAGCGCATTGCGTAAGGGCGGCACCGCGGTAAATCAGTTGCCCCACGCAAAACGCAAAAGTAACGGCGACTCTCAAACACGGATAGCATTGTTGTCCAGCCGTTTAATCACTTCGCGAGCCATCAGCAGAGGTTAAGTTAATGTATAGGAATAATTTCGACCACCAGATGTCCTGTCAATGATGCCACTTGACTCTCGGAAAGCATGCCATAATGCGGAGACTCCGAGACAGCGCGAGCCTCGGTACGTGGCTGTGCCTTCTCCGCCTCAGGCACTTGCCGCTTCTGAACGGCGCTTGCAGCCAACATACTTCGCTCGCTTCTATCGTTTGCGCTTGGAGGTACTATGGCGAAGCACGATGCAGGCACTCCATCGAGTGATGACAGTGCCGATGAAGTAGCCAACCAGTTCTCCAGTTCGAAATCGCGCTCGAAGAACAAAGTCGCGTCGAAGTCACAGTCTCCTTCCAAAAGCAATGCCACCCGTAAAGCTCGGAAGGCAGACGAAACCACAGTTACGAGCGACGATGAGGAAATCCCTAAGGGGAAAACTAGCGGTGAAGACGACGATGACGATGAAGCTGGAGAGGAGGAAGAATACGAGATTGAGAAGATCCTAGAGGTCGAGGTTGGCGCGATTGAAGAGGTATGTGCGCGTCACTTAAGGTTCTTTATGTCTGCTCTGCCGCAAAGTTTTGTTTTGCTCATTATTTTACGCGCGTCTGTCCCTGTTTCTCATCGCATGTGGTTTGTCTGGTACAAGAACCCAGACGAGATCTGCTATTACGTGCATTGGAAGGGATACAGCGCCGCAGACGACTCTTGGACTACTGAGGACAATGCGGCGTGCGTGTTTCACTTGATCAAAAACAGCGATGTTTTGTTGACGCGTTCAACTCGCCGCCACAGTGGGGCGCAAGACCTCATCAAGTCTTTCTGGAAGGTGCAGAAGCGGGCCGGAAAACCCTCACGTCAAGACCTTCTAGACGTTCATGAAGCCAAAAAGGCGCGTAAAGCCAAAAAGCGAAAGTCTTTGGGCACTCCAGCGGCCAAAAAGCCACGGGCATCTCAAGGCATAGACGCCTCGAGCGAAGACTTGGGCGACATGGCATCGAAGAAGTCCCCCACGAAGCGCCGCAGGTCGTCGAAACCAATCGTGATGGATATCGACGACGAAACCCCCGCCCGGGACGAAGACGAAGATCGCCGCCTCTCCAAAAAACGCAAATCCGCTACGGACGTAGGTCATGCTAACGGCCGGAGTGCATCGAAGAAGAAATCAGGTGGCAAGGACGTGGCGCCTCAGCCTCACCCCCTGGGCGTCCAGGGCGACCTCATCGAAGACACCATGACAAGATACGGTAAACTCAAAAGCTGGGACGATCTTGTGAGAGCCATCACTACTGTCGAAAGACGCGAAGAGGACAATGTCTTGCAAATATTCTGGACCAGGTTTGTTTTGTGTACCCCAACTCGTGGACCCTGGTTCTCACTATACCACATGCAGCGCTGATGGGTATGATTGCTTGACACCCTCCACAATATTTAGCAAGAAATGCCCTCAGAAGGTTGTGGATTGCCGACTACTCTTTGTTGTCGTGAACTTCGCAGCTGACTTTTTGATTTACCACAGCTCATCGAGTTCTACGAGTCGAATTTGAAATGGCGACCTAACGATGGACCGGAGGCAACTAATACTTCTGATGGGGGGGACGCTATGCAGGAATAGGTAGCTCTTACCCAAATCGCTCTCGTCCTCTTTCTGGTCGTCTTTCTTGTGTTCTACGTTCTTCCTATTGCGTTGCCCTACTATCACGTTTGTTATGATGACGGAACGCTGCTTTGTCTATCTATTTCCGGCCAAATTATATTATCTCTGCATGGAACGGTCTGACATCTGCTGACTTTAACGGTCTTGTCTTGCATACATAAAGACTGGTAAAACTACATTACACGAGTTAGATGTGCGTGTCGGTCCAAGTAAGATAGGTGAGTATATGCAGCGGTTTTGAAGATTCGGAGTAAGCTACGATGTAAGTGGCCCTCCGGAAAGGGTGGAGGCAGGGCGCGAGTGTTTTGAAGAGCGCGCTACAATTCCTCGTGTTTGGTTGCAGCAGCGGTAGATTCGGCGAGGTTTTCGAGGGGCAACTTTCCAGTCCCGACGATGCTCTCACCCGCGCGGCTCATAGCTTGGAGAATTTCCTCGCGTCCCCGTCCAACAAACTCGTCCCGGCTGGGCTCATCCACTGGGAGGATGCTGAACGAAGGCTCCTCACCAGACAATGTCGACGTTTCGCTCGTTGACTTGGCCTTAATTCGGCCAATACCGGCGTCTCGAATCACGGTGAGGTCTGCTTGGAATTTGGCAAAGGCATTTTGCATGTTTACCTGCATTTCTGCCAACGCGGAAGGAAGTGGATCGGGCGGAGCCCCCGTAGCAGTTCCCTCTGCAACGGCTATGTAGTGAGCGAGGATATCCTTGGCACCTGTCAAGGAACGGGACCTGTATTAGCAAAAGGATATATGCAGACCATGCGAGACGGTCCGCGAGACGTACGCTTCACAAGGTCATGGTAGCGCTGAAACGATGTCGATAGCTGAGTTAGCAGCACAGCAGTATCAACGGTTGTATACTTACCGTCCAATCATGGATAGTGACATCATCAAGATACGAGTAGTCCATGCCCATATCAGCCTGACCATCGAGCGCAACCCCCTCAACATCCTTGCCAGCCTTGATAACAACCGTCTCGACTTCCTCGCGTATTTCGGACCACCAAGTCGCGACTGTTTCGCTTAGGGCCTGTGCACCTTCAGAATACCGCTGATCAACTTTCTTAACGACGCTCTCAAGTAACCCAAGCTTCTCGGCACTGGTGTGGTGCTTATCGAGGAGCTTGTCTACATAAGCACTAGTGCCTCTGAGGGCTTTGGCGCCTTCAGCCTTGAATGCCGCCACTTGGGCGCCAATAGACCCCGGATCCCCCGCAGCTTCGCTGAGAGAAGCGACAGCATCAGATCGGATTCTTGTGATGTCGTCGAGGAGTCGCTTCTGGACGGCTTTCCCTTCATCTTCGACTTTGGCTTCCCAGTCGGCATGTCGCTTTTCTAAATTCATTCGTTTCTCGGCCGTCTCTCGTCGTCTGCGATCAATCTCCTCCTGAGAAGGTTCCGTCCATCGGGGCGGCTCAGGGGCGATGGTAGTGGCGGAAGGTTCAGCAGTGAACGATGCGAGGAACTCGAGCGGATCATCTTCCGGTGCGGGGTCAGCCGCATCAGATGCGGGAGAAGGCACCGACTCCGAAACTCTTATATCAGATGTTGCCTCGGGCTCCACCTCAGCCTCTGCAATGGGGGGCTCCGCGGATGGCCTAGTGCTCCCGGCTACCGAATTTGCTAAGGATGGAGCAACAGGTCCCTCCGCAGGTGAGCGAGCGGGAGTTGTGGGGGAAACATTGGGAATGACATCCTCCGCAATCACTATTGACTCGGTCCTTTGTGCAGGCACGGTAGCAGATGTTGGGCGCGATTTAATGTCTTCGACGATAACACTGGTATGGGGCGATTCAGTGTCGAAGGAAGTGATCGTCGAGATGGCTACGGGAACCGTAGAGTGCCCACCAAGCTCTTCGAATTTGGAACGCATCTTCTTTATTTGCGCATCAATATACGTCGATTTAAGAGAGCGCGCCTGGTCGCCGAAACGCGTGTCAAGCCAGACTGGGACATCGAGGAGACACCCCCACACTGGTATTAGCACATTGGGCTTGATCGTATTTTCCCACTGTTCCAATATGGTTATTTGTGCATGGTCGATAAAAGGTCTTAATTTGGCCTGGATAACAGCCGCTCTTTTTGTCAAGTAGTGATGAGTGATGCGGTAGTAAGGTTCGAATTGGGCGACGTATGGTTGGAGGCGGATGTCATACTCGTGTCGCAGCCTTCGGACATATGGATACGAAACCTCCCGAGTCCTGACACGCAGAGCCTGGATACGAGGTCCGACGGTTTTCTGGATTGTTCGTAGGAGAGGTGTGGCGCGACGAACAGCTTCGTTATAGCGAGGTTTGACAGTTTGAATTACGGGTTGAACGGAAGGATGGGAGGCAAGCGAATTGAAGGGTTTAACTACATATGGTTGAAGAGTGAGGCGCCAACTGTGAATAGCACGGCAAGTTGGAGATTCAAGGCGAGTGTCGGAGGGACAAACTAGGAGGGCATAGACCGCGAGGGATAATAACATATAACGAATAACATCATCCAGGAGGAAAGTGGGTTTGTTCGACCTCCCAGTCTTGATGTGCCAGTCAATGTCGTCAGTACGCCACCTGATGTCGCACTGGCAAGCGTGTGACACACCGAGTGCGATTTTTTCGACTTATGCGACTTAGTATGCGACTTAGGGCTAGTAGTCTAACGCAGATACCGAATAAGTCGGCGTTCGTCAAAGGCGACAAGAGCCGAGTTTGCAAAATGCGCACCACGTCATTGGGGGCACCATTCCTTACCGGGGACTTACCATTAACAACCATGGGCGCATCAGGAGTCTTAGAGTGCGACTTGGGTGTGCCCGAAGCGCGGCTGGGCGCTTTGCGTGATTGGCCCATCCGTCGTTGATGGGGTGACGTTACTTTCAGGGACACCTTTATTTGCCTTTGTTGTGCAACTACATAAAATATCCCCTCACCTTTCGCTCTTTCAACCCTTCATCTGATACATTCACGCTTATGTCCCGGGGACACAACCGCCATAACGGAAACGGGCAGCCTTTGGTCGTTAGCCTGCTGTCTTCAGACAATCAGCTCTTTCGAGTCTCCGAGCCTGTGGCTCGTCGTTCAGGTGTAATTTGCTCTGTGCTTGAAGATATAGGCGCAAGGGATCCTATCCCACTGCTTAATGTTCCTGCTGTGGTCCTCAAGAAAGTGAGAGCTTTTGCAATTTTGGTGCCACTCCTGAAGCTTTACCCACTTGCTCACGGTTAGGTGCTTGAGTATTGTGAATATCATCAGAATGACCCAATGCCCCCGCCGGACGGGGAGTGGAATAGTGGGCAAGGTGACCTCGGCGCCCGGAGAAGAATTATCATTGATGATTGGGATGCAAACTTCATCGATTGTGACCAAGAGCTTCTGTTTGAGGTCATACAGGCCGCCAGCTACCTCGACATCAAGGCATTGTTGTAGGTTGATAATCCTCTATCTTCACCATCTGACTGATCAGCCCCACCGGACAGAGATTTAGGATGCAAGACTGTCGCAAACATGATGACAGGGTATACTCTTACTTAACCCGAACCCCTCAAGTTCTGACCGGTTGATGTGCTCTTGCAGGAAAAGTGTTGAAGAGATAAGAGAGTTATTCCATATCGAGAATGATTTCACACCGGAAGAAGAGGTAGGTTGATTGTAGCTTGACATTCCTTCTCTCTGCTAACTGCAGGCTTATGCTAGCTTGCTATGCAAGTCGAGCGATCGGAGATAGAAATGTTCTATGATGTTAGTTTTCTTTTATTGCTCTCATTGTGTGTTTAGTTACATATTTCTTTTGCAGTTCATGGGAAGGCAGCTTGAAAGTAGTCAACAACAACCTTCGACGTTAGCCGGGAAAGCGCCGAGGAGGCGGATCCGCTCACAACACTGAGCTTACGGCCGCACTCCGACCATAATAATTGGTGTTAGTTTCCATATCTACGTTGGGCTGGGACTTGGTGCAGTACAATCGTGACCATTTCACAAAAGCCAGGTTGCTGCGATGATCTTTATGCATAAGTCGTGCAGTTGCTTGGCAAGCTTGACGCACAATTGTAGCTTTACGTCTTACGTCTGTACACATAATGGCATATACCTGTAGGTCGTGCAGTCGCATGGCAAGCTTGTAGCCTTACGCCCCTCTGTACATAATGATAACGATAATCAATGTTGGCCTCAGTATAGTGATGACTGCCCGCTGTGTAGTGACTGTAATCAACCAAGGGTATTTACGTAAATACAGCAAGTAGAAGGAACGAGCGTATTATGACCGTTCATAGAGCCATGTACAGTACACTCCCAGACCCATGATCAGCACTATGCAGAAAACAGCAGCGTCAGTTCTCAAACTCTGCGCGGCGCATCGTAGCAGGGCATCTTACACCTGCAATATACTATTCCGTCTTTGTCGTCCCAAGTTTTCCCTTCTCTGAGATATTGACAATATGCCAAAGGCGAAGAGACGCATCGATAGCCATCCAGAGCGGAACGAAGAAAAATGGAGCGTAGCTTCCAATGATTATCTTCCTGCAGAGAAGAAAAGATTCCAGCTGGTCATTTGGCGCCAAAACCAGACTACTTACTTTTGAGATTCAGTCAAAGTGACCACAGTAGGGTCCGAAAGGATCGCCCCCGGAAGCGGAGCATACCAAATGGTTGAGATGCAGGGTAGGAGGCTCGCAGCGGTGGTGATTCCATAGACCAGGATGATGATCCAACTTGCTCTGTTATCTGCAAGTTAATAGTACCAGTAGAGACAAATCAGTGCATCAAAAAGCTAGTTAGTCAACATTCAACTTTCCCCTTACTTTTCCAAATCCCAATGGCCGCCACTATTGACGTAGGTATCTGAACACAACTGTCCGAAATCCATTCGTCTAGCTTATTTTCGTGAAGTACATGGGTGATGACTCACAGCTCGAGCCCAACAGCTAGCGCCCAAAACCAGGTGAATTCATTGACCCTCCCGTTCCAATCTGCTTGCAGCGACTTCACAAGTGGGTCTCCCGAGATAGCGTCCCATTTTGGGGGCAAGTCCAGGAGGAATTGTGGAAAGAAAGCTAGCAACCAAGAGGGGTA
>Ga0307508_10003901_pt1 | contig 14822 bp, 14 predicted proteins | sample 9_EM_MG_FD_203089 | JGI IMG/M metagenome (GOLD analysis project Ga0307508, IMG submission 203089) | Populus trichocarpa ectomycorrhiza microbial communities from riparian zone in the Pacific Northwest, United States - 9_EM | ecosystem: Host-associated > Plants > Roots > Unclassified | place... | reverse complement strand
AACCCAGTTAGAAGGGTTGTTTCCACTCTGGTGTCAGTTAGAATGATGCAACTGGGCAGGGGAAATCATCCGAGAGTATCATAGTGCCTTAAGTAGCAAAGGACTACTCCAGACGCTATCGTTATTCTGAAAAGGTGTTTGCCGATATTTCGTTTGTACTGAAGTGGTTGGAATGGGGCTTGATATCCCTGATAATGAACGCATCAGCCAATGGAAACTCTCAGAATATTTAAAGATGAACTGCTGGTGGCAACGTGCAGGTTGTGCAGGCCGAGATTTGAATATTTCGGCTATAGCAGTCCTGTTTTACGAGCCACAGTACCAAGTGCCAGAAGGCTCACCACTCAGTGGCAGTCGCGATGTGGAATCAGAATTCGTGAAAGTCAAGCAACATATGAGCACACTGGCCACAGCAGCTGATTCTCCAAGAAGCAAAAAAGATCGTGAAAGCCATATGTTGTGGTATGTCAACTCTGAAGGTTGCATACGACAGGTAGTGATGGATTACTACCAGTCTTGCGCAGATCCTCGGAATCTATTGAAAGATGGACAACCTTGCTGCGATCGCTGCTTTCGGAAATCAGGTATCGATCCCACCAGCTGGCTCGGCTATCCAGTAGTGCACACTATGCCTTTCAGAAATGTCTACGGTGAGTATAGTGAGGTCAAGGAAGCCGACAACGGCACTGTTGAGAACCTTGTACTTCCTCCCAAGATGTCGGCCGACTCAGTTCACAGGATCGGGCTTGAAGTACATCTAGCTTTGGAGTGTCACAGAAACAGCTTTGTATACAGTCGAAATGACCTCCTGGATGAGAAGCATCTTTTGCCCAATACGTGGATATATCTAGCAGCTTCGAAAGATCTAAGCATCCGAAGCGTTGAGCATTTGAAAAATCTTTCTCGGAAACTCCTGCTTGGCCAATACACTGCCATCGGCGATGGGCTATTGCAAGTTTTGGCAGTTATTCAGGACTCTGTTTCCAAAGCTGATATGCCTCAATATGGTACTCGGATATCAGGTGCAGCACCTGCTATTCCACCCGAGAAGCCATTGTACGATGCCAATCAGATCATGAGTGCCATCAGCAAAAAATTGAGAAGTTGAAGTATATTGCTTTTTTTACAGGTGAGAGATAAATTTGAACTAATATTTCTCGAGGTTTCAGCTAAAAATAAAGCACTTTTTTTTTACAATCCTTACAGGAGCAAAATATAACTTCTCCTCTTAGAGGAGTTAGCAATGCTCACAGGAGCTACGGGAGCTACGGGAGCTCGCTAGGAATTCTCAAATTTTTCGCTGATGGCACCCCCCACCATCTCCAAGAAAATGAAAGCTGTGAATGACGAGTTGCAAGAATCGGATCTTAAGCTATGGACAAAGAAAGAGAAGTGCCATATGATACGAACTGAGGCCCTACGGAAATCACAGTCTCCGAGAGAGGCAACATGGACCCGTAACCGACAGAGTGAAGGAAGATTACAGTACTCCGCTAGCGTGTTAGGCATGGCACAAAACTGCCAGCCCACCGAATATCTGTATACCTCTGATCCGACACTCCCGGTTAAGCGTAACGAACCCCCAGTTGGCCTGATACCCGAAGTGCCAAAGCAAAAACAAGGCCACCCATTGGGCTCTAAGAATAAACTGGAGAAGGTAGACTAGGAAGTATTTCTATGGTAGTTAACTACTTAGATGCGAATGGACTTTTTCCAAATTTCCTAGCTCTCTCCTCATCAACAAAATAATATCACCCCTCAGAGATTATTATTTTTTTCACGTTGGGCTTTCAGAATTGTGGTGAGCAGGCTTTGGCAAAATTCTCGCAAGGGTTTCGGGTACTGATTTCTGAGTTGGGGTGTTGCCTTGTGACACCTGGGTAAGTGAGAACGGAGGTGGAGGTAGAGATATTGTGGAGTCAGGTTCGATTTCTTTATTTACCGCAGAATAATCTTAGGTTCATCGTGTCAGGGTGTTCGCGAGTGTGGTATCCCAGGAAGGGGAATAGAAGGTAGTCGGTGGAGTTTCTTGTGCGGTATATATGCAAACTCCTTTTTCTCATCACATGGTTTCCCTTCTTTACGTCGACACGTCAGGGATCTCAGTCTCAAGGCGTGCAGCCTCAGAGAGCTCCACGCATGGGTGCAGTGGTTGGTCCTGACCGGTTCCAGCGATAAGGGTGGAGGCTAACAGTCAGTGACCTTGTATTCCTCCCGGCACTAGTCTTTCGGACTATGCGGGCTTCGTATCGAGGTCCCAGTCAGGATCGGTCGTAACTCTTTCGGAGTCTGCCGTCCCTCTCAGTTTGCCGCTGGCCCCACTCCGGAGTCATTCCTTTGTCCGTTCGTCTCGGCTGTAAGGTCCTAACTCTGGGTCTTATCTCCCGTCTAGACTCTCCCAGACCTGTCTTGCGACATGAGCACCGCTTATGGCGTGCGACTTGCAGGAAGCTAGTTCTTCCCTTATCTCGTTCTCGTATGTAGCGGCTACAAGAGTTGGCAGTGCGTTGGGTCTACCCGGCGTGCTGGCCTAAGATCCAACCCCCACTGAGGTTACCCTTGCTCTACTTGCACTTGGCGAACTGCTTTCCAAGGTCCTGAGATTCTATCAGAGATCCCTAGCCACGTGACTTACCGTTTGCTACCTTTCTCCTTGTATCTTTATTCCCCTTGTTACCCTTGGGTGTAACACTACTCACCCTCTTTCTTAGCTTTGGCGCGAAGCTGATTTATCCTAACTCCTTCTCCTTCTTCGTGTGAACAGTGGAATGCAGTCCTCCAGCCGCTGCATCCCTCTGGCTGCCTGGTCCCGATGAAAACCCTCCAGCGGAAAAAACTTCGCAACCAATTCGGTGGGCGGCTGGCCCTCGGATCTGGGTGGTCTTCTGACCAGTCCAGGATCCTACTGTCGGAGTGGTGTGAAGGAAACCATTTGACGACCGTGTTCCCCTGAAGAGGTGATCAGAAGACGGGTTGACCTGGCACGCCAGTGTAGCTGGGGATCAGGCTGGCCGTACAGTAGTCTCGCTGCCAGAGCCAGTCAAAACCAGTGGCTCTCAACCAGTCACCCATGCCTTGCCACAGTTAAGGGACGACTATTGTCTGAATGGAATTACAATACCTTTACTCTTCTGCTCGTTGCAGGTGTTGTGGATGAAGTCCTCCTCCCCTCTATCCCACTACCCCCTGATCGTGCTTCAACCCCTTCGGCTCTGTCATGCGCCCGGGGCGGATCAGAGTCTAGCCCTCGGTGAGCCGGTAGTCCCTCGGAGCGTCTGGGTTCTTCCTGTGAAACTCCCGGAGTTTCTCCAGACCTCCTACCGAAAAGTTATCATATGGTTCTTCCGTCCAGTCCTTCCGGTCCGGGTAGTCGAGCCATTTGACAAGGTACAGGATGCGGCGCCCTTTCCTGGTGCTCCCAAGGACCTCGTCAACATCGTATTCCTTGCTCTGTTCGATATTGTCGGCCTCTCGGTGCATCTTTGAGGGGTCCGGTGGTACTGGGTGTTCGCTGGTTCGATAGGGTTTGAGTAGCGATAGATGAAAGACGGTGTGAATCTTCCATTTCCAGGGCAGCGTGAGTCGTACTGCGAGGGGCAAGACGATCTTTTCCACCTGGAAGGTGCCATGATTCTTGTGGTCCAGCTTTCGGGAGGTTCGGCGCGTTTTGATATTGCGCCCGTTGAGCATCACCAAGTCTCCGATCTGGTATTTCGGAGTCTCGGTGCGCTGGGGATCTGTGTAGTAGCGCATTCGTTCGTGTGCTACTTCCAGCCATTCGGCGGATGCCTTGTGTACCGCATGCGTCCAGTGGGTGTAGAGCTTGCTGGCAGGGTTCAAGGGTCCCGAAGCAGCTGGATCAGACGACATGGGATGGAATCCGCAGTTAGCATAGAACGGAGACATCCCATTGCCCATGGTAATCGAATTGTTGTAGGCAAACTCCGCCATCGGGAGTAGGCCTACCCAGTTGTCCTGCTTGTGGCCGACAAAAGCGCGGAGGTATGCTTTGATTGTCTGGTTGAGACGTTCTGTCTGCCCGTTGGTTTGGGGGTGGAAGGCCGTTAACATCCTTGGGCGGATGCCTGATAGCCACAGGAATTCTTGTCAAGTCTCGGAGGTGAATCGTGAGTTCCCGTCCGAGATGGTGTCCGAGGGTAGCCCGTGGTATTTCCAGACTTCCTGGGCGAAGAAAACTGCCAGGTCGGCTACCGTCCTTGTTTCCTTTTTAAAGGAAAGAAAGTGCGCCATCTTTGTGAATCGGTCTATAACTACCCACAATTGGTCACATCCTTCTGAGAGTGGCAGTTCCGTAATGAAGTCCATTGCGATGGACTGCCAGGGGGCGTTCAGTAGTTCGAGGGAGGAGGAAAGTCCGTACGGTTGGTGCCGAGCCGCTTGTTCTTCTGGCATTAGGGGCAGCTTCGGACGAAGTCAATAATCCTTTCATTCATTTTTGGCCACCAGAAGTTCCGTCGGATTAGTTTGATCGTCTTATCCTGGCCCATGTGTACAGCGATTTTCGTGCCGTGTTCTGACTCGAGAATCATTTTTTTGAGGTTTCTATCTTCCGGGATCCAGAGCATACCCCTCCAGTAGAGTAGCCCGTCCTTGATCTTGAGGACCTCTTCCGTCCTGGCCTTTCGGTCCCTCTGCCGCGCATCACAAGGGTGGGCAGCTTCCTCCTCGACCTTCCAGTCATTCAGTGCCTCATTCCCCAGCACTGCTTCCAGTTCCTTCACCGCGCCTTGGTATTCATTGTCCTTCTTTCCTGCCTTTTTGACTGCTTCCGCGAATTCTTCCGACCATTGCCGTGGTGGGAGTGATGCCAACCTTGCTGAAGAACAGATAAATGTTCTTTCTTGTCTGTCTGGTTTTGCAAAGTCTGGTTCCGCGAAGTTGTCTTTTCGCAAAACTGTCGTAATCGGCAGGTTTTCACCCCCCCCTTTTCAGGGCGGAACTCCGAACGCCTTGACAAAGCATCTGGTTTTCTGTTCCGGTTTCCTGGACGGTAGTAAATGCGGAAGTTGATACCTGCTATCTCCTGGGCCCACCGTACCTGGCAACGGCTGAGTATCTTTGTAGTCGTGAACTACCATATTATCTCGTATAAGTGTCCTCCCTTTGAAACGGGTTTAGCGCGGTGTAACGCGCGCTAGTGCGCTTATGGTTAGTGTTGAGACGGCTATAGAACGTCACCTAATTAGTATATTGGGAGGTTGGAGCTCGTGAGGCCCGCTGGGCTGAGCTGCATCGCAAGTCCTGAGCAGTGTTGCGAGTCCTTTACAAACAACCCAGAATGATCAAGTCAATAGGAACCACAGAGTCAATAATGGAGAGCGACAGAGCCAATTTCAGTATGCCAACCATGTCTGACACAGTCGCATTGCAATTCACTGCTCTCATTCTTACACCTACAGGTCAAGAACCTACCGCCAAAGCTTTAGATGAAGAAGAAGATAATGACAACCTCAATCTGGCTGTCCGTCAACCTCTATCACCCCGAAAACCGAAATCGAAACCTGGCCGAATGAGGCAGGCGACTGCAGACCTCTCGCACAAGTTTCCTCCTCCGGCAACGCATCTCACCAGTGAGAAACAAGCGTTTACGACTGCCTTCAAATTGGGGGTCCTGTCATATGCGACATATGGCAGGATAGAAGATGGCAAAGGTGGTCTACGAACTCCGACGGCAATGGAGGTATGCAAGCGTTACAACCTAAAGCATACACGATATTTGTGCAGATGGCGGCAGGAGGAGGAGAGGTTACTCTTGATGAAGCCTTCACAGAAGAGATACCGACCATCTCGCGGACATTGGCCTAAGCTTGAGAAGGCCTTGGTGCAAGCATTTGCTGGTCGACACGAGGAAGGCAAGACTGTAGAGAGAAAGTTGTTCGAACGAACAGCAAAGGCTTGATTTCTTCAAATTTATCCATACAGTCCTACAAGATTTGTGGTTTCCAGCGGCTGGTTCAATCTATTCTTCTCTCGTAATGAGATCTCCATTCGCATTGCCACGAATAAAGCTCAGCAAACACCAATAGAATACTGCGCAATGATTGTTTCTTTTCTGGGTTTCAATTGGCAGAACTCACAGCTGCAGGATGATATGGAAGAAACGGTATTGCGATCTGTAATCGCAGTCGATTGCTATCCCTCTTTCAACATTCTCAACATGGATTAAACACCGCTGCCTGGGGAGTATCTTGAAGGGAAGACCTACGAATTTAAAGGGAGTAAGACAGTGTGGGTACGTACACAGAGATCAGGGTGGGATAAGCGGCAAGCAACAATACAGCTTACAATTTTTGCTGATGGTATCGATCACGTTATGCCCCTCATCATCTTTCGCGGTGCAGAGAAGAACACTTCTGCCCCTCGAAGATGGGAAGAAAAACTATTCGACTCTCATGTGGTAGTCAAATTCAATCCGAAAGGGTATGCCAACTCTGCGATCATGTTGTTTTGGCTTGAATTTATGCTTCTCCGCGTCCTCGGCACCAGTGCCACCCTCCTAGTCATGGATCTTTTCAAGTCCCACAGTACACAAGAGATCAAAGATTGGCTACCCACCTGCAGAATTGTTCCATCACTGGTTCCTGGCGCTTGTACGGGGCTTGTTCAACCCTTTGATGTATCAGTAAACCACCCTTTCAAAGATATTCTCAAGCAAGTCATCGACGACGCAGTTGATCTTTCTGAGAGGCAGACAACACCTGTGTCACGAACCTGGTGTGACAGGCTCCTAGGCGCCGCTGCGGGCGCCGCGCTCACCCTCGCCACACTATGGCTGATCCTTGTCTCCGCCGCCATGGCCGCCGTCATCCTACGTGCCTAGCCACAGTACCCCAGCCCGTGCCAATATCGCGCCGGTAGCGATATTCCTCAGAACCTGGTTGCGGGCCACCCAGGATTTTCCCCACTTGTTTCCTTACTGTCTGCGTGTCTGCCTCGCTTTACTCTGTGTAATGTTAATTGCTTACCTTGTTGTTTCCCTACTGTTGTGTGTGTCCGCCTTGCGTATTGTGGGAGGATGAAGGGCCGAGTAGGATCATGTGTTTCCTTGGGCGCAGCGATTGAGTCATGATGACCTAGGGAGGAACTGCGTCCGTCTTGCGGGCAAGCTGTGATTCCACAGAGGGAAGGAAAAGTATAAAGGAAGGGCGCGGTAGCTAGTCTGGAGATTATTCTCCATGCAATATATTATCTATACACCTGGACCTACCTTTACCCATCTCTGAGCTGCGTGACGAAACCAGCGCCAGGATCTTGGATCACTTGCGCCGATGACCACCGGGTCATCTGGCAGCACGACGAAGTGATCCGGTATCGCCTACGACGAACAACATCGAGATACGATTATCTATCTACCTTCGCCTACCTTCACACATCTCTGAGCGGCGTGACGAGAGCAGCGCCGGGATCTCGGATCACTCGTGCCGATGATCACGGGGTCATTCGGCAGCGTGACGAGTGATCCGGGACCACCTATGACGGACATGCAACACCGCCGCGCATACCGGGCTGTGCCAAACAGAACGGAACACCACCATGTATGCCGCGCCGGACGGAACAGGAGACCGCCAAGCATGCCGCCCCGGGCAGAAGGGAAGAACGCCGTGCATGCCGCACTGAGCAGAATGCAAGAACGCCGTGCGTGCCGCGCCGGGCAGAATGAAGGACCGCCGCGCACAGCGGGCCACTTCAGACAGAACAGAACACCGCCGTGCATACCAGGCCCCACCAGACAGAACAGAACACCGTGGCTTATGCCGTACCAAACGGAACGGGAGACTGCCGCGCATGCCGCTCAGGGCGGAACGGAAGAACGCTACGCATGCAGCGCCGAGCAGAATGGAAGAACGACGTGCCTGCCGCGCCGTGAAGAACGGAGGACCGCCACGCACACCGGGCTGTGCCAGACAGAACGGAACCACTATGCCGCACCGGGCAGAACGGAACATCGCCGTGCACACCGGGCCGCGCCAGACAGAACGGAAGAACGCTGCGCACGCCGCGTAGGGCAGAACCGAGGACGGCCACGCACACCGGGCTGTGCCAGACAGAACGGAAGAACTATGCGTATGCCGCACCGGGCGGAACGGAAGACCACCACGCATGCCGGCCCGGGCAGAAAGGAACAACACTGCACATACCGTGCTGGGCAGAACGGAAGACCGCCGGACATACCGAAGGCCGCACCGGACAGGACGGAAGATCGCCGTGCATGAGGGAAGTCTGCCGCGCATACCGCAGGCCACGCCGGGCAGGAAGGAAGACGACAACGACGATGCCACGCCGGGCAACAAGGAAGATGACAATGACGATGCCACGCCGGGCATGAAGAAAGATGACAACCACGATGCCACGCCGGGCATGAAGGAGGACGAGCACGACGAGTGAGTGGGAATCACTTGCGCCCAACGACACCGAGATACGAGTAGCGATCCGAGATCGCTCAAGAACGAGAGAATGATACCGTGCTACAGTAAAGACCACTGGGTGGCAATAGACGAAGACCGCGTAAGACGTAGCACGACTGCACGCAAGCCTGGGAGCACGACGCCTCACTAGTAAGAAAGACACACCGAGGAGCTACGTTGCCTGTCGAGCCCAAGATAGAGAACGGAATTCGGGGTCAGGTTTTTGACTTTATATTGTTTCTCCAATCGACACCTGACGTAGCGGAAAATCCTCGAGAAACCGGAATCCACCGTGGATTCACCAGACCCAGAAAAATAAGAGTAGTGAATTGAGGAGGTCACCGACATCGAAACGCCGCTGCACCAAGGCCAGAGAGCCCAGCTACACCAAAGGGAAGCCAGAAAAACATCGAAACACACCGAAAAACACCCGAAGATGCAGGAAGCTGGGAAGAAGAAAAACCCACGAAGAGAGAGGACCCGTGGAACAAAGCGACCTCTTTATCCCATCGTAATTAGGAATAACACCGTCCAAACAAGAAGAGCTGGAAGACCCGCATACAGACATCACCAACAGGCACGCCAGTACGAGTTGAAACGGAGGGCTGGCGGCTAAGCTTCGACTACCGAACGGATTATGAAAGGACGTCTGACGAATCACAAACAGCGATGTTGACACAAAAGGGGTTACGAACGGCCAAGCACGGCCTCAATTGACGACGCGGCCATCGATGCGAACGGCCAGCCAACGGTTGGTTTTGACATCAAATATTGCCCAGAAAAGTGCCGGCAAGACAAACATACCTGCTAGAGAGTCAGGAGACTCTGCCTGGAAAAGGGATATGAAGCTTCAACAAAACCAGTTCCGAGTATTGCTGTCAGTAGCAAGCTTTCACAAAAAACGTCAGAAACAATGAAAGCACCAGAAACGTCGAAAAACACCTCAAACGCCGGAAACTCTGGAAGAAACGGAAACATTGGAATCACTCGTCGCGTTCCAGGATACCTGGCCAGTTGCCGCTGGGGACACCTGGAACCAGTGTTCGATAAATGTGATGCCAAAGAAGAAGTGGTGGAAGAATAGAGTTAGCTGGGAAGCCCACGAAGACAGAGGCGGCCGGGCTCGGCTGCCTAGGCACTTCATGACGCCCACATTAGGAACTAGCATGCAATAGCAATGAATACCGCAACGATTCCATGCCGGACATGAAGAAGATTAGGGCGAAGCCGAATACCGCCACAGCGAAGTCAAATACCGCAACGATACCACGGTGGATGTGAAGATGATTAGGGCGAAGCCGAATACCGCCACAGCGAAGTCGAGTACCGCAACGATACCACTCCGGGCGTGAAGAAGATTAGGGCGAAGCTGAATACCGCCACTGCGAATTCGAATACCGCAACGATACCACGCCGGGCGTGAAGAAGATTAGGGCGAAGCCAAATACCGCCACAGCAAAGTCGAATAGCGCAACGATACTGCGCCGGGCGTGAAGAAGATTAGGGCGAGGCTGAATACCGCCACAGCGAAGTCGAATACCACAACGATACCACGCCAGGCATGAAGAAGATTAGGGCGAAGCTGAATACCACCACAGCGAAGTCAAATACCGCAACGATTCCATGCCGGACATGAAGAAGATTAGGGCGAAGCCGAATACCGCCACAGCGAAGTCAAATACCGCAACGATACCACGGTGGATGTGAAGATGATTAGGGCGAAGCCGAATACCGCCACAGCGAAGTCGAGTACCGCAACGATACCACTCCGGGCGTGAAGAAGATTAGGGCGAAGCTGAATACCGCCACTGCGAAGTCGAATACCGCAACGATACCACGCCGGGCGTGAAGAAGATTAGGGCGAAGCCAAATACCGCCACAGCGAAGTCAAATACCGCAACGATACCACGGTGGATGTGAAGATGATTAGGGCGAAGCCGAATACCGCCACAGCGAAGTCGAATACCGCAACGATACCACGCCGGGCGTGAAGAAGATTAGGGCGAAGCCAAATACCGCCACAGCAAAGTCGAATAGCGCAACGATACTGCGCCGGGCGTGAAGAAGATTAGGGCGAAGCTGAATACCGCCACTGCGAAGTCGAATAGCGCAACAATACTGCGCCGGGCGTGAAGAAGATTAGGGCGAGGCTGAATACCGCCACAGCGAAGTCGAATACCACAACGATACCACGCCAGGCATGAAGAAGATTAGGGCGAAGCTGAATACCACCACAGCGAAGTCAAATACCGCAACGATACCACGCCAGGCGTGAAGAAGATTAGGGCGAAGCAGAATACCGCCACAGCTAAGTCGAATACCGCAACGATACCACGCCGGGTGTGAAGAATATTAGGGTGAAGCCAAGTACCGCCACCGCGAAGTTGAATACCGCAACGATACCACGCCGGGCGTGAAGAGATTAGGACGAAGCCGAATAGCGCCACAGCGAAGTCGAATACCACAATGATACCACGCCGGGCGTGAAGAAGATTAGGGTGAAGCTGAATACCACCACAGCAAAGTCAAATACCGCAACAATACCACGCCAGGCGTGAAGAAGATTAGGGCAAAGCTGAATACCACCACAGCGAAGTCAAATACCGCAACGATACGACGTCAGGCGTGAAGAAGATTAGGGCGAAGCCGAATACCGCCACAGCAAAGTCGAATACCGCAATGATACCACGCCGGGCATGAAGAAGATTAGGGCGAAGCCAAGTACCGCCACCGCGAAGTCGAATATGGCAACGATACCACGCCGGGCGTGAAGAGATTAGGACGAAGCCGAATACTGCCACAGCGAAGTCGAATACCGCAATGATACCACGCTGGACGTGAAGAAGATTAGGGTGAAGCTGAATACCACCACAGCGAAGTCGAATACCGCAACGATACCACGCCAGGCGTGAAGAAGATTAGGGCGAAGCCGAATACCGCCACAGCGAAGTCGAATAGTGCAACGATACCACGCCGGGCATGAAGAAGATTGGGGCGAAGCCAAGTACCACCACCGCGAAGTCGAATACCGCAACGATACCACGCCGGTCGTGAAGAGATTAGGACGTAGCCGAATACCGTCACAGCGAGGTCGAATACTGCAACGATACCACGCCCTGCGTGAGGAAGATAGAGCGTAGCCGAATAACGCTACTGCGAAGCCGAATACCGCTGCCGCGACATCGAATACCGCAACGACACCAAGACGCACGTGCGCAGACTGGCGGCAAGGAAAGAGAACATGCAATCTATTATCTCTCTCCACAGACCCACCTCTCTAATTCCGTGACCAGCGCTGTGACCACCACTCCCCAAGAACAACGAGCCCACGCAAGGCGTGTGAGAAGAGCTGCGAAGAGACCATGCCGGGCGTGACGGATACCGCGAGAACAACGAGCCCACGCATGGCGTGTGAGAAGAGCCGCAAAGAGACCATACCGGGCGTGACGGATACCGCGCGAACAACGAGCCCACGCAAGGGGTGTGAGGGGAGCCGCGAAGAGACCACGCCCGGCATGGCGGATACTGTGAGAACAACGAGCCCATGCAAGGCATGTGAGAAGAGCCACGAAGAGACCACACGGGGCGTGACGGATACCGCGAGAACAACGAGCCCACGCAAGATGTGTGAGAAGAGCCGTGAAGAAACCACACTGGGTGTGACGGATACCGCGAGAACAACGAGCCCATGCAAAGGTGTGTGAGAAGACCGCGACGAGACAACGCCGGACGTGACGGATACCGTGATAGCAACGAGCGGCGCATGAGTACGCCGGAAGTGAACTCCCACACCCCATCAAAGAAGATCAAGAACCCCACGCCTCCGCAGCCACCAGCAGTGCGACTGCCCCAACGCCCACCCATACGAGCTGGCCGAAGTCATCCGTGTGAGACACCTCAACCCACACAAGGCCTGCGCCGATTGGCAGAAGGGAAAGCAAGTCTCCCCTGACTGCCGATTCCAGGTAAACTTGAACGACCACCACCTACGTTGCCAAAGCACCACCACTGGCCAACATCACGCCACCCCAGGAGGCCCCCACGGCCGCCGAAGAAAACCCCGACACGGAGGCGGCTACGCCCCCGGACGACCAAATCCGCCTGTTGGCAGAAATCATCACTACAGTCCAGAACACAGTCATACAAGAAGCCCACCATGACTACGGGATCCAGCGCCTGCTGGCCCAGACGATGCGCGAAAAACACAACGCCGACCAACGACAACTCCCGAGGATGGCGCGAACCCTGGAAACCATCACCGCCAAACAGCAGCGAATAAACGAACAACAAACCTGGTAGCAGGCTAGCCGACCCATCCGCATCTACTGCACTCCGATCCGCCGCCACATGACTGCCAGCCGGCCTGACCTCGCTGGAGCTTCGGTCTGGACAGGGGATCTACTGTCACGAACCTGGATCAACAGGCTCCTAGGTGCCGCCGCGGGTGCCGCGCTCACCCTCGCCACATTATGTCTGATCCTTGTCTCCGCCGCCACGGCCACCGTCATTTTATGCGCCTAGCCACAGTACCCCAGCCCCTGCCAATATCGCGCCGGTAGCGATATTCCTCAGAACCTGGTCGCGGGCCGCTCAGGATTTTCCCCACTTGTTTCCTTACTGTCTGCGTATCTGCCTCGCTTTACTCTGTGTTATGTTTATTGCTTACCTTGTTGTTTCCCTACTGTTGTATGTGTCTGCCTTGCGTATTGTGGGAGGATGAAGGGCCGAGTAGGATCGTGTGTTTCCTTGGGCGCAGCGATTGAGTCATGATGAGCTAGGGACGAACTGTGTCAGTCTTGTGGGCAAGCTGTGATTCCACAGAGGGAAGGAAAAGTATAAAGGAAGGGCGCAGTAGCTAGTTTGGAGATTCTTCTCCACGCAATATATTATCTATCGACCTTGACCTACCTTCCCACATCTCTGAGCGGTGTGACGAGAGCAGCGCCGGGATCTCGGATCACTCGCGCTGATGATTACCACGTCACCCGGCAGCACGACGAGGGATCTGGGACCACCTATGACGGACCTGCAACACCGCCGCGCATACCGGGCCTTGCCAGACAGAACGGAACACCGCCGCGTATGCCACACCGGGCGGAACAGGAGACCGCCACGTATGCTGCCCCGGGCGGAACGGAAGAACGACGTGCATGCCGCGCCGAGTCGAATGGAAGAACGCCACGTGTGCCGTGCCGGGCTGAACGGAGGACCGCCGCGCACACCAGGCAGCGCCAGAGAGAACGGGACACTGCCGAGCATACCGGGCCACGCCAGACAGAACGGAACACCGCCGCGTATGCCACACCGGGCGGAACGGGAGACTGCTGCGCATGCCGTCCCGGACAGAACGGAAGAACGCCGCGCATCCCGGGCCGAGCAGAACGGAAGAACGCCTCGCATGCCGCGCCTAGCAGAACGGACGACCGCCGTGCACACTGGGCCACGCCAGACTGAACGGAACACCGCCGCGCATACGGGGCTGCGCCAGACAGAACGGAACACAGCTGTGTATGCCGCACCGGGTGGAACGGGGGACCGCCACGCATGCCGCCCAGGGCAGAACTGAAAAACGCCGCGCATGCCGCGCCGAGCGCAACGAAAGAACGCCGCGCATGTCAAGCCGGGCAGAACGGAGGACCGTCGCGCACACAGGGCCGTGCTAGACAGAACGGAACACCTATGCCGCGCCGGGCAGAACCGAACATCGCCGCACACACCGGGCTGCGCCAGACAGAACGGAAGAACACCACGCGTGCCACACCAGGCAGAACAGAGGACCGCCGCGCATACCGGGCCACGCCAGACAGAACGCAAGACCTCCGCGAATGCTGCACCGGGCGGAATGGAAGACCGCCGCGAATGCCGCACCGGGCAGAAAGGAAGAATGCTGCACATGCTGCACCGAGCAGAATGGAAGACTGCCGCGTATGCCGCGCCGGGCAGAATGGAAAACTGCCGCACATACCGAAGGCCGCACCGGACAGGACAGAAGATCACCGCGCAAGAGGGAAGTCTGCCGCGCGTACTGCAGGCCATGCTGGGTAGGCAGGAAGACGACAACATCGATGCCAGGCCGGGCAGGAAGGAAGATGACAACGACGATGCCATGCCGGGCATGAAGAAAGACAACAACCGCGATGCCATGCTGGGCATGAAGGAGGATGAGCACGACGAGTGAGTGGGAATCACATGCACCAAACGACACCAAGATACGAGTAGTGATCCGAGATCGCTCAAGAACAATGCGAGAATGATACCGTGCTACATTCAAGACCACTGGGTGGCAGAAGACGAAGACCCCATAAGACCTCGCATGGCTGCACGGAAGGCTGGGAGCACAACGCCTCACCAGTGAGAAAGGCACACCGAGGAGCTACATTGCCTGTCGAGCCCAAG
>Ga0307508_10003900_pt1 | contig 14823 bp, 24 predicted proteins | sample 9_EM_MG_FD_203089 | JGI IMG/M metagenome (GOLD analysis project Ga0307508, IMG submission 203089) | Populus trichocarpa ectomycorrhiza microbial communities from riparian zone in the Pacific Northwest, United States - 9_EM | ecosystem: Host-associated > Plants > Roots > Unclassified | place... | reverse complement strand
CTTAGTAGGTCGTCTATCTCGAAGCGTAGCCTATTCTCAATTGTTGACTTTGTCAACTCTTTAGACAATGGCAAGGAGGACCTTGTTTAATCCCATTCGCAGCAGCACACTCCTCAGTTATAGGCACTCTCGATATAATCATGCACATGCGGCACCCACGCACCACTTCGCACCGCCACGCCCCCAGATACGTAATGTCGCTATATACAATATCAAATCGTACGTAATATTCCATGAGGGCAGCCCAGCTAATCCGCGTGGCGGAAACTGTTCGTGACTTGTTCACAGTGTGAACATTGAGTCAATTATTGTAAACATGTATGCAACATTTCAGAGGAACTGGAGCTCTTTTTGCCGAGTAATAGTAATTAAAGAAATGCGTGAGGGTTGGATATTCAACTCTTCAGTGGGTGAGAAGTTTTGCGATCTGATTCCCATTGAAAAACTGCGAAATTATACAAATCCGTCGATATGTATTTCATGTCTGTGACTACTGAAAATGAGCGAGATATTGTGCTTCCAACGCGGCCATTTTGTGTTAGTGTTTTGTTGAAAATACACAAAATGCCTAACTTGAAGGGAAATATTTCAACCATTTCAGCAGCCCCAGACATGAAACACATACCGGCAGATTCGTATAATTTTTGTCTAGTTTTTGAATATGGAATCAGATCGCAAAATTCTCATCCCGAAGAGTTGAGTATCCATCCCTCACGCATTTATAATATTTCATTACTCAGCGACAAGAGCCCTAGTTCCTCTGAAACTTCACATACACAATGATAATTGGCATGCACATATTTTAGTACTATGCATTTTTCCATTGTCACACAAACTCGCGCCGAAAAAACACCAATTTAGGTGACTCGTTCATTTTGGTAGCCACCGTATGTAGGTTCACTATACATGAACCTGACATGACAGCTTAAGCCGCAAAAAGTTATCCGTCACAAGGAGCGTGTTGTGTCAACCCCGCTAGCATCCTGATTAGTGGTGCCACACTTTCGTCCCCACGACTCCTTCATACATCAGTCGCATCGAAGACAAGGAGTCAGTCCCAGGCCAGGAAGGGGGCCTTTCTTTCCCGCCGTCGCTTGATTCCGTGAAGGTGCACAGTCTTGCGTAGGGCAGCTGAGGAAGACCTACCCCCATTTACGAGTTTTAAATCACGAGAGATGAAGGTTAATGCTGTCCTGAGCGGAGGACGGAAATTCCAAATTTATTGTGATTTAGGCATGGGCCACTATGCCTGCCAAAGTAAGTGCGGCAACCCGGGTCACCGACGGCGCAACACAGAGCAACTGTGATGCCTCATGAGGTGGACGACAGATGGACAAAAATGGGGAGCAAAATCTGCACGCCGAGTAGAGTGGCTAACCAAGAAATACAAAATTGAGTCAACACGACGAGGCGATGCAAATTTGAGCAGGCCCGTCACTGGATGGACCACACAGCAAGTACAAACACTGATGTCAGGTTGAGCGACGGAGGCAGTGTTGGCGCCTAGTGAGTCATCTTCCCGAGTCATTCAGAACTGGACACTCCCTATAAGACCATGTTCGTTCCTAGCATAACGCTGATGGTTTCAAGATAGCCCCGCTGGACCGAATGCCGGCTGGGACAATGCGGTCGACCGTCGTACACGAAACAGCTAGCTGGCCAAGATCACAAAAGCTCGTCGACACTTTGACAAGGCCAAACGACCCCAAAAAATGCGTTTTGGCCGCGCGAAAATACCCCCGCCACGATTAAACTTCCACTATTTGGTCGGGGAGCCCCGTGGGGAGACAGTGTTTGTTTTGCTCCGCTACATGGGTAAGAGGCAGTGTGGAACGTGGCGCCAATTGCGAGGGAAGCATTCTGACTTGCACTTTATACCCGGGCAGCAATGAAGGGGTCGTATCCGCCGCGGTGTAAGAGGGCGTGTGCAAGTGGTCATTTGTCCTTTGCCCCACGAGTGTCACCCACCAAGCGATTCAGAGGCTCAGCCGTGTACCAATTCGCGGAAGCCGCCGGCCAACGAAACTTAAAGATAGATACAACCACAACGCCAAAGGGAAACTGAGCTCGCTTATCTATTAGCCCATCACCTCCGCCAACGTCCAGTCACGGCATGCATCACCTCCATGAAACAGGTTTTGGTCCGCGACGCTGAGAACAAGTGTGCGCCCGCACCGGATGCAGAGACTCTCGAATTTTACTTACCATGATCGTAGGACGAGTGCCGCCTGGCGGCCTGGGGCACGTTGGTTCGTTACGCTGGGCCGTGCACAACTGTGAAACAGGAGGTGACATCGCAGCGGAGAAGCAACGCGTAGGGTGTATTGCTTTTGCACGCGCTGCACCGCAACTAGCGGCGACGAATTGGCGATGCGCCCTGTTGTTGATGATTGATTGGAGTCATCGTACCGCTCCTTTTCTGTCTCTGCGCAAAAGGTTCCACAAAGGGTAAAGTCGTCTGGGTCGCAATCAAGCCGTTCAACACGCCCAACACCTCGGTTGTTGGTGTGTCTTTGGCTCTCTGCTCTTTGAATTGCTTGATTCTCAAAGGCTCTGCGATGTGGAAATAGGCCGCCATACGATATCTGAATGGCGGCACTCGTGGCTAGCACCCCACTTTTGAGCCTCAGGCCCTCCCGCCATTCACTTTCGTACGGATCTAGCTGGACCGACGCGACATTTGTTGACAGTGATGAAGCGGAGGACGCCCTGTGCAACGATCGCCCTAGCTTCGTTGTTCGCAATGATATTATGAAGCTCATTCCACGAAAAATCCAGAGGCGTATCACTCATTCTGCAGACCTTGCACAGATCGATGGGTTCCAGGATCTGTTTGTTCATCTAAACAGCCATCCGGGGCCACACGAATTGCGTCATCTGATCATAGCATATTTTCGGGGCTCTCCTTACCTTCGAGAATATCTGAGTTAGTGATCTGTCGTCTTCTTGTGTAGTATGCTGTAATCTGACGAGACTTCACGTTGCAGAACCTTCCATTAATACATCATCCCGGATGCTGCGCAACGACCAAGACCTTTGGGAGTATACAGATACGTGGGCAAAATCAGAACAACGAGAGCACATTGTGGGGGATGTGCAGCGCAGCCAGCAACACGAAGCTGTCCCCACAATACTCAATGCCTCACACACAAACCCCTTACACCGCTCTAACCCTGCCGTGGTGAGCTCAAGCGAGACATCGGAAGCCACGCTAGTCACAGTGCCGCCTTCACCCACAATACGTGATTATTTGGATGGAATAAGCCTTCAAGGTTATGAGCTACGTGAAAGAGTAGAACGGATCACTGCCAACGAGACGTTGCGATGCGAAGCAATGTCACTCAAGGATCACAATGCTGTGATGCTCGTTGACCTACTCCATGAGGCACATGTCCTTATTTATGTTCACGCCGCTGGGTTGCACTAACGCTCTCCAATAGTGTTTGATCCAGTTTTCGGAGCCTACATTGCATCACAAGGAGATGCTTCGTCTGCTTCAAGACATATGCTCTGCCTCCGGAGAGCTTCCTTCGAAGTATTGGCTACATGGTCTCCGTGTGAATTGGAGGCAATACATCGCCCGGGGTGGAGAGGCGACCATATATAAAGGCACATGGGGGGGTCGCAAAGTCGTTGTCCGGGAAGTGTCGAGGCCTGACGAAAACGATTGGGCGTCACCTTCCGGTGAACGTGTCAGGAAGGTGCGTCTTATTCATGACGCCGAGAGTGCACAGTGCTAACTCATTGGGATAAGCTTATTAAAAGGGAGATTATTGTACACTCCCAGCTTCGACATCACAACATCATCCCGCTCTTGGGTGTATATCGTGAAACAAAAGATGAACCACCCATGATGGTCATGCCATTTCTGGAGAACGGATCCGCTTCTGCTTACTTAAATTCAGCTGGACGTGGAGATTCGGATTGTGCAAACATCGTGAGCCATCTCTTATGTAACATCCAACAGTGGCTGACTGTACTCGGCTCAAGCTCATCGGCAGTTCTCTCGCCCTGGAATATCTACACTCGATGTCACCCGAAATCATTCATGGGGATCTCCATCCAGTTAAGCCATTAACCTCTGCTGTGTTTACCTGTTGCCTAATTTATGTGCCTTAGAATAATATTCTCGTCGGTCCAGTAGGTCAAGCCGTCCTGTGTGACTTTGGCTTCAGCCGCATCCGGCATGACGTGACTCGCACCCATACCAATATCCGCGAAGGGGGGCGACTTCGTTTTCTGGCCCCGGAACTCTCCTATGGGCAGGAAAGCTTTCGTACCACGACAGCAAGTGATGTGTACAGCCTCGCAATGACTTTTTTCAACCTGTCAACCTTGTGTCTGCCGTTCGAAGAGCACCACAGTGAGTGGGCTGCAGCGGAGGCAGCCCGTCGGGGACAGCGCCCACAACAGGTCAATGCACCTCGCTTTCTTGCGGGCTACTTCAGCAAATTGTGGGATCTCCTGGTGATGATGTGGGAGCATGACACATCCTCTCGTCCAACAGCCGCGGCAGTAGCGCTCTGCCTACAGGAGATTTTGGGACCATTGATTCCCTCCAACGCGCAAAGAGATAACACACCTCCATGAAATGTCGTTCACATAGGTGACTGCGTCACGGCTGTGCACTTCCTGTTTGCATGCGTTGGGTTGCCAGCATCATGACACGGGCCAGACATGAGGCTCCACATTTCTCTGCCTTGGTAACTTTGTCATCTGACTGAGCATATCTACGATAGACGTGGACGTCCACGCTCAGTGCAATTGGTGGAGTACGGAGGTATTGAGGGCGGTAGTGCGGGGTTCTGCGTACAGTGTGGTTTGGGAGGTTGCATGGCACACCAGTATTGTTCAGAGTGAGTGAGGTAGGGCGCTGCACAATGTCAAATTTTTATTAGAATAATATATAACTGTGGTGCTGCTAAGGAGCTTTGATATGCGTCGTTCGCGATGCTTCTCGAGAGGCAAGAAAAACAGCGCGCCATTCAACATGAACGATGCGTTCGACGTTCCCACGATTCTCGAACACACCACTGATCTCTTCCGCGCACACAGGCCTCGCAGGTCATCCCATGTTTGTCGCTGGCGGGTGCTCTGCAAGTGTGTCTATTCCTTTTTGGATTTTCGTGGATCTGACCGCTAGTATTCGTAAACGGGCTAGGTACGGGACTTGGCACTTGTCGCTCAAATCCACTTGTCGGATGAGCGTTTTGCAGCACTAGGCAAGTAGGGAAGTGCTCGCGATGGGAAATGTCAAGGTCACCAACGTATACTGCCTTTCAATAGCCGCAAAGTGCCAATTACATAGCACATTGGCGGCGGCAGTTCAAATTGAAGTGCTCCTTTGATTCCTCACATCGGGGAAATCTGGCCCGGACCGTGGAATCGTCCGCTGGTATTTCCTTATACCTGATCCAACTCCCTTTGGCGAATGTGTCCACGCTACCATCTCTCATCAAGTGGAATACTCCGGAAGATTCCTCCAGAGCCAGTTTCTTCAGCTTTTCGGGATCGCATCATGATTTACGTCGGCACAGCCATAGCTTCGCGTCCGAGCGGCACAAGTTTAGCAACGAACAGTACAACGCACTCTCAGACGGACCGTCCTCAAAGCCGTTAACATGGCCGGTGGGTTCATGAGTCATTCGCATTGTGTCGTTTCCAATCGTTTACCGCCTCTCTGATTAGTGAGCTGGATCGCGACAACCTTCCTTGATGGGGAGGACGCCGAGATAGAACTCAGCCAAGATAGACCCCGATTCATCCAACGCAAGGACATTATGACCCTCATCCCGCTTAATATCAAGAAACACATTGTTCACCCAGGAGATAACGGCCAGATTCAAGGATTCCAGGAACTTTTCGTCCATCTTGAGCGCAGCTCCGCTGCCGGCGAGTTGCGCGCCCTTATCGTAGAATACTTCAAGGGCTCTCCGCAGCTGCGTTCGCATCTCAGTCAGTTGTCATCTACGGTACTGCTCATGTGGAAATCAGAGTCCTCATTCCTAATGCTGTAGAAAACCCCACAGCAAATCCCACGCTTCATCACACGATTCTGGCAGTCAACCCACCCCCGCCTCTTGCCCCGAGCATCGCCTCACCTACTGGATATTATCCCGAGGAATCGCGGCCTCAGAGACAGGACAGTGTTCTGACTGTTGTTGCTGAGGATGCAGAGGATGCTGCAACCGATACCAGCAGCGCACCAACGAGTCCCGTACGCGAGACGTCCCCCCGTCTACCCACCAGGGCTGCTTCAATGACAGTGAATGCGAACGCCGGCCCGACCACGTTGCACAGGGACCTGCCTCGTATTGAACCTACTCCTCTGCCTTTGTCACTTATGAACCAAAGGATATTTTTGGCATTTGGAGCAGATCCAGGTCAGTGACAAGGTGCCAATACAACTTACTCTGTACTCACGCCGTATTCTTCATTTTCAGCTGATGAGAAGTTGCACACGTTCCACTTCAAAGGCAAAGGCTTCACCAAACAACCTCTTGGGATAGACCTCCTTCAGACACATCAAACGTGAGCATCCCTTCTCAATCACTCCCCCACCATCTCACTCCATGGTTTCTTGTCTTATCGGGCATTGCATCGAGATCAGATATCACAAAGTTAACAGCGCCAACGTTGCTTTCCTCGCCTACAAGCTTCGTTGCCACGAAAAAAACAAACGACCAGAACAACTTGTATTGCACGGATCCCTCCGAGCACCCGTCGCCGAATTCACCGTGAGCTCTCTCCAGTCGTCTTCCAATCGTTTTTGTCTGATGATGGGAAGTAGGGTATTTGGCCGCCCCCTCCGTCAGGAACCCTCTCTGTACCTCAATTAGCAGCTAGATCGCTCACTGCGACGATATCCGCAAGTCTAGGGATCCAACACTTTGCACCAATTGGCGGCGTCTCCTATGGCCGTTCATCCAATGTCACGTGGCTGGAGGATCAATTTCAAGTTGAAACCGTGTTCGAAAATACGAACCCTCGTAACTCATTCAAAATGACGATCAAGCCTAGATTGGGGCAGAAAGAGGTTCCCGACACCATGGCGTTCGCCGTCGTCGTTAAATTCCCTTCCGAGCCTGTGCTATTTGCTGTGGACTTCGATTTGGCTCGAGGAAAAACCCCGCAGGCGTGAGTATTAGTCGAGGTACATGGTCACTGATCCTCTTACTGATTTATCCACGGTCTCGTGGCATAAAAGGTATACGGCGATTTACGACGGGAAAACCGAGATTTTGAAGTCATCGGATGCGATCCAGACCGCAACGTATGCTTGAATACCTGGATAGAGTTTGCATATAAACCCGATGCTCCCCAAATCTACTTCCTATTTTCGGTCACGCATTAAGTATTACATTAGTACAATTTCATGATTACCCGACCAGTTGTAGTTTCTTTGAAAATTCGGCATTATGTTGTTAGAGACAGACCGAGTATTGGCGCAGAAATCATGAAGAAGCCCCATGAAACACTTCTGGCTTAATCGCTACCGGGGAGATGTGCCATTTAGACGTTCGACACGCAGGTTGATACATTGACACTTGAAATCCACATATTGCATCATCATCTACTTACAATCCGAATGCGAAACTAGACTGTCCATAAATTCGGGACAGGACCTTGGATCCGCTCCCGCCCTTACCCGCACCAGCGGCTACATAAAGAGGGATAAAGTGCTCTTCTCGTGGATGGGCAGCACGGAAGCCTGGGTGGGAAGTAAGCCCGAGCAATGCTTTCTCCCGCTCCATGGGCTATTCGAAGCCAAATGGGAAAAGTCGTTAGGCGATTTGGTTACAGGATGCAGTACGAAGAGAACAAGCGACACCTACGTCTTGAATTCCGGCAGCCTCGATGACAGCATTATCGAATTCTTTGATGATAGGTCTGGCTGTGTGGGGGTGGAAAGCTCCCAAGTTATTTTCGAACGTATGCACAGTCAAACCACCAGAGATGATAAGATAGCCTTCTTCTCTGAACAGCGGGACGGAGTTCGCACGAATCGTTAAATCGGCGTCAATGGCGATCAAATGGGAGACAAATAACACACCGGAGTTCGGCAATAGCTTCTCCAAGAGCCCAATTTTCCTTTGGATCGAGACTTCCGTCGATGCTTACTTCAACGATGGGCAACGTGCTTGGAGGGTTGGAGCCAAACATCCGAATGAAAGGTACGAAAACGCCATGGTCTAAGCCAGCATTCTGTCCGGTCAGAGGCATGGGGATTCCTGAATGCGGACGGCCATCCTGACCCCTGGGCTCCGTAATTGGTGAGGCACGCGCGGGAATACCAGCCTATAGCGGAAGAAACTCTAGGTCATGAAGACATACAACCTAATGCTGCGATTATTGCGCACCTTCTTCAACGCTTCGAGAATGCGTTGCGTTAGTGCGGAGTCGCCTCGGGAACGGAACTCGACTTTGTAAAGCTATCTCATGGTAAGACTACAATGCCGCTGAGTAACAGAGTGTTCACCAACCTCAGGGACGAAGCCATAATAATCCATCAAGAGGGGATTCTCGTCCCCATAATCAGTCACTGTGTGTCAAGCCAACGCATGAGCGAGGAATTACTATCCCAGCGCATATGGACATAAGCCGACATGTAATCACCTAAACACTGGCTGCCCGATTCCCAGTGAGCGCTGAAGACCACAATCCCCCGCGGTTTATATTTCTCCAATAGCACAGGTCCGAAATCGTCGAGGAATTGCGCGAGCGGGCCACTCGCCCCTCCCCAGGAGTGCACTTCACCCCTAGGACCGGTTGGCGGAGGCAGTGACTTTGGCCAAATTAACAGTGGTTCTGTGAACCAGAACAGCGAACACGTGTGAATGAATCAGGCACCATCTTATTATTAACCGCTAGGAAATAACCCACTCACGCCCATGAGCGAGGAAAAACGCTGGGATGTTATCAGGAGTTGAGGGGAGTTCAGCAAGTGCTTGACACCATTCCTTTCGCAATGCATCAATGTCTGTATTAATAGACATGCTACTCGATTCTGGTAAGGGATGAAGACGAGCAGTAGAGTTGGGGGCGCAAAAGATATTGGAGTAACGTTTGAGGGCAAAGGCAGCAACGAGACCAACGAGGAGCTTTAAAGTCGTGCTGGCACAAACGGCGGCGTTTTCTGACTCGTTGTGTATGTGTCCGAGAGCAAAGTTTTGTAAGCAAATGGACAGTAATTCTCTCAAACGGAACGCTGGATTGTACGTAATCACGATTTGGTCATCAAGCTCGTTTCGCTACCGCTGGCATGTTATGACGTGGCATGTTACACACACATCATGAGCGTCTTACCAAGCTACATGGTTCGCCCTTAACTGTTGGCGAAACGCTAGGCTAAGGAATGTATTTGGCGCTTAGGCGGGACCGGAACTTTCCGTAAACCAGCATCACTCACCCTCTCGTGCGTCGTACTTGACCTTTGGTTCGGCTTGCTTCTTATCTAGCGAGTGCTTTGATCAGATTCCTCGAAAATGACGCACGATGCCGTCTGGTTCTCTCGGCCACGAAAATTCGGAAAGGGCTCTCGTCAATGGTAATTTTCCTGCCCAAGCGGCACTCCCAAAATCTTACCAAGACCTAATTATATTCTTCTGGATAGCCGTGTCTGCGCTAACCAGGGCGGTATCATCCGCAAATATGGCATGGACATTTGCCGTCAATGTTTCCGTGAAAAGGCTGCTGCCATAGGATTTGTCAAGGTGCGCTTTCAAACCAGTCTTTCCACTCTGTCGTTCTATAGAAGTATGTGTATGGTTGCTCACATAGATACTCCATTCTAGAATCGGTAAATGCAAGATCGAATTTGCTCCGCTCTCTCATCTTCCAGCTTGTCTCCGACACAACATTATACTTCACCTACTATGCACGCATGTACGGGGTCATGAATACATTATTTGGAATGCGATTTCCAATGCAGGATTGCTTCGCACTTTGGACCATTGCATCTGAATATTGCCATGTCGTGGGTGACGCCCCCAGCTCGATATGTGCAACCCTTCCCCCGAGGTCTGAGAGCCATCCTCCCGTCGGCGTCTCGAAGAATCACTAGTTACTGTTGTCCGTGCAGTGTGCAGTTCGACGCTCATTGATTAGAGACTTGTGTTGGAATTCTCGTTGGAAGAGTGTGCATTAGTGAATACATTTTTTCGACAACGAAATCGTCATGCCCTACTTGCATCATGCTATTACATGTACTACATAGAGTTTGCGTTCTCGCCAACATTGCGTTGAATCACGTGACACAGAACCACCAGTTGCTCAGTTGATGCCTGCACCGCGGGCACTCGACATAGAAAATATGGCCGGGTCGTCTTCAGCTCACAAATACTCAGTTATTCTCCCAACGTACAACGAGCGCAAGAACCTTCCTATCATTGTTTGGCTGTTGGCCAGAACTTTCACTGAACAGTATGTTGGGGACTGGTGTCCGGTTGAAGCCAACGATTGCAACTCATGGTGCAACTGCATAGCTCGTTGAACTGGGAAATTATTGTGGTCGATGATAATTCTCCGGATGGCACGCAAGAAGTTGCGCTTGAACTCCAGCGCGTTTACGGTGAAGACAGAATTGCAAGCATAACGAATTCCCTCAGGCTCGTGCCTCGTATTTGACACAACATGCATTACGTGTAGGTACTTAAACCCCGCGCTGGTAAGCTTGGCCTAGGGTGAGCACCCACGACTATACTTGCCAGCCGGATCAAACCCTCCTCACCCGAACCAACTCTAGGACTGCCTACATACATGGCCTGGATTTCTGCACCGGTGATTTCGTTATCATCATGGATGCCGACTTTTCTCATCATGTACGTTCCGCCAGCCTATCTGCATTGATGACTAGAACCTCATTCCCCCGTTTGCCTTCCCGTCGCCCACGTGCCAAATCCTCATAGCCTAAGTTTATTCCCGAATTTATCAAGTAGGTTCACCTGGCCACTCTTTTTCGATGTGTGCCGCCGTATTCACCCCCAGGTTAGGCTGCAACGTGCACATGATCTTGACATTGTAACAGGCACTCGCTACCGAAGTACCCCGACACCACCACTTCCGCCGCACCTCGTCGCAGTGAGTAAATCGGTACCTGGTGGCGTGCATGGCTGGGATTTAAAACGGAAACTTGTCTCTCGCGGCGCCAACTTCTTAGCAGACACAGTGCTAAATCCCGGCGTATCCGATCTTACTGGAAGCTTCCGGTATGTTTTATATCATACGCTTGTATTCTACTACCACTCATATCCTGCGGGTCGATATGTAGATTATATCGCCGGCCTGCTTTAAAGCATATAATCTCACTGACACTATCGCGGGGATATGTTTTCCAAATGGAGATGATGGTTCGGGCTCGTGCGTTGGGGTACACCGTAGGCGAGGTGCCAATCACCTTTGTTGATCGTATCTTTGGCGAGAGTAAACTCGGTGCAGACGAGATAGTTGGCTATCTAAAAGGTGTTTGGACTCTTTTTGTCGGAGTCTAGAGAGAATCGTTCTGGTGTTGGACCAAGCACATAATGAAACAACGAGAGAAAAGTGGGGGATTGTAGAATATAAGTATAGTAAAAAAGGGACTACCATGTCGGCCTTTTGACTATTGCAAAAGCCAGGAATAGAGACAACTGGCGCAGCAATGGACGGACAAGCAAGAACAACTGAATAGAAGAAGCAATTGAATCGTTGAAGATTCAACCAGCAAGAATGAGGATGTGCTAAGTGATGTCCATTCATTCACTACTTGACCCTTCCATGTCCAGTCCAAGGAGGGAGCGAAATCTCTGACATTCTTTACGCTTTGCCACTTGGTTGTTGCATCGGCGTGAATATGCGAAGTCAATGATTGTGATTCCAGTGTTGCTCACAAGGATGTTTTCGGGTCGGATGTCCTCATGAAGAATATCGATGCGATGAATGGATTCCAAAGTAGCAAGAGCTGCTTCGCTGTTTTGAGACGAAAATGAGCCCCCGGATGCAAACATATGTGCCAAGAGAACTCACCGCTCAGATCTCGACCTCAACAAAACCTGTTCCGGTGTGGTTCCAAGTGAAACACCTGCATTCAGCATGACGAGGGCACTAGGGCCATGACCCTCAAAATCGTCAAAGAAACCTAATACCACCGCAATACCTTTGACAACCCCTTTCGACCTCAAAAGCCGGTACATATCATACTCGTGCTGAAGTGCATCCCGCTGCTCACTGTCAAATGCAAGCTTGACAGCCACATCCAGGGAGACACATCCATCAGAGCTCTCTGCAAAGAGCGTGCCACCATGGACCACACCCGTCGCACCTGCCCCAAGTTCTGATGACAAGTTAATGACAAAACAATCCTCGTCTCGACAAGAGCTGATGGCTTGCGGAGAAAGCAATGGACGAATTTTTTTGCCCTCCGTAATGGCAGGAGCGGAGCGCAGGAAGGTAGAGGGGATTCGTGAATCATAAATGCCATATCGGAGCGTGAGGAGGAGCACATCTCGGTTCTCGGCCAACTGGATCGTGTATTCGCATTGGTGTTGGTCAGGACCGATGCTCAGTAGGTGCAAAGGAACATACCTTGACAGCTACTGACTCACGAGCATCAGCATACTGTGACACCCCTCTGTTTCCCCGGCTGCCCCTACCACGCGATCCGCCACCTTGATTGCCTCGGCCGCCTCGACCGCTTCGACCGCCTCGACCGCCTCGTCCGCCTCGACCGCCCCCCCTTCGATCCCCACCTTGATCTCCACGACCACCTGGATCACGGTGTTGATCTTCTTCCGAGCTGTCACCACTGGTACCCCCGTTGTCAGGTGACCGTGAGGGGGAGTTAGAGCCCTGCTGCCCCATGCGGTCTATCGCGTCTTGAACCGCCGCAATATAGATCCCAACATGAAGTTTACCATACCCAGGGTCGCTGCACTTCGGTGGCTCGATAAGGTCCGAGACATAGTGTCCGAGTCTCTCGATGGCGCAAACACACACGCTCATAATTTCCAGAGTTGAGAACAATAACAGTTCCGTCAACTTTCACAGCTTGTGCCCACGCCTCACAGGAGATCGATCAATTAGTATTGTTCCATATGCCAAAGTGTTGCAACTCACCAGCTGCACTAACATCTGCGCGGTTAGGTCATCGGCATCTTTGAAGGCTTCGTCACCGGCATCGTGGTCGTGGTCGTCCCGCTTGCGCTTGCTCCCGACAGCAGATGCTTTTCCTTTCCCTTCACCCTCGTCAGAATCGGAAGTAACAGGAGATGCCTTTCTCTCCCCTTTGTCCTTGTTAGGATCGAAAGTATCAGTCTGTCAGCAACGGTCTGCCAAATTTGAGGCGAATGAACTTACATTCAAATCCCATGGGGGAGTTGACGCATCAGGTCCTATTTTGATCTTGGCAATTTCCTCCTTCTGCTTCGTGTGCTTCAGGGATGTCCCACATCCGGAGACCTGGCAATAAGTCCAAGAAAACTCGTCGAGATTACGAACTGCATCCATTACGGCATCGGTACCCGCAGTTAAGCTCTTGAACTCCCAAGTAGCCAAAGACATGGGGGGAGGCCCTTTCATCTTCTCATACATCCGACGAATTTCGGGGTCCATGAACGCTAGTATCCCTCGCAACTTGTCTTCATCCACATCCTTTCTGATCCGGAGCTCTCCGTCCGAAATCGCATAACCAGTGGAAGTAACTGACTGAGTCCAGAGTAGTAGAGGCTGCCACTCGGACATCGAGGCCTTAGGATGCAAAACGAGGGTTGGCGCTATCTCTAGACAGTACAACGGGGTAGTTTGGTTGTAATAATTGGCGACACCCTTCTCATCTGGGGCAATTCTGGAAACAAGCTTCCCGGCCGTCTCTCGGAAGGCACGCGACGCGTCCATAGGTCGGGAGGGTAACGTTTTCTCAGCAGCGCTAAGCTTTCGATCGACGTTTGTGGCGAGAGCCTGCACGAGTGATGGTAGACGTTTTACATGTTGGAGAGTTAGGCGGCCGTTGAAATGCTTATCGTAAAACGCGGGAGGGCGGGTAGTTGTGCGGTTCTTTTTCGGTGCTTCAGGAAGGGAAAGAGGGGGAGGATTCCAACGGAACAAGCCTTCAATTTCTCGAAGGACTTCAGACACGGTCGAGCTCGAAGCCACGCTGTCACCTCCAGAGTCACTGATAGGTGGTTTTAGAAGACTACCAAAGGTTGTAAAAATGTCAGTGCCATCAATCTTGTGGTGAATGCGCTCCCGCAATCACTTACAAAGTTGGTGAACAACAAGGCACGCAACAGCAAACATCCCCAAACACGGGGTGCCTGCGCAAAGGTGTTTCTAACTCGGCTCCGCTGCTAGCGCGTAATCTGAGTGGCCGTTGTTCTTACTGCCGTTTGCATCAATGTTGATGATTGATGGTACTTCACATGTGCACTGATCGAGCCTTCAAGGGCGGGGAGCTATCTTCTGTTCCCACCACAGGCGAGCTACTTAGCCTTGCAGAGGAATGCGAAGGTCTGGCCGAAGCCTGTATAGCCGCTGCAGCAAAGATTTCCAGCATCAACAACCCGTACCGAGCTGTTAATGTAAGGGAGTTGGATCTCCCAGGGGTCTTATCCCCTAGCCGCATGCTAAGCTGTAGTGGCGTCTATTATGACTACCGTAGGTGAGGCTAAAGTATAGACTAAAGAAACATAAACAAACAACGCCCGCCCCTTATGGGGATGGGTCGGAGGAAAACCTTACAGTTAACCTTGGCATTACACGAAACGGCACCTCCAAGGTAACCTCCCGCTGGGCCGTGTCTGGACCTCTCCAATGCCTGGAGCTGGCAATATCCTCAAGCTCTGAGGCCCC
>Ga0307508_10003899_pt1 | contig 14831 bp, 4 predicted proteins | sample 9_EM_MG_FD_203089 | JGI IMG/M metagenome (GOLD analysis project Ga0307508, IMG submission 203089) | Populus trichocarpa ectomycorrhiza microbial communities from riparian zone in the Pacific Northwest, United States - 9_EM | ecosystem: Host-associated > Plants > Roots > Unclassified | place... | reverse complement strand
ATCGAAGCGGTGCTTGCGACTCCGGAGCGCCTGGTGTTCGCCGTCTCCCAGCGGGAAGAGACCGAGACGGACCAGCACGCCACCCCCGAATCGCTCTATACTATCGGCACCATCGCCCGCATCGGCCAGTTGCAGCGCAACCTCGGTGGCGTGCAGCTTTTGCTGCACGGCGAAAACCGTGGCATCGCCATGCGGATCACCGAAAAGGACGGTCACCTGGAAGCGGTGGTACGCGAGGCGGAGGAGATGTCACCGCTCAACGCCAACGATCCCGCATTCGTCGCGCTGTTCCGCGAAGCGCGCGAGCGCGCTGCCGAGCTGGCCAAGAAATCCGGGCTGCCGGATGAGGTGGTGCACGGAGTTCTCGAAGGCGTGACCGAGCCCGGCCGCCTGGCCGATCTCGTGGCGGCCTATACCGAGGGCACCCAAAAACAGAGGCAGATGCTGCTCGAAACTCTTTCGGTCGAAGAGCGCCTGCGGCGTGTCCTGGTGCACGTGCAACGGCAGCTCTCCGTGCTCGAAGCGCAGGAGGACATCAAGAGCAAGGTGCAGGAGGAGCTGGGTGACCGCCAGCGCGAAATGGTCCTGCGCGAGCAGCTCAAGGCCATTCAGAAAGAGCTCGGCGAGGGGGACAGCTCCGGCGAGATGGACGAGCTGCGCGAGCGGCTCGCCAAGCTGGACCTGCCGGATGAGGTGAGGAAGGAGGTCGACCGTGAGCTCGGCCGCCTCGGCCGCATGGGCCGCGAGGCCATGGAGTCGCAGGTGATCCGGTCATTCCTCGAAACGATCGCCGAGCTGCCGTGGAGCACGCGGAGCGAGGAGCACCTGGACATCCCACGGTCGGCGGAGATCCTCGAGGAGGACCACTACGCCCTCGGCGACGTCAAGGACCGTGTCCTCGAGTTCCTCGCGGTACGCCAATTGCGCCAGGAGGAACAGGAACGCCTGCGCCGCGAGGAAGAGGCCGCGAAGGCCGAGGCGGGGGAAAACATCGAGGAAGGCGCCACGCTCTCCGCCGAGCCGGCCGTGTCGGAAATCAAGGGCAAGGCGGACGACAAGGGGTCGAAGGGCCCCATTCTCCTCTTCGTCGGCCCCCCCGGAGTCGGCAAGACCTCGGTGGCCAAGTCCATCGCCCGCTCCATGGGACGGGAGTACGTCCGCGTCTCCCTGGGAGGCGTGCGCGACGAGGCCGACATCCGCGGCCACCGCAAGACCTACGTGGGAGCCATGCCCGGCCGGATCATCAAGGGGATGAAGAAGGCGGGCACCAAGAACCCGGTGTTCCTGCTCGACGAGGTGGACAAGCTCGGCGTCTCCTACCAGGGCGATCCGGCGAGCGCACTCCTGGAAGTTCTCGATCCGGCGCAGAACGACACCTTTACCGACCACTACCTCGGCGTGCCGTTCGACCTGTCGGAGGTGCTGTTCATCTGCACGGCAAACCTCCTCCAGCACATCCCGGGGCCTCTGCTCGACCGGATGGAAGTGGTTGAGTTCTCCGGTTACACCGAGCGCGAGAAGCTCGCCATCGCGCAGCGCTACCTGCTCCCCCGCCAGCTCAAGGAGAACGGGCTGCGGCCGGATCAGATCACCGTCTCCGAGGGTGCGGTCTCCGAGGTGATCAGCAGCTACACCCGGGAATCCGGCGTGCGCCAGCTCGAGCGCTCCATCGGCCAGCTCGCCCGCAAGGTGGCGCGCAAGATCGCCGCGCAAGAGATCGAGACCAGCGTGGTGGACCGGAGCAACGTACGCGAGCTTCTCGGCCGTCCCAAGGTCCATCCGGAGCACGCGGCCGGCCAGGATCAGGTGGGAGTCGCCACCGGCATGTACTACACGCCGACCGGAGGCGACATCATGTTCGTCGAGGCTTCGACGATGCGCGGCAAGGGAGAGCTGGTGCTCACCGGCCAGCTCGGGGACGTGATGAAAGAATCCGCCCGCGCCGCCTGGTCGTACGCCCGCTCGCACGCGGAGTCGCTGGGCATTCCGGCGGAGAGCTTCGATCGCGACCTGCACATCCACGTTCCGGCGGGAGCCATTCCCAAAGATGGCCCGTCAGCCGGCGTGACCATGGCGACGGCCCTGATCTCGGCACTGTCCAGCCGTCCGGCACGGCACGACATCGCGATGACCGGCGAGATCACACTCTCCGGCCGCGTGCTGCCGATCGGTGGAGTCAAGGAAAAGGTCCTGGGCGCTGTACGAGCCGGCATCACCCAGGTCGTCCTGCCGAAGCAGAATGAGGCTGATCTGGAGGATCTGCCGCACGATGTGGTGGAAAGCCTCCAGATTCACTTCGCCGAGGAGCTGGGCGACGTCCTCGCCCTCACCCTCCGCGGCGCCTCCTTTCGCGAAGGCCGGCTTCTCTTCGGAGACACCCTGACCGACGCCATCGCGCATTGACACCGCATTGACGTCGCACTGACACCGAAAAACGGCCGGCGCCTCCCAAGCGCCGGCCGTTTTTCTTTATCTCTGGGCCAGCTCGTGCAGAGCTTGCGCGACGCGCCGGCGGTGCGCCGGACCGACGCCGTCGAAAGCGATGCCGGCGGAGCGCCCCTGCCGCCAACGCACGACACCACTCGTTCGCAAAGTGCCCTGTCCTGTCGCGAGGGCAAAGCGTATGGGATGGGTGACCCGCCAGGTGTCCGGGACAGCGGCGAAGCAGGCGCCGCTCCACGAGAGATTCTCCAGCCGAAGACGCAGACGCTGTCCATTGTCCAGGATCAACGACACATCGCGATCGACCCAGATCCGGGGCTCGCAGCGGGTCGAGGGGGAGCGCCGGCTCGCGTCGCGGCAGCGAACGACGCGGGAACGCAGCAAGGACTCCAGGAGAGGATCGTTCAGCAGCTCCTGAAGGCACTCCTGCGGGATCCGCTGGACGATGGTGTCGCTGATGGTGCGCGCTGACGCCAGCCGGCGAGCGTTCTGCAGGACCTCCATCTCCCCGAACAGCTCACCGGGAATCACGTCCCGGAGCCGTTCGACGGGCTGCCCTGGGATCTCGGAACGAATGACGACCCCTCCCTGCACCACGAGATAGAGACCGTCGCAGGGGTCGTCCTGAAGAAAAACGACTTCGTTGGGGCCGAGCCGCCGTTCCTCCAGGCAGGCGAGCCTTTCGGCTCCGAGTCCCTGAAAAACAGAGAGCTTCTCTACATTGGCTTCAGGCATAATCCCTCCAAGAAAGCAAAAAAACAGAAGAACAACACTTACAGCGGGTTCAAGGCCGGCCCTGGATCAGGCTCCCGGGAACGTGATTGAACGAGGAGTCGTGAACCTCTCGTGAAGAGCCCGATCGGAACGGCGGGTGCGGCATCCCCGGCATTCCCGGCATTCCCGGCATTCCGATACCGCCGGCCCCGCAGTGATGGCAGCGCGGCATGGACACCGGCGGGGCATACCAGGGATAGACGTAGGGAACCGAATATCCGGCATAGGGAACGGAATCCGCGGCCGGCGACTGTTGGAGTCTCTCCTGAAGCTCGAGCTGGACCAAAGCCAGCTCGGCCTCACGGGCCGCCTGGGTGGCTTGTGCGGTGCGGGCCGCGGCCCGTTCGGAATGTTGGCGCGCAGCCTCCTCCTGGCGGGCCGCCTGCTCTTCGCGGGTGATCCACTGGCCATTTGCCTGCACGAGCCCCTGGCGCCGCATCGAATCGGCATAGGGAATCCACCGGTCGAGCTGCGCGTCGAGGACATAGCCGTAGGAACGCAGGAGGGGCGCGAGACCAGGCAGGCGCGGGTCCAGGTCGCCGGCAGCGAGACTCGCTTCACGACCGCCCTGCTCCAGCCCCTGGCTCCTGGCCCAGAGCGCCAGCTTCAGCCACTCGCCGGCTCCCGCCCCACTGCGCTGCAACACGGTCTTTTTCTTGAGGTACTCGGCGAAATCGGAGGCGGACTTCTCGACCCGCAGGACATGGCTGCGCGGCAGGCTCAAAGAGCCGCCCGGCATCTGGATCTTCACCGACGTCTCGGTCTCCTCCGCGATCACTCCCTCGAAGGATCTGCCATTGGTGAGATAGACGGTGTCAGCGAAGCCCAACGCCCGGAACAGGAAGGCGAGGAGGAAGAGAGAGAGGAGCCGCGAACGCATCGAGGAATCCTTTCGTCCGTGAAAATCGGCGGACTGGACTCTATGGTACCACCCATGGAGGCCCGCTTGATTTCCGCGCTAGGATGAGCGGCCATGCCTCCGCTCCTCTCCACGTCCCGACGGGCCGCCGCCGCCCTGTTGGCGGCGCTTTGCGCGGCCCTGGGTTGGATCGCCTGGAAAACCGGCGTCGACCCGGAGACTCCGTTCCTGCCGGCAAACCCTCCGGCGGCGTGGATCCTCTACCCCACGCCGCCGAGCACCCTGCCCCAGGCGGCGGTCGAGATGGACACCGTCTTCCGCCGCGCCTTCGTCCTGCCGCGGCAGCCGGCGGCGGCGAAGCTGCGCGTCCGCTGGTTCCGCCATGGCGCCGTGGCGGTCAACGGCGTCCTCGCCGCCGCGACGCGCCCGGGAGCGTCCTGGAAGAGTCCGGTCGAGGAAGACATCGCACGCCTCCTCCGCCCGGGAGAGAACACCCTCGAAGCACGCGCGGAAAACGACTCCGGACCTCCCGCCCTCTGGCTGTCGCTCGAGGCGCCGGGATTCCGTCTCGTGACCGATGAGCAGTGGGAGGCAAGCCTCGCCGATGCGAGCTGGCGCCCGGCCCGCCGGGCGACGGTGCCGATGGACGAGTGGTGGTCACAACCCCGCCCCCTGGGCCCTCCGGACATCGCGGCCAACCCACACCCGGTCGCGGCGGCACGCGCCACTCTGCCCCTTCTCACCGCGTTCGCCCTCCTCGGCCTGATCCCGCTCTCGGTCCTCCGGGCGTGGGCCCGGCGCCGGCCGGCCGGCCCGCTCACCGGCCGGGAGACGGCGGTCCTGCTCGCCGCGGTGGCCGCCCTGTGGGGCGCGCTCTTCTGGAACGACCGACATCTGTCGCTGCTCTGGGGATTCGACGGGTCGGCTCATCTGGAGTATGTCCGTGCCGTGCTCGAAGACCATCATCTGCCTCTCGCCAACGAGGGCTGGGAGATGTACCAGCCCCCGCTCTACTACTTGCTGAGCGCAGGTCTCCTGCGCCTGACAGGGCATGCCACGGTCGATGCCGGCGCCCTGATCTGGCTGCATGTCCTGGGGTGGGCCGCCGGCCTGTTACAGTGCGGATCGGTGCTGGCCGCGATCCGCCTGCTGTTCGCGGAGCGCCTCCGGCCGCTTTTCGCCGGCCTGTGTCTTGCGGTCTTCCTGCCGGTCCAGCTCTACATGTTCCAGTACATCTCGAACGAAGGGCTGCACGCGGCGCTCTGCTCGCTGGCTCTCTGGCTGGCTCTGCGAATCCTGCGCCGGGACGACCTCTCCGTCAGGTCGCACACGATCCTGGGCATCGTGCTCGGTCTGGCGATGCTCGCCAAGTTCTCCGCCCTCGTCACCTGGGTCGTGATCGCCGCCGTCCTCGCCGGCCGCCTGGCCGCCCGAGGGATCCGGGATCTCCGATCCTATGCGCGAACCGTGGGGACCCTCACCCTCGCCGCCCTCCTGGTCTGCGGTTGGCACTACGCCCGCGTCGCGCGGCACTTCGGCCGCCCCCTGGTCGGCAACTGGGACCGCGACACCGGGTTCGCCTGGTGGATGGACCCCGGGTTCGCCACAGCGGGGACCTTCCTCCGCTTCGGCCGCTCTCTCACCACGCCGCTTTTGAGCGCCTTCCATGGCCTGCCTGACGCAATCTACTCGACGCTGTGGGGCGACGGCCTGCTGGGCGGCGCCTCGCTCCTGACCGTGCGTCCGCCGTGGAACTACGGCCTGATGGCCGCGGGTTTTCTCCTCGCCCTGCTCCCCACCGCCGCCCTGCTCCTGGGCCTGGTGGCCTCCCTGGTCCGGCTGGTCCGCGCGCCGAGAGCCGAAGACTTCCTCGTCCTGGGAGCTCTCGGGGGGACGGCCTTCGCCGTCCTCCTCCTGAGCCTGAAGCTGCCGTTCTATGCCCAGGCCAAGGCGTTCTATGGCCTCTCCTCTCTGATCAGCCTCTGCGCCTTGACCGGCCGCGGTTTCGAGATCCTCTCCCCCAGGTCCCGGCTCGCTTCCGGCGTCCTCTTTCTTCTCCTGGGGGTTTGGGGGTTGACCTCGTATGCCACGTTCTGGATTCCGCGCGGGGCCTCCGGAGAGCCGTCCGCGACGGCCGTCGCCGCGCTCGATCCCGAGGGGCTCGTCGGCCGCTCCGAGGCGGCGGCGCGGCAAGGGCGTTCCGCGGCGGCGATCGAGCTGGCACGCCGCGCCACGGCCCTCGCACCGGACCACCCGTTCGCCTGGATCCAGCTCGGCAGCTCCCTCGGCCGAGCCGGCGAGAGCCGCGAGGCCATCGACGCCCTGCGCGAGGCGCTGCGGATCGCGCCGCGCGACCCGCAGATCCATGGCTGGCTCGCCCGGCTCTACGCCACGCAAGGCGACGCGGACCGGGTGCTCTACCATCAGCGATTGGCGGAACGGCTGGGCGCCGTCCGGGCGACGCCCTGAAGCCGGAAACGAAAAAGGGCGGCCGCGTGGCCGCCCTTTTCGGTGTCTTCAGGTTGGAAGCGCGACGCTAGTCGCCTTCGAGGACTTCCTGCGGCAGGCTGCGGATCTCCTCCTCGCCGAATTCGAAGAAGAGCTCCTCCTCCGCCTCCGGTTCGGACTCGATGAACTCCTCGGCCATGTGGAAGTCGTGGTAGAAGTCCATCCCCGTACCGGCGGGGATGACCCGCCCCACGATGACGTTCTCCTTGAGCCCACGCAGACCGTCCACCTTGCCGCTGATCGCCGCCTCGGTGAGCACCCGGGTGGTCTCCTGGAAGCTCGCCGCCGAGATGAAGCTGTCCGTGGACAGCGACGCCTTGGTGATGCCGAGGAGCAGCGGACGGCCGATGGCGGGCGTGCCGCCGGCGGCGATGACCCGCTCGTTCTCTTCCTGGAACTTCCAGCGGTCCACCTGCTCGTCGATCAGGAACTCGGTGTCGCCGACCTCCTCGATCTTCACCGACCGCATCATCTGGCGCACGATCACCTCGATGTGCTTGTCGTTGATCGCCACGCTCTGCGACCGGTAGACCTCCTGGATCTTGTCGGTCATGTAGCGCTGCAGCTCCTTCTCGCCGAGCACCTGCAGCACGTCGTGCGGATTGATCGCACCGTCGATCAACGGATCGCCGGCACGCACCCGCTCGCTCTCCTGCACGTTGATGTGGATCGAGCGCGGCACCAGGTACTCGCGGGTGTCGCCCATGTCGCTTTCGACGATCACCTTGCGCATTCCCTTGTGGACGTCGCCCAGGTGCACCACGCCGTCGATCTCGGTGATGATCGCCGGCTCCTTCGGGCTGCGCGCTTCGAACAGCTCGACGACGCGCGGCAGACCGCCGGTGATGTCCTTGGTTTTCGTCGTCTCACGCGGGATCTTGACCAGCGTGTCGCCGGGGTAGACCTCCTGGCCGTTCTGCACCACGAGGTGGGAGCCGGAGGGCAGCAGGTACCGCTTCTCGCGGCCGTCCTCATGCCCGTGGATGAACATCGCCGGCACGCGCTTCTCGTTGGCCGACGCCTCGACGATGATGCGCTGCGACATGCCGGTGACCTTGTCGGTCTCCTCGCGGACGTTCTCGCCCTCGACGATGTCCTGGAACTCCACCTTGCCGCCGATCTCGGAAAGGATGGCGTAGGTGAACGGATCCCAGGTCACCAGCTCGGCCCCCGGCTCCACCGCGTCGCCCTCGTGAACGAGGAGCTGCGAGCCGTAGACCAGGGCATAGCGCTCACGCTCCCGCCCCTTCTCGTCGGTGATGATCAGCTTGCCGCTGCGGTTGATGACGACCAGCGCACCGCGCTTGCTCTCGACCGTGTTGACGTTGAGGAACTTCACCATGCCCGGGTTCTTCGCGACGTGCTTCGACTGCTCGGAGACACGGCTCGCCGTGCCGCCATAGTGGAAGGTCCGCATGGTGAGCTGGGTGCCCGGCTCGCCGATCGACTGCGCGGCGATGACGCCCACCGCCTCGCCGATCTCGACCATCTTGCCGGTCGCCAGGTTGCGGCCGTAGCAGAGCGCGCACACGCCCCGCCGCGCCTCGCAGGTCAGCACGGAACGGATCTTCACCCGCTCGATGCCGGCCGCCTGGACCGCGTTGCCGAGCAGCTCGGTGATCTCCTGCGAGACCGCGATGATCAGCTCGCCGGTCATCGGGTCGTAGATGTCCTCCTGGCTGACGCGGCCGACGATGCGGTCGCGCAGCGGCTCGAGGATCTCGCCGCCCTCCATGATCGCCGACACGTGGATGCCGTCGATCGTGCCGCAGTCGATCTCGTTGATGATGACGTCCTGCGCCACGTCGACCAGGCGGCGGGTCAGATAGCCGGAGTCGGCCGTCTTGAGCGCCGTGTCGGCGAGACCTTTGCGGGCGCCGTGCGTCGAGATGAAGTACTGCAACACGGAGAGGCCTTCGCGGAAGTTCGCCGTGATGGGCGTCTCGATGACCTCGCCCGAGGGCTTGGACATCAGGCCGCGCATGCCGGCGAGCTGGCGCACCTGCTCGCGGGAGCCGCGGGCGCCGGAGTCGGCCATCAGGTTGATCGGGTTGAAGACGCCCGTCTCCTTCTCGATCTCCCGCATCTCGCGGAACATCTCCTCGGAGACCTTCTCGGTGACACGGTGCCAGATGTCGATGATCTTGTTGTGCCGTTCACCCTGGGTGATGACACCGGCCGAACGCTGCTTTTCGATCTCGACCACCTCTTTGCGGGCCTGGTCGAGGATCTCCGGCTTGCGGCTGGGGACCACCATGTCGTCGACGCCGAACGAGATGCCGGCCCGCGTCGCGTAGTGGAACGTCACTTCCTTGATCTCGTCCAGCATGTGGACCGTGGCTGCGTTGCCGAGCTTGATGAAGCAGTAGCCGACGAGGTCCTGCAAGCCACGCTTCTTGAGCAGGCCGTTGATGAACGGGATCTCCTTCGGCAGGTGCATGTTGAAGATCACCCGGCCGACAGTGGTCTCGATCAGCGTCCGGTTCAGCTCCTCGAGCTCCGCATGGACGATGTCCTGCTTGTCGTACTGCGTATCGAGGTTGATGTAGGGGCCGCTGTAGCGGACCTTGATCGGCGACAGCGTCTCGACTTCGCCCCCGTCGAGCGCCAGGAGCACCGTGTCGAAGTCGGGGAACACCCGGCCCTCGCCCTTGGCACCCACCTTGCCGAGCGTCAGGTAGTAGCCGCCGAGGACCAGATCCTGGGACGGCACCGCGAGCGGACGCCCATGGGCCGGCGACAGGACGTTGTTCGACGACAGCATGAGCACCCGGCTCTCGATCTGCGCCTTCGGCGACAGCGGCACGTGGACCGCCATCTGGTCGCCGTCGAAGTCGGCGTTGAACGCGGCGCAGACCAGGGGGTGGATCTTGATCGCCTTGCCCTCGATCAGGGTCGGCTGGAACGCCTGGATGCCCAGACGATGCAGGGTGGGCGCGCGGTTGAGCAGCACCGGGTGATCCTCGATCACCTCTTCCAGCGCGTCCCAGACCTCGTCGACCTCGGCCTCCACCATCTCCTTGGCGGCCTTGATCGTTCCCACCAGCCCCTTCTCTTCGAGGCGGTTGTAGATGAACGGCTTGAACAGCTCGAGCGCCATCTTCTTGGGCAAGCCGCACTGATGCAGCTTGAGCTCGGGACCGACCACGATCACCGAACGGCCCGAGTAGTCGACGCGCTTGCCGAGCAGGTTCTGCCGGAAGCGCCCCTGCTTGCCCTTGAGAGTGTCGGAGAGCGACTTGAGCGGCCGGTTGTTGGAGCCCTTGAGCACACGGCCGCGGCGGCCGTTGTCGAACAGCGCGTCCACCGCCTCCTGGAGCATCCGCTTCTCGTTGCGGACGATGACCTCAGGGGCACGCAGCTCGAGGAGCTTCTTCAACCGGTTGTTGCGGTTGATGACGCGCCGGTAGAGGTCGTTCAGATCGCTGGTGGCGAAACGTCCACCGTCCAGGGGGACGAGAGGCCGCAGCTCCGGCGGGATGACCGGGATCACGTCCAGGATCATCCACTCCGGGCGGTGGCCCGACTTGCGGAAGGCGTCGACCACCTTGAGCCGCTTGGCCGCCTTGAGCCGGCGGATCTGGCTGGTCTCGGTGCGCATGATGATGCGCAGCTCTTCCGCCAGCTCGTCGACGTCGATGCGCGACAGCAGCTCCTTGATGGCCTCGGCGCCCATGCGCGCCTCGAAGACCCCCTCACCATACTTGTCCCGCAGCTCGCGGTAGCGCTCCTCGGCGACCAGCTCGCGCTCCTTGAGCTCCGTCTCCCCGGGATCGATGACGACGTAGCTCTCGAAGTAGAGGATGCGCTCCAGATCGCGCAGGCTGATGTCGAGCAAGTGCCCGATCCGGCTCGGCAGGCCCTTGAAGAACCAGACGTGGGAGACCGGGCAGGCCAGCTCGATGTGGCCCATCCGCTCGCGGCGCACCCGCGACCGCGTCACCTCGACGCCGCACTTGTCGCAGATGACACCGCGGTGCTTCATGCGCTTGTACTTGCCGCACAGGCACTCCCAGTCGGTGATGGGGCCGAAGATCTTCGCACAGAACAGACCGTCCCGTTCCGGCTTGAAGGTCCGGTAGTTGATCGTCTCGGGCTTCGTGACTTCCCCATAGCTCCAGGAACGGATCTTCTCCGGCGACGCGATCGAAATCTTGATCGCGTTGAAATCCCTGAGCGACTGTGGCTTGTCAAAACTGCTGAATGGTTGCAACTTGGTTTCCTCCCTTAGACCTTGAGGAGCTCAACGTCGAGACAGAGGCTCTGTAGCTCGCGCACCAGCACGTTGAAGGACTCCGGCAAACCCGGCGGCTCCGGAACCTCACCCTTCACGATCGCCTCGTAGACCTTGCTTCTCCCTTCGACGTCGTCGCTCTTGACGGTCAACAGCTCTTGCAGGGTGTAGGCGGCGCCGTATGCCTCCAGGGCCCAGACTTCCATCTCGCCGAAACGCTGACCACCGAACTGCGCCTTGCCTCCCAGCGGCTGCTGGGTGATGAGCGAGTAGGGTCCGATCGAGCGGGCGTGGATCTTGTCGTCCACCAGGTGGGAGAGCTTCAACATGTAGATGTAGCCCACCGTCACCTTCTGCTCGAACGACTCTCCGGTCATGCCGTCGAAGAGCGGCGTCTTGCCGGACAGCGGCAGCCCCGCCTCCTCCAGCAAGTCCTTGATGTCCTTCTCCCGAGCACCGTCGAACACCGGCGTCGCGAACTTGAGACCGAGCACTTTGCCGGCCCAGCCGAGGTGGGTCTCCAGGATCTGGCCGACGTTCATGCGGCTCGGCACACCCAGCGGGTTGAGCACGATCTCCACCGGCGTGCCATCGGGCAGGTACGGCATGTCCTCCTCGGGCAGGATGCGCGAGATGACACCCTTGTTGCCGTGCCGGCCCGCCATCTTGTCGCCCACCTGGAGCTTGCGCTTCATGGCGACGTAGACCTTGACCAGCTTGATGACACCGGGCGGCAGCTCGTCGCCCTTCTGCAGGAGACCGATGCGCTCCTCGTTGACGCGGTGCAGGACCTCGATGTGGGAGTCGGTCTTCTTGTAGACGATCTCCACCGCGTCGATCAACCGCCGCTCGTCCACCGGCAGGCGCAGGATCTCCTGCCGGGTGAGACGCTCGAGCGTCGCTCCGCTGATCGGCTCGCCGGTCTTGAGCAGCTCCTGGCCGGTGCGCGACTTGACGGCCGCGGTGACCTTCTTGCCCACCAGCAGGTCGCTCACCTTCTTGTTGCGCTCTTCGGTGAGGATGCGCACCTCGTCCTTGATGTTCTTCTCGAGGCGGCCGATCTCGTACTGCTCGATCTCCTTGGCCCGGACGTCCTTCTCGACGCCCTTGCGGGAAAAGATCTTGACGTCGACGATCGTCCCCTCGATACCCGGCGGCACCTTGAGGCTCGCGTCGCGCACGTCACCGGCCTTCTCGCCGAAGATGGCGCGCAGCAGCTTCTCCTCGGGGGTGAGCTGGGTCTCTCCCTTCGGCGTCACCTTGCCGACCAGGATGTCGCCCGCCTTGACCGTGGCGCCGATGCGCACGATGCCGCTCTCGTCGAGGTCCTTCAGGGCCGATTCGGAGACGTTCGGGATGTCCCGCGTGATCTCTTCCGGCCCCAATTTGGTGTCGCGGGCCTCGATCTCGAACTCCTCGATGTGGATGGAGGTGTAGTAGTCCTCCCGCACCAGCTTCTCGGAGATCAGGATGGCGTCCTCGAAGTTGTAACCGCGCCAGGGCATGAAGGCCACCAAAACGTTGCGCCCGAGGGCCAGCTCACCCCTCTCAGTGCACGGACCATCGGCCAGCACGTCGTTCTTGTGCACCCGCTGCCCCTCCGCGACCACCGGCTTCTGGGTGATGCAGGTGTTCTGGTTCGAGCGGCGGAACTTGATGAGCTGGTAAATATCGGCGCCGAAGTCCTTCGTTTCGCCGGTCTCCAGGTCCTCCCCTTCGACACGGACGATGATGCGCTCGGCGTCGACCGAGTCGACGATGCCGCCCCGCTTGGTGAGCACGACCGCGCCCGAGTCCTGGGCGACGATGCCTTCGAGACCGGTGCCGACGATCGGCGCGTCGCTGCGCAGCAGCGGCACGGCCTGGCGTTGCATGTTGGAGCCCATCAGCGCACGGTTGGCGTCGTCGTTCTCGAGGAACGGAATGAGCGCCGCCGCCACCGAGACGAGCTGCTTGGGGCTGATGTCGATGTAGTCGAGGCGGTCGCGCTCGACGGTGACGAAGTCGCCGCCGGCTCGCGCGCTGTTGCGCTCGTTGATGAAGTAACCGTTCTCATCCAGGCGCGCGTTGGCCTGGGCGATGATGTACTTCTCCTCTTCCCACGCCGACAGGTAGAACGCGTGCGGCTCGGCGTCGACCTTGCGCTTGCTCGCCTTCCCCAGACGCTCGTTCTCCGCCTTCATCTCGTCGCCGGTGATGATCTGGCCCAGACGGAAGCCACCGTCGCCGACCTTGAGCACACGGAAGTGGTCGAGGACACGGCCGTTTTCGGTCTTCTTGTACGGGCTCTCGATGAAGCCGTAGTCGTTGATCCGCGCGTAGGTCGCGAGCGACGAGATCAGGCCGATGTTCGGGCCTTCCGGCGTCTCGATCGGGCAGATGCGGCCGTAGTGCGTGGCGTGCACGTCGCGCACCTCGAATCCCGCCCGCTCTCGCGACAGACCTCCCGGTCCGAGGGCCGACAAGCGCCGCTTGTGGGTGACCTCCGACAGCGGGTTGGTCTGGTCCATGAACTGCGAGAGCTGCGACGAGCCGAAGAACTCCTTGATCGCCGCGATCACCGGCTTCGAGTTGATCAGGTCGTGCGGCATCGCCGAGTCGATGTCCTGATGGACCGACATCTTCTCCTTGATCGCCCGCTCCATGCGCACGAGGCCGATGCGGAACTGGTTCTCCAGCAGCTCGCCAACGGCGCGCACACGCCGGTTGCCCAGGTTGTCGATGTCGTCCACCCGGCCGACGTCTTTCTGCAGCCGCAGCAGGTATTCGATGACACGGAAGAAGTCGTCGGCCGACAGGGTCTTCTGATCGACCGGCACCTCGGTGTCGAGCTTGATGTTGAACTTGAAGCGGCCGACCCGCGAGAAGTCGTAGCGCTTGGCGTCGAAGAACATGCCGTAGAAGAGCGAACGGGCGCTCTCCAGGGTCGGAGGATCGCCCGGCCGCATGCGGCGGTAGATCTCGATCAGCGCTTCCTTCGAGTTCTTCGTGGTGTCCTTGGCGAGCGTGTTCGACAGCGTCGCGCCGGTCAGCTCCCAGTCCGGGAAGAAGACCTCGACCGAGGTGGCGTTCCTGCCGTCCAGCCGCTCCTCGATGTCCTCGGGAACCAGATCGTTGGCCTCGAAGATCACCTCGCCGGTGTCCAGATCGACCACGTCGCCGATGAAGTAGGCGCGCTCCAGATCTTCGGCGCCGACGTCGCAGGCCAGGGTCTGGCCGGTTTCCAGCTTGCCGATCAGCTCTTTGGTGAGAATGATGCCGGCAAAGATCGGATAGGCCTCACGGCGGCCGCGGCTCTGCCGGTCCTTGAGCCGCTCGGGCTCCAGGATGCGCGGCGGCACGTGCAGCGTGAAGCGTCCGCCACCGATCGACGACAGGCCGACGGGGGCGTAGAACTGGCGCAGGATCGATTCGTCCGTCTCCAGGCCCAGGGCGCGCAGGAACACCGTGCCATGGAACTTGCGCTTGCGGTCGATGCGGACCGACAGCACGTCCTTCTGGTCGTACTCGAACTCCACCCACGAGCCGCGGTAGGGGATGATCTTCGACAGGTAGGCGCGCGCGCCCTCCTTGGTGAAAAACACACCCGGGCTGCGGTGGAGCTGGGAGACGATGACCCGCTCGGTGCCGTTGATGATGAACGTGCCGTTGTCGGTCATCAGCGGGATGTCGCCGAAGTAGACCTCTTCCTCCTTCGCGTCGCGCATCATGCGCGCGCCGGTCTCGGGGTCGCGGTCGTAGACGAACAGACGGAAGGTGACCTTCAACGGAACGGCGAAGGTCATTCCCCGCTCCTGGCAGTCGGAGATCGAGTACTTGAGCTGCAGGTCCACCGGATTGCCGCAGATGTCGCACTTGGTGACGCGGTTCTTGTTGATGAAGCCGCACTCGGTGCAGGTGACCGTCTCCTCGTGAGGATGGTCGGTCATGATCTTGGCACCGCAGTTGGTGCACGTCATGCGCAGGTACTCGAGCCCCTTCAGCTCTCCGCACTTGCACTGCCAGTCGCCGATC
>Ga0307508_10003898_pt1 | contig 14834 bp, 10 predicted proteins | sample 9_EM_MG_FD_203089 | JGI IMG/M metagenome (GOLD analysis project Ga0307508, IMG submission 203089) | Populus trichocarpa ectomycorrhiza microbial communities from riparian zone in the Pacific Northwest, United States - 9_EM | ecosystem: Host-associated > Plants > Roots > Unclassified | place... | reverse complement strand
GGAGGGGGGCAGGTTTCTGGTCATGGATGCAGTGTGGGATTCCCGCATTGTTGATCCGGTTCCGTTCCGGTTTGTTTTTCCCTTTGGTTTCTGCTGTCCTTGTTGGACTTCCGCGGCTTTGAAGAGTGAGAACTAGAGTAGAAACAAAGATGGGATGTGCGGGAGGAAGGAGAGACAGGAGAGAGAGAAACAAGAGAGTGCGGAAGATATCGTGTGTATCTATGCATCGTTCGAGTCTGAGTGCATCAGGCAAGTGAGAAGCCATCAGCTTACCTGCTCCAGCCAGCAGCCAGCCAACCAACCAACCATTCATCCATCCACCCCACCCTTTGCACAACCTCGGGCGGATGGGTGCATACATGGATGGAGGCCTGCCCGGCGTGCTGATGTGTGGTGGATATCTAGATATACTGCCTTGCCTTGTGTGTTTCTTAGTAATGGATAAACCAAACCGGAAAGCCTTGCGTGTTTCTCTGCGCTTGTGCGGTCGTCATCACCGTACAATGGGCGGGGGGGGGTGGTGAAGAAATGCTGAGCCGGACGCTTTTTCCATCTCAAGTGACATGCTTTTTTGACAGCCAGGGAAAAGAAAGCAGAGAAGAAAAAAAACAAATGTCTCATTCATCACCCACTGCCAGGCACAGGGGGAGACGAACAGGGGAACACGTGTGGATTCGACACAAGCGGTAGCTATCTGCCTGCGTATCTATTGTATACAACGAGACTTGATCCAGCCGTAGCCAGCCAGCCAGCCAGCCATCGCTAGAGAAATGTGGCGGGAGGGGTGGGACGATCGAAGGGAACCATATGTATTCCATCTGCGCAGATAGATATGACTTCGTTCTTCTTCACGGAACCACGGGGCGTTTCTGGAGGACACACCACGGGCGACGGCGACGGCCCGATCCAGCCAGTCCGTCCAACTCCAACAGCTGCGTCTGCGTTCTGCAGGCACACACGAAGGCACGAAGGCGTCCGTGTTCGTCCAGATGAAACCGGACTGCAGAGTTCAGTCCAGGCCCCCCCTGCCGGTGCCGCCGTCCAAAATAGCCTAGCCAGCACGTGCGCGCGGGCACGGATGGCAGGCCCGTCGCTCCTCCTGGCTAGATACGCTTCCGCCGAGGTCGGAGCGAGATCGCTGCCCGACGCGGAGCGGGAGCGTGCACGCCGGCGTGGGGTGGATGGCGATGGCTGCTGAGCGATGGAGGCTGCTCGTCCTGGCGGCGCGTCTATGGAGCGACTCCGGCTGCGGAGACGACGACGGTCCGGAGGGGAGCAGACGCTCGTTCGGGCGTGGGCCGCGAGCGAGAGGACGGGGGGGCTGAGCGGGTGTTTGTCGTTTCGTTTGGGGCGTGCTGAGGATCGAGATCCGCAGCTGGAACCGGAGCAGCTGGGCTGCGGAGCTGGCACGGCATGGCCCACGCGGGGGAAGAAGGAAGAAGGAGCGAACGGGCGAAGGGAGATGTCCGAGCAGGGAGAGGGAGAAGAGAAGAGGGCAGTGATTGACGAGGGGGGCGATCGATGTTGGCGGCGGCGGGAATTGGGATGGGGCTGCGAGCGTCTGGCTCGAATCGAATCGAGACGGATGGACCGGGCCTCGCCAAACGACGTCTCGTCCTGCGCTCCCCACGCTTCTTCCCCTTGCGCTGCTTGCCCTGCGTTGCTCCGTCCTCCGACCTAGGTATTTGCACACTGCTCCCCGTCGACCGCAACAGCAGCAGCAACAGCAACCCGAGCCCTCCGCCAGTCCCATCCCCGGCGGACCCAGCTGTCGCCGCTGCCTCCGCCTCCGACTGCGACTGCGACTCCGACTCCGGCGCTGCTGCACATTCGCCCACTCGTTGACGCCTTCCTTCCGTCCGCGCGTGCGGATTCCTCTTGCTCTCGCGAGTTCGTTCTCTCCACGTTCAGCCGGCCGTTCCCTCCGTCGTCCGCCACACGTCCACCTTCCCATTTCCCCAACTCTGCTCTGCCATAGCGGTCATCGTCGTCACCATACATACGTCCCACAATCCGACCAGCATCACCACTAGCCTCCGTAAGCATCACCACCCTGCACACACTGCCAGGTCCCAGCCAGGAAGTAGGAAGTGCAGCGCCCTTCACCCCACTCGCCTCACTCGCTCACCTCACTCACTCACTCACTCACTCACTCACTCACTCACTCACTCACACTCACTCACTCACTCACTCACTCACCTCACTCACCTCGCTCTCTCGCTCTCCGCCCTTTCTTCACTCCACTACCTCATCCACCACCACCATCACCATCACCATCATCGCCACCACCACCACAACCACCACAACCACCACAACCACAACCACCACCATCCTTCTGCACAGCCCAGCCGCCCACGCTCGTTCCGCCCGTTCCTGCCTGCACAATCACGCACATATGTATACCATCTGAGCACCAGCAGTAGCAGCAAGCACCCCGCAGATTCCAACACCCACACTCGCATCCGCACACAGTGGTCCATCCCGGAGACACTTTATCTTCACACACCCGCATATCTCTACATATCGATACGCCCTGGATCCGGCTGCCGGTCGTTCGCCGACACCCCCCCCCCCCGTCTCCCAGATCCCTCCCGGCGCTTCGCTTGTTTCTCCGGCAGAAAAAAAAACACCCACTTTTCGTCCGGATTGTCCGGCCTTTCCCTCCGCTCCGGCTGGTCTTGTCTTTCGTCTCCACCGAACCAGGGCCGTCTGCTGTTGTTGTGCCTGTCTGGGTGGCTCTCCCCAACAGAATTTCGGCGCCAGAGGAACAAAAACAAAAAAAAACCTCCCACCACCCCACAGGAACACAACCTGCTCTCGAGTAGATCCGTCACAATCACAGCCTCCAACTCGGAATCCCCAGCGGCTACAAGCGATCTGGCTCGGCACCCCGTCCAATCCGGTCCGATCCACACCTGCCTCCCAACCCCCACCGCCGCGCTCGCTGGGCGCACCAACAGATCTCGACTCGCTGCTCACCGCCCACCACCTGTCACCACTCGATCTGTCCTGCACCCGCCATTTGCTCTGCCGCCCAATCTGCGATACGACCGGCCCACCAGCACTGACCACCCCCCCCCCCCGCAGAAAATCCATACCAACCTCGTCCGCGCCGCGCCGTCGTCGCCGTTCCCCGGCTCTCCGTTCCCCCCTCGTGCTCCTCGCAGAGCCTAGCATAGTCCTCCGGCATTGCCATTGCCATATTCGTAGGCTGAGCGCGCGCACCCTGGCTTGTCCCACCCCCCCCCCCCGGATATATCCCACCGCTGCCTTTTCTAGCGATTCCCCATAGCATACATATCTATCTTCGATATTTATATATACCGCCCACCTCACCTACGCGCGAACCCTCCTGCCCGCCCCTCCCCTCCGTTATGGTGTTCACGAGTGACCGTGATCATGGCCCCAGAAACTCCGGAATCCGTGCATCACTAGACGGCTACTACGCTGCCGCCGCCCTCACTCTCACCCCGAAAAAAAGAGCCTCCGTGTCGTTCTCCAGCTGGTCGTCGCTCACTACCTCCAAGAGTGCAGACCCTTCGCAACTAAATATCTTCGACGGCTCGGGTCCCCTCGCCCCAAACACCCCGAAGCTCAAGCAGAAACTTCATAAGCAGCAAGAATATCAACCTCAGCGGAAGGACCTCCATCTCGCCCACCACCGCAACATCAATAGCAGCAACGATCTCATCCCGCAGCAGCACGCGAAATCAGGCAGAAAAATGTCGTCCTTTTTTTCTCGCTTCGGTGCGAGAAACAAATCGAGACTCACCATCGATGTCGACGAGTCTGCGTCGTCATCGCCCAAAGCGAACGCCAGCAACAGCAGCTCCAACAGCAGCAGCTCCACCCAGCGATACACGCGGCATAGTTCGGTGCCGAATACGCCCACTACCGTCGTGCCGGGCCCGAAACTGTCCGTCCCGACCGTGGACCCGGTGCCACAGCCCAGCGCCTTCCGAACGATCGAGCAATTCCCGCTCTGCGTGGCCTACATCCAGGCGATCAAGACCTCATCGCTGCCCGCATGTACGCTTTCGTCGGAAAAGATCCTGCGGCAACAGGAGGCCGACAAGACCGGCGGCAGCTCGAGACGCGGCCGCGCGATGCACCGTCACCACGTCTCGACGAAATCGGCGGATCTGGACTGGACGAAGAAGCTGTACGTGCTGGTACCGGGCATCCTGCTGCAGTACTCGGGCGACGGGTTGGACGATCGGCTGCCCGAGAAGGTGCTGCAGTTGACGGCGAGCTCGCTGGCGTTCGCGAGCGACGCGATACCGGGAAGACCGTGGGTGCTACAGGTCTACAGCAGTGCCAGCGAGGACGGGACCGGCGCTCTGGTGCCCGAGAGGAGGAATGCGTTCATCGCCAAAGTCGCGTTCTGGGGAGCTATGCGGAATTGCGTTTCGGCCATACTCCTGGTGTTCGAGTCGGCCGAAGACATGGATTCGTGGATGGGCGCGCTGAGGACAGAGGCGGCGAGGCTGGGAGGCAAGACACTAGTTAGGAAGGACAAGCCGCTGCCCGAGATACCGAGAGAGGCGTCGGTCGAATTGGGGGCCGACCAGGGGGAGGCCGAAGTGGAGACCGGCGACAAGGAGGTCGAGGAAGCCGATTCGCGTTTCTCGAGGCGCATCGTCATCAACCGCGAAGACAGCTCCAGGACCGAGTGGTCGTCTTCGGACGAGAACACCAACACGTCGAAGCGCGCGTCGACGTGTCGCAACTCGACGGACGCCGAGAGGTCGATCATCTCGCACGATCAAATCGTGCTGGACCAGCTGCGCGGCTCGCGGCTGTCGCTGCACTCGGGCGGAGACACTGCGCGCGTCACGACGGCGCAGATGTCGCCAGACACTTCCCCCGAGCGATACTCGTCGAGGAGCAGTCGGAATTCCTACAAGAGGCGGTCGCTGGCCGTGTCGACGCAATCGACGCAGTCGCGATCGTCGGTCGAATTGCGGCTGCCCCTGCAGGGTCTCAGCGCTATCGATACGGATGGCAATCTGTACTGGAACCAGCGCACGCCCTCGCCGACCAACAACTTCTCGCTGCCGACCTACCGGGCGCCGCGGAACCTGGCGGTCCCTCCCGTCCCCGCGGTCCCCGGTGCGTCGCGGCCATTGGCCACCGTCATCTCATCCGAGCTTGAGGAATCGCAGACGCCGCGCGCGCATCGCCCTCGCCCGGTGTCGACACAGACCATGTCACCGTACCATAACTCATCGCTGAAATCGACGCCCTCGCCCCTGACGAAACCGCGACCGCTCTCCATGCTCGACTCTCCCCCGAAATCCAACTATCACTACCGTACGCCAAAGCCAACGTCCGAGCTGCGCACTCCCAAATCCTCGGCGGAGATCATGACGACCGTCTTGGCGCCTTCGCCAGTCACGCAACTGCCAACGGTCTCAGCCATCGCGCCGGTCGCCACCCCGCCCCGTCGTGTCAGCGCCGCGGCGGGCCTCGTGCCGCCGATCGCCATTCCTTGCCGCTCACGCTCCCTCCGCCGCCGCAGTCTCGGCGCGCTGGAGAACGAGCTCGCTCGTGGCGCGCCGAAGCACCCTCCACCGAGCATGCCGCTGCCCAAGGTTCCCTCCCCGGTCGCCGAAAGCCTCGATATTCCCGTCGTCACCCGGCTCTCCCAGAGCGTGCCCCGCAGCACCGGCGGCCACTGGGGCGCACTGGAGAAGCGGCGAGAGCGGCGGCGGAGCCGGCAGCAGCAGCCGATCGGCCTGGGGCTGGGAATCCCCATTGGCGGCGACGAGATCGAGAAGGAGAGGGAGAGGGAGAGGATCGAGCAGAGGCACAGCTTCTCCGCGAAGGGGAGCCCGACCGGGTATACCTAGATATGTTTAGTTTATTTGATTTGTCTGTTTTTGGTTTGTTTTTTTCCTTAGGGGTTGGTGTTCCGGTTTGTCACCTATTCCTTTTGTTGGGTGGGTTTCTTTTCTTTCACTGCTCATTCTCTTTTCCGATCTCTTTTGTTTTTGTTTTGTCAGGCTCGGGAGTTTTTTTGTGGATTCTGTGGATTCCGAGGGACCGGTGGCGGGGATATCTATTGCTGTACAAAACATCTGCCTGAGTCTGTGCGCTGTCTACTTTGTTTTGGGGGGTTCGTTTTCTTTTCTTTTTTTTCTCGCGGATGGGAGTGTGTGGAGTGTACAGTGTAGTATGTTTTACCGCGCATAGAAGTAGGCGGCTGGCTGGCGGCGGGAGCGTATCGATACATCAAGACTGAATAGCTTTACGCTTACTACATGCTGGAGTGAAGTCGAACCGAACACTGGACATCACTCGGTGCAGCACCATGTTGCCGCAGACATCGAGCGGAAGGAACCGACATATTCGTGTCTTTTGTTCAGGCCCGGCCTGACTGGCATGGTGCACGCACATGGGCAACAAGCGGGTACTCGATGCCTGTCCGTCGACGCCCACAGCCCGACGTTCCGCCTCGACCACATGGTCCGGTCCGGCCATCGTGTCCCGACCGACACATACGGGGCGTTTAAACTTCGGCTACTGTATGCCACACAGTCCGCCGCGATAACTACACTGCACTCCACCCTGCGCCCCAAGAGCCAGCTGTTCCCGAACCTAAACCCCCTCTCCCTCTCGACAGTTTGGTCTCGACACGGCTACCACCTACCACAACCACAACCACAAACCACAAACCACAACCAGCGGAGATGACCGCAGCAGAGACGGCTACGACAGAGACGGCGCCGCCGCCGCAGCAGCAGCAGCAGCAGCAGACGGGCGTGCTCAAGGCGAAGGCGATCAGCCGGACGTGGACGCGACGGTCGCTGTGGATCGCATACGCTGGGTAGTCCCCACGCCGCGCCGCTCCGCTCTGCGGTAAGACGGACGGACGGACGTGCTGACGCCGGACAGGATGCTGCTGATGTGTGTCGCGACGGCACTGGACCAGCAGACGACGGCCAGCCTGGCGTCGTTCGCGACGTCGGCGTTCCACTCGCACTCGCAGCTGTCAACGGTGGCGGTGGTCGGCAACATCCTGAACGCGGTGATGCAGCCGCCGATCGCGAAGGTGTCGGACGTGTTCGGGCGCGGCGAGGCGTTCGCGCTCGCGCTGGCGCTGTACGTGGTCGGCGCGGCGGCGACGGCGGCCAGCGGGTCGATCGCCGCCTACGCCGTCGCGAAGGTGTTCGACGCCGCCGGGAACACGGGTCTGCGCATGCTGCAGCAGGTGTTCATCGCCGACACGAGCGACCTGCTCAACCGCGCGCTGATGAGTTCGCTGCCCGACGTGCCGTTCCTCGGCGCCGTCTGGATCGGCCCCGCGATCGGCGGCCCGCTCGGCACGCGCGGCCTCTGGCGCTGGGGCTACGGCGTGTGGGCCGTCGTCACGCCCGTGTTCTCGCTGCCGCTGTTCTGGAGCCTCTGGGCGAACGAGCGCAAGGCGCGTCGCGGCGGCGGCGGCGGCGGCGGCGGCGGCGAGATTGCGTATCCGTGGCTGGGTCGCGGATGGTGGCGCGGCGCACGCTGTCTCGCCGTCGAGCTCGATCTCGGCGGGATGGTGCTGCTGACGGCGGGCTTCGCGCTGCTGCTCGCGCCGCTGACGCTGGCGGGGACGGACTGGGGCCGGCCGGCACTGGTCGCGTGCTTCGCCGCCGGCGCGCTCGCGCTCGCCGGCTTCCCGCTGTGGGAGGCGCGCGCGCCGCACCCGATCGTGCGCTTCGCGCTGTTCACGAACCGGACCGTCGTCGCCGGCTGCGTGCTCGGCTTCTTCTACTTCATGGCCTTCTTCCTCTCGGTGCAGCCGTACTTCTTCTCGTACCTCGTCGTCGCGCGCGGCCACTCGGCGACCGCGGCGGGACACATCGTGCAGACCTTCTCGTTCGCGTGCACGGTCGCCGTGCTCGCCGTGGGCGCCCTGATCAAGCGGACCGGCGTGTACCGGCCATTCCTGGTCGGCGGCGTCGCGCTCTACACGCTCGGCATCGGCCTGATGCTGCGCTTCCGCACGGCGCCGCACGCGTCGACGGCCGGCGTCGTCGCCGTGCAGGTCCTCGTCGGCGTCGGCGGCGGCTTCGTCAACGTGCCGACGCAGCTGGGTATCCAGGCCAGCGTCGGCGACGGCGACGTCGCCTGCGCCACCGCCGTGTTCCTGACCACCGTCTCGCTCGGCGGCGCCGTCGGCAGCGCCATCAGCGGCGCCGTGTGGAGCGCACTGCTGCGCGCGAAGCTGGCCGCGTACCTGCCGCGCGAGAACCTGGACGCGCTCGAGCACATCTTCGGCGACTTCACTGTCGCCACGGCTCTTCCCGTCGGCGGCGCGGCGCGGGACGCTGTCGGCAGGGCCTACGACGAGACTATGCGTACGCTCCTGACTATCGCGCTGGGCGTCTGCGCCCCGATGTGGCCCATGGCCCTGTGCATGGAGGGTCTGAAGCTGCGCGAGGTCGAGACCGAGGACAAGGGTGTTATCATTGGCGGCGGCGGCGGCAGCGGGAGGAAGGAGCGCGAGGGCGAGGGGCAGCTCGACAGCGGGGACGTGTTGGAGGAGGCGGGGAAGGAGGTGTAGTCAAGTTGGCTACTTGTATGTAGCTATTTCCCGCCATATCGGCCATACGTGCATGCATCTGTGGTTATTAATCTGTGCAGTACCTACTGTATATATGTATGTATGTAGGTGCATAAATAAACAAAAAAAAAGGAACGCAATATAACAGTGGTACCATGTCTATTCACCATAAATCCGCCATCTAGGTAACTATCTAGCTATCGGGGCAAATAAAAAGAGAGATTCTAGAGATCGGACAGACGAAAGAAGGAAGGAAAAAAAGAAAGAGAAAGAGAAAATCAGACCATTCCTCTGCCCCGAATTCTGAGCATCCCCACGACGGCAATACCAAAGCCGATGAGGACCACCGCGGTCGACATCCAATACGCGTCACGGTAGCACTCCAAGCCGCTGCTGCACCACGTACGGCCGTCGTCGCCGCGGACGCTGTGGGCGTCAAACACCCGGCCGTAGAACAGGTTCAGGACGTTTCCCGAGAAGACGGCGGCGATCGTCATGGTGCCCCAATTGGTCGACAGCCCGTGGACGCCGAAGGCCTCGCTGACGATCGTCGGCGTCACGCCAAAGAGGAAGCCGTAGCCCAGGCCCGTCAGCGCCGATACCATCCACAGGTGCAGCGGGTTGGCGATGTTCAGCGCTGCGATCTGCGCGAACAGGAACAGCGACGAGCTGAAGATTATGAGCCACAGCCGCTGCGAGTGGAACCGTTTCACCAGCACGTCCGAGGACATGCCTGCGCAAGTTAGCGGGAGACACGCTCTAGGAGAGACGGCGGGGACTGACCGCTGAGTATGCGTCCCGCGCACGAGCCGATGGACAGGATCGACACGTGGAGCGACTGTCGGGCTTGAACGAAGTCGGCGCCTTTCGAAGGGTCGTACACGTTCCAGAGGGCTTGGGCGTTGTGGCCGACGTTGCTGTTTCCCCCGTCAGCAATTCGCTCCTGTCACCGTAATAAGGGGGGGGCGAACTCACTTGATGGTCATCAACCCGACTCCCGTAAGTGCCCCAAACATGGTGAACAGCAGCCAGAACTCGGAGCTCCGCACGAGCGCCCATCCGCGAATATCTACATGGTGAGCAACACCGGCCCCCGCGTCACTATGTGCGTCTCCACCACCGCCGGTACGAGTGCTCTCCGCATCCCGGATGTTCTCCTCGTCACTCGACGTTGACGACGACGTGGATTTCGAGAACAGCGATGACTCCTCGTCCGGATTCGGGTCCGGGTTGGGAACAAAAGGGGGGGCTGTACCTAGCGAATCGTCGGCGTAGCGTCCGCGCGCCGCCGAGTGCGAGGACGAGAGTGCGCTCTCTGCGGACTTTGTGCGCCGGAGGTGAAGTCTGCTGGTTCCGTCGGGGTCGTGGCTCGGGACCGCGGCGTACGGCGACCCCGGCACCGGCACGGTGTGGCAGAAGAAGAACGCGACGACGACGATGCCGCCCGTGGCGATCGCCAGCAACAGCAGGAAGGACTCCGTGTTGCCGGGGAACAGCCACGAGAAGATGCACGAGAAGAAGAAGGCGCTGAGGCCGAACGCGGCGAGCGGGAGAGCGGTGGCGGTGCCGCGGTGGCCGGGCCAGTTGAGCGCCGCTGCGAGCCGTCAGCATTCCCTCCGCCCGCAGGCCGGGAGGAGAGCGCTCACCCATCTTGAGCGCGCCGCTGAACGCGCAGCAGCTCCCCACCCCCGTCAACGTAGCGCAGACGCAGAGCACAGGAACGCTCATGTATCCCTGGCCGTTCGACATCGCTGTCGTCGATCGCGCATCAGCGTCGTCCTCCACGGCGCTTCCCACTCACGATTCTCGTCTCGCGGCGGACGACGGCACCGCATACCTAGATGGATGGGATAATATCCGAGGAACATGCAGGCGCCGCCGATCGGCATCAGCGGGCGCGGGCCCTTGCTGTCGACCAGCACCCCGACGGGGATTCCTGCGGCACCGCGTCAGCCTCGCGCCGCAGCCGCCGCCGCCGCCGAGTGCACGGGAGGACGCGTACCGGAGAAGTACATTCCTAGAGCCGCGGACGAAGCCGTCAGCATCCCGTCGGCGAGCTCTGGCGCCAGGGCTCACCCAGATTCCCGAACGTCCCCTGCCGCCGATCAGCACTCGCGCCCTCCGTCGCGCCGTCCCGCGGCCCCGCATCGCGCACTTACGATCAGATTGCTCTCGGTCGCGCTCAGCGCCAGTCGTTCCGCCAGCTGCGGGGCATACGCCGAGTAGACATACTGCATCGGCCATCAGCACCAATCCGCCCTCCTCGGTTTCTCGCGCTGCCCTCCGCCGCCTCCCCGCGTCTGCCCGCGTGTCTGCTGGAGAGAGAGGGAGAAAGAGAGAGAAGAGCGCACGTTCGTCCCCGACGCCAGGGAAATAGCCATCGAAGCCGCCAAGCTCACCACGCGCGCGGTGTGGAGTTGCTGTTGTTCGCGTGTTCGCGCCATCGTGTGTCGTCGTAGGCGGAGAGAGGAGGTGTGTGTTTGTGTGGGAGGGAGCGGGAGCGGGAGCTGTACTTTTGTAGTGGTAGAACAGATAGCAGATAGATAGCAGGCCGAGGTAGCGCTGCCCTGGCGTGCTCCAGCTGCAGCTCTGGGCAACGACATACCAACCGCGACTTGTCCGGGCGGACGGACCAGAGACTCTTCACGGCAGCCACAATTCCAGCCCTACACGGAACGGCATTTCTTGGATTGTGCACGTGACTTCCTCTCCCGCGAGAAGGCTACATACTAGATACGTGCGCCGATCTGCCACGGACGGTGGCGGTTCGTCCCCCGGCGACGCGAAGCGGTACCGCGGTAACTACATACATACCACATCTACGTACATATGCACGACGTGCTGCAGTCTTCCTCGTTGACGGATGCAGGGGCTTTTCGTGACGATTTTGCAAGCGCGTGGGAGTCGCACTTCGTCCATCCATCGTTTCCCCGCATGTATCGAGGATATATCCACACACAAAGAATGCTGACACCCACGGAGTGATGAGTTTTGCAGACTTCCCTGGCAGACAACGAGCTTTTCTTTTCTCCTCTTTTGTTTTCTTTTCTTTTCCGAGTTCCGGTCTCGAGTCCGGGTCCCCCCTAAAAGAAGAGATGCATCCCGTGCCCTTCTCGCGAGTCCGGTGATCACCCAGCTCGACTCGACCCGACTCACGCGGGCATCTCGCCTCGAAAGGGGAGGGGGTAGGACTCGCCGGCCAATCCGGCCGCGGGGGGGGGATGGCGTCTGCGCGTCCGCCGTGGATGCGGCTGGCCACCCCGCGGACTGGCAGTCCCCGTTTGGAGCCAGCCCCGGCCTTCGCGCCTGCACGCTCTCGGCGTCCGAGACATGGCGGAGCTTTCGAGGACATGATAGGGTTCGGGCGTGGGGCTGGCCGTCTAGGCCGCTCTCGGTCTCGGTCTCGAAGCCGCCAGCGCGCCCCACGCATGGCAATGTATCCCAGCCACGCTTGACGAGTGATATGTAGCGCCATGTGCACGCACCTCACAGCGAGCGAACGCCGAGCCGCTGTTCCCGCGATCCGTCCCGTGGACGAGTGCCGAGCCGGAACGGATGCACTCATGACTTCTCACTCGCTCGCACGGAGCGTGCCGTGGTTTCTACCTCCGCTAGCAACCGTTCACGAAAGGGCCTACCGATCATACGGGTATCCGCGCGCAAAACAGAGGACTTCGTTCGCAATCATCTCGGGCATTCCCTCGCAGGCGGCGGCCGATAGTTATGCGTGTATACGCAGGTAATAGCAATTTCTAAGCATCCGCCCAGTTCCCGTCCCCTAAAAAAATAAAAAAATAAAAAAAGCATAATCCCATCGAGCGGTGAGTACGAAAGACACAAGCAATGAGCGCAACCAATCAAGCAAGCAGAGAGACTGAAACAAAAAAAAAAAAAACCGACGATCGCTAACGAACAGAAATAACGCCTTCCAATCCGATACCACTCGTTCGCGCCCGTCGAGAGGGAGAGGGAGAAACACATCCAAGTCTAGTAATCGAAGCGGTCCGGAAACAGCCACGGCGCAATGAGGGTCCAGGCGTAGATGGCGTAGCAGACCCAGGCCGAGATGATCTTGACCCAGGAGGCGGCGTACGTCCTTCCGACGGGCGTGAAGCCTTCCTCGTCGCCCTTGCCCGGCTCGATGCTCATGGTGAGCAGGGTGGCGGTCCAGGCGGTGGCGAGGACGAAGATGATGTGGAAGAACGAGTACGAGTACTGCGTGCCGCCCTTCTCATCGTCGCCCGAGCGCGCGTTGCTGTCGTCATCGTCGTCCGAGTCGTCGTCGAGGGCGGACGCGGGGAGCGCGCCGGAATCGACGGCGGAGCGGAGCGCTTCCTGGCGCATCTGCGCGCGCGTCGGCTCCGTCGAGATCAGGCCGTGCTCGTTGTCCCCGGCGTCGAGCGCCGAGTAGCCGCCGTTCGACGGCGAGGACGATCGGCCGAGCGCAGGCGCTTGCGTCGCGGCGCGCGTGGTCGTGTACGCGATGGTCAGGAGCGTCACAATGGCGCCGAGGACGATGGAAGCGGTGCGGGTGCCGCGCGCGCGCAGCAGTGGGTTGCACTGGCGGTCGTCAGGCTCCATCGACACGGCGGACATGGTCAGGTACGAGCAGTAGACGGAGACCATCCCCGACTGTGCGAGCCCGGCGCTCGGGTTGTACTCCTGGATCGCCGGGTGCACCGAGACGAGCGAGACAACCAGGAACAGCATGAGGTTGATGGAGATGGCGGCCTGGTTCATCTTGCATCCCTCGCCGGCAAAGAAGGCGTACATCAGGATCGTCAGCAGGAGCCCGCCGATGTACATGCTCACCGTGCTGCCGATCAGGATGAAGCGCCAGAAGCCCGAGTCGTACTCCATGATCTTGGCCAGACACGTCTCGGCCCAGCCGTGGGCGAGATCGACGAGCAGAACCAGCCCGAGCAGCAGGAACAGCATCGCGCCGATCAGCGCAAAGTAGTTTCCCCAGACGATGAAGAACCTCTCCGGGATCAGGAAGGTCAGGACGATCAGCAGCAGCCAGGCCACGATCTTCGGGCCCCAGTATCCGTTCTGGATGGCCGCGCGGCCGCTCCGCGAGCTGCGGACACCGATGAGCAGCGCCGCAAGGACCGAGTGGAAGACGCCGAGCGCGAAGTTGATGCGATGCACCGAGACGAAGCCCCAGCACTGCTCGCCGAAGCAGCTGATGGGCAGTGTGTCCAGCGTCAGGTGCTCAATCTTCTTGATCGCCCAAGGAGTGAGCATGATCCACGACAAGATGCTGTTAACGAGGAACAACACTGCAGAGCGGCGGGAATCAGCGACACGGATCGTGGCGACGACGGAGAGGGGGAGGATGCGCACAGGCATAGGTGATTCTCGTAGCCATGCTGTCCGGCCACACACACACACACCAGTCAGCGAACGACCTCAACCTCCACACGTCCATGGAACGACTCGACGCACCTGCCCTGACACTTTCCGCAAGCGCTGCATATGGCCGAGCACGCGGCAGCGCCGCAACACGACGCGAGGAACGAGCCGACCTGGGCAGCAACGAGACAGTCAGTGAGCTGGGGCGTTTCTTGCTAATCTCCTTTTACGGGTGGGGGACTAACGGTCGAGATGCTGGGCACGGCCAGAAACGGGATAGAGAGCAAGACCCCCATCGTGTCGAAGTCTGTAACTGTTTTTTTTCTTCTTTTCCTCCCCCCTCTCGGTGGGTAAGGTGTTGGTGGTCTGGTGTTGAGGTTTGCGGGTAGAGTTGCGCGATGGAAAGGGAAGCCGGATTGCGAGGCTGACGACTTCCGGGTGGACAGCAACGCCAAGCCGACCAGCACGCACCCCACGAGCATCCAAGTCAAATGCAACCGCCAGCAGGTGAATACATACTGGGTCGGTATCCATTTCATTCCACGACCGGATTCAGCTTGTTCGGTTCAGTCTCTCAGGGACTGAACCGAACCATTCTGGCTCGCTAACGAGCGGCTTGACGCTCCACGATCAGTGTCTAACGAAGCCACCGTAAAGCGCGGAAAGCATAGTTACCGCGGAGACTCTATAACAGCGGAAGCAAAAACTCAAAAGCGACGTCCGGGCCCGAGCCAGGACGAGACTCGTAACCTTTTGATCTCGGACTTGGACTTCTTTCCGCCATCATCATACCCGTCGCAGAAAGAAAGAAAAAGAATGGAAAAAAAACACATATATATGAAAAAAGCCTTTATATGGGGGGGGGGGGGGGGGGGGGGGGGGGGGGGGGGGGGGGGGGGGGGGGGCCGGGGGCGGGCGGGGGGGCGGG
>Ga0307508_10003897_pt1 | contig 14836 bp, 19 predicted proteins | sample 9_EM_MG_FD_203089 | JGI IMG/M metagenome (GOLD analysis project Ga0307508, IMG submission 203089) | Populus trichocarpa ectomycorrhiza microbial communities from riparian zone in the Pacific Northwest, United States - 9_EM | ecosystem: Host-associated > Plants > Roots > Unclassified | place... | reverse complement strand
GTTAATTCCATTGTGCTTCAGTACTACAGACTATATGCACTCCTCCACGCCATACCACCCCCATGGGGCTCCCATCTTTCCCATCCGCCAGACGCAACAACTTTTCCCTGAGGAAACAAGTGGCAGTTAATTCCATTGTGCTTCAGTACTACAGACTATATGCACTCCTCCACGCCATACCACCCCCATGGGGCTCCCATCTTTCCCATCCGCCAGACGCAACAACTTTTCCCTGAGGAAACAAGTGGCAGTTAATTCCATTGTGCTTCAGTACTACAGACTATATGCACTCCTCCACGCCGTACCACCCCCATGGGGCTCCCATCTTTCCCATCCGCCAGACGCAACAACTTTTCCCTGAGGAAACAAGTGGCAGTGGCAGTTAATTCCATTGTGCTTCAGTACTACAGACTATATGCACTCCTCCACGCCGTACCACCCCCATGGGGCTCCCATCTTTCCCATCCGCCGGACGCAACAACTTTTCCCTGAGGAAACAAGTTGTTGCGTGAAGAAGAAACATGCAAGACAGACAATAGCGCACCCTTATATACAATCAGTGCGCTCCTCCACATCCAGATCCTTCTTCACACCGTACAGACAGACCCAGTATAACCTTTCCCCGCCGCGCAGCCAGAAACCCAAAACCTCCTCGCGCCGCGCAACCAGAACCCAGAACCCAAGACCTCCTCGCGCCGCGCAACCAGAACCCAGAACCCAAGACCTCCTCGCGCCGCGCAACCATAATCTAGAACCCAAGACCTCCTCGCGCCGCACAACCAGAATCCAGAGTCCAAGACCTCCTCGCGCCGGGCAACCAGAACCCAGAACGTTCCAGACTCTAATCGTTCGGGATTGGTGGCGACGGCGGCGGCGTGCCGTTACACTGAGGAGCTATTTTTCGTGCGAGAGTATGACGGAGATGAGGTTTGATTATCAGGAGCAGTTACGGCTCCGGGCTCATAACCTGTTGAAGATTGCCCGATCACCGTTCTCTGAGAGTCTTCACAGGTATAGGGGGGAGAGAGAAAAGAGAGGGAGACAGGATGAGATGATTTGATTGTTGATGTGTGGTGGAACAGTTCAGATAGATTCGTCCAATCTTTTTCTACGCTATGAAGAAGTATGTAAGAGGAAGCAAGAGAGTAAGCGGAAGACGCTGCTATGATGAATCCCAAGCCGTCGCACAATGTCGGTCACGACCAGGGGGTCCCCACCGTTCCCGTTGCCATGGCTTTGATCCCCATGGCATTGCCGCCGTTGCCGTTACTATGGTGTCACTCCCGTCGGCGCGCACTGCTGGAGCGGCGAGAAGCATTTCCAACATTTTCTTGACTTTGCAGTCAATATCTTTGTGTCCTTTCCTTGTGCAGTAGTAGCACGTGATATTGCTAGGGTCTGAGGCGGCCCGTTTGTTATTGTATGGCTTTCGAAGGTGTTTGCCTTGTCTGTTGGTCCAATGGTGCTTGCCATCATTGGCGTTGGCAGACAGGGCATTGCTGGAGGTTCCGGCCAGATTGAGATTGGAGCCAGTCGTGGTGTTGCGGAGAGCTCGTGCGGTTTCGTGTTCAATTACAATTGTACTGATGGAGTTGAGTGTTTGTTCTTCGATTGGTCGGTTCTTGAGCCTGTCCACAATGTTGGCGAATTGCTCAGGAAGGGTCGCGAAGATGCGCATGATCCGGTATCGCTCCGAGACTTCATTTGGAGTCCCTTCTAGCTCCTGACTGATATTCGAAAGTGAGGAGATGTAGTCCGATACAGACATTCCAGGCTTCATCACGGCGGAGTGGAGGCGGGCAATGATAGCGACATGTGCAGACTGGGATGCGGCAACATCGTATCGTTCGCGGAGGGCTTCCCAGGCTGTGTGCGTATCGCGATGTTCGAGACGATTGAGAAACATTCGAATGCTGGGTTCAGTTGATGACCAGATCATTCCTAAGGCATGTTGCAACCGCTTGCGGAAGTCTCGCGCCTGTGCTGTTGTGTTGCCAGTAGGTGCGAGATCCGTACCGAGGTCAATTTCAAGGGAGTCCTCCATTGCGAGGAGGTTCGTAATGTTGTTTTTCCATGAGTGGTAGTTTCTCGCACTGAGGATGGGTGTCAAGCCATGCTTGCAGGTGTACATGGTGGAGTCGGTCATAATGTTGACGCGATGTTTGTTAATGCTTAAAAAGGAAGGGAAAAAAACGAGAGTGCAGGGATGAATGTGCAGAAGCGAGGCGCAAAGTGACAGGTACGGCGGGAGCGATTATCGATGGATAGTGGATTGGCAGAGCGTTCAATCCGGGCTCATAACCTGTTGGAATATATGGATCGATAAACGTGAAGATTGTATTACAGTATTATGCGGTCACAAGATCTCTCAATATACAGGAAGGCGGTCTGGACAAAGGACGGAAGACTGCCCCCTCGGGGACTCAGTCTTGTCCGGACGCCTCCTCATCTCCGGACGCCACCTTATTCTGACACTATGCCTCTTGCACGGCTTTACTGGCTTGCGAAATTTTCTTCTCCGGTAGCATGATACATATCACTCGTCAGACTGTATCGCCCTATGGTCCGTCCAGTCCTTCCTTTCCCTGCCTTAGCCCTTGAAGTCTCCTATTTTCGGGGATTATATCGTTTAATCCTTCTCAGTCCTTACCTCGGGCTGGACTGGGTGGATTATTGGGAACCCTAGCCCCCACTCCTGACGTCTCTCAGCGCGGCTTCCGTCTTCCGCCACCAGGGCCTTTCCCCTTGCCGGTCGTTGGGGCTGTGTAGTCTAAACCTCCTTGCCGTTGTCTCGGGGCAGTAGGCGGTCCCAGCAATCCCTCTTGGCCTGCGGATCGCCCTCCCAAGTTGCGCAGTTCTCTTGGACGCGCCTGGTTGCGGCCGGTCTACGGCACCCGCTGCCCGGCTCGCTCATCGGCCTGGCTGCGTCATCCGGCCTCATTGAACTGGGCGCAGCCCACCCCCCGTCAAGGGCTATTGGTCGCGATGACCGCTGAAGTGTGACCCCTCCGGTGCCTGTGCATAGGTCCGGCACTGGCGCGTCTGATCCTTCCATTCCACCGCCTTGCATCGGAATGCTTGGTTGACCGCCACCCGGCACTTCGACACAGTGCCTTTCTCGCCTCTTATAAATTGGAAGTTCGGATGCAACTTGCGCCATCTTTATTATTTCCCCACCCTGGTTCCTGGATCGGGGCGCTGTCCGGTACCGTCTGGTCGTCCGTTTCCACCTCGTCCACAATGTCTCCCTCCTGGCGCTTTTATGCGGGAGCGCAACCAACTGCGCATGGTCTGGGTTCGCCATTCTGCTGTTATGGGTGGGGCGGTGTCACTTGATTCCTCTACAGAGAGCCCGATCTTGTCGCGGTCCTTCGTCCAGATCCGGCTCACGGTCTCGCCTGATGGTGCGGCGCTGGGATCACATCTCAGACCACCTGTGCCGCGCAGGAAGCGGCGGAATGCAGGAGCGCGGCGCTACGGAGGGATTCGGCTGCGACGGAGCGCTAGGTGCTGGAACGACGGAATGTAAAACGCCGGGCTGCGTGTGTTGGCTTGTGTCGGTGTTTGGGCCTGGCTCGGGTGGGTACCTGGGTTTCGGTATATAGAGAGGGCCACCGCCCGCTGCGGATCCATACGCAACAACTCACTTGCCCCGGCGCGGCAACCTTCTCCCTGTGTTCTTGCACCCGTCCCTCTCCTCAGCTCTATGTTGTTCTCGTCCAGTTCCTGTCCTTGTCCTCGTCCCCGTTGACCTGTCCCCGGCATCTGTTCGCTCACCCGCCGCACACGACTGCACCTCCACGGCGCCCGCACGCCCACCGGTTGCTACATGCAGTCACGGCGGACCCATTCGTTGTATCTGACTTGCCATGTCCTCAACGGTGCCGGGGAATCGGGGCGCTCGCCTCAGCTCCGGCTCCTCAGTCCTTCCCATGACTCAGCTGCGCTGCGTCTCCCTCGTGCGATTGTGACGGCGTCGCCCATTGTTTCGCACCTGGCGTCCTTCGCTGGGCGCATGACCTCGCAGTTCGGGCACTCGATTGCCGTGCGGGTGCTAACCGTGATGATCCTGTCCCATGTTACGAATTCGCACTTGTGCCGTTCTGCCCGCTGGTTTCCTGCGAAGATCGCCCAGGCTGCAGCCCCCGTCTGGCAGTGGAACCAGGAGTATCCCCACTGGCTGCAGACGCTGTGCAGGGTGTCGGTCCTGGGGCATCATAAACCTCGGCCTTGCCCTCCGGCCGACGTCACGTCTGGAAGTACTCCTTGACCACCCTCTTTCTGCGCATCCACCGCATCGATAATGGAGGTACCCGACGCCCTCATTCCTCTGCCGACTCCTCGCCCGCAGGTCCACCAACCCATTCGCCTGGCGGTACCACTGACACCAGGGTCTGGAGCTCTACCCATGTCTCATTGGCGCCGATGATAATCGCATTGTCCAAGGATTCGATGATTTCCGTCTTCAATCGGGGGAGCATCGCCGCCGCTGCACATCGCGGCGCCGTAACGGAGAGCTGGCCACGGTGTGAAATCTTGAACCCCTCCGTGCCATCGTGGCGGGGCCGCCTTTTTGATCGCGGTGTCGACCAACGCCGCTGCCCTTGTAGCCCCTACCGGTTAATCTACCTCCACCATCGGACGAAATCTGGGCCACCCCGCAGTGCTGGTGGCGCCGGTACCGGGCGTAGACGCGGGATGACCTCTTCACAGAGCGCGCCGAGTGGAAGCCGCAGGTGAAGATCCTGTGGACGGAGGTGAGCAAGGAGACACGGAAGCGCAAGAGACGGTGGAAGAGCGGAAGCCTCCTGGCCGACGGGAGGCGCAGCCAGGTGATAGTGGAACTTCTCACCTTTACAGACGTGGGGCGGCGGGTGCCGGCCGAGGTGGAGGACAACGGTGAGCGAAGTGTTGAAGGCGGAGCGGCGGGAGGGGGAGCAGGAGCAGCGAGGACGAGCTGAGTAGCCGTGCCGGGAAGCACTATTGCGCGGCGTCCCACAGCCAAAGGCGTGTGTTGCAATGCGGAGATCACTCCCCATTTGTCGCTCCACTCCTCGACCGCATCGTGCTGAGATTACGCAATGGATGTGCACCCGTTGCGTATCCCTGCTGTCGACGGTGTCGTCACAGAGCCTCATTCGCTAACTATATATTTAGTCCATCGGCCCCCGACCACGAATCATTCGCCATCCCTTCAACCCTGCAGTTGAAATCCTCACACCCACCACCACCTCCAAATACCCGTGAGAAATCCTTCATTCACCGTTGCGCCAACCTTTCCTCCACGAGCTCCAAAGAACGGTTTCTCACAATGTCAGGGTCCGACACGGAGCCTTTCTCCGAGGACCCTGACGTGGACGCAGTTGTCAGGGAGTTTATCGATTGTACGTGACGTCCCCCCCACCGTCGTGTCATCTGTTGGTTGGCAGGGCTGACCCGGACTACAAACACACGCAGACACCGAGTACCTGCCGAACGACATCACCCGCAGTCTCAGTCGCATCCGGGATCTTCGGCAGCGTCGCGAAGCCGCGCGCATCCAGATGCATTCGTACATGGATGACATCCTGGCTGCGCGTGGACGACTTGCGATTCAACCAGCCGCGGGCAGTCAGCTTGTGAATGGCATCAACATCATGCGCACGTTGGAATCGGTGTCAGTCACCCCCAGGGAAATGGAACTGCGGTTCCAGTTTTCGCAGAGCGCAAGTGACTTGAAACGTTTCTCGATCGAAGCCGCGGACGAGGCCAGCCGGTTGATAAGACAGGTGCGGAGCTCTCCATTGAACTGGTTCGATCATGGCTGACGTCGACAGGTCGAACTTCATCAAACCCGTCTAGGAGCGATCAACAACAAGCTGGAAGGAATCACAATTCCTTCCAGAGATCCAACGCCGGAAGAGAAGAAGCCACCAAAACTGCGTCCAGTGTATCGATGCCCTCGAATAAACCTGCGTGTCAATAAAAAAGCCGGCCCTCCTCAATCAATCTCCCAGTCCCCGTCGCGCGGCCGTGGGCGACCCCGGAAAGGAACATCCATACAAGACGCTACTCCGTTGTCGCGGCGATTTCGCCAGTCATCTAATGCCTCGGCCATCGACACTGATGGCGTCGATACCGACACTGGCGATGAGGGGTTGTATAACGTGCCTGATCGTCGAATAAACCTGCGTGTTAATCAGAAAGCCGGCTCCTCGCAACCGATTCCCCAGTCCACGTCGCGCGGCCGTGGGCGACCCCGGAAAGAAACATCCCCACAAGGTGGTACTCCGTTGTCGCGATCACCTCCCCGGACATCCAGAGCCTTGGCCGTCGACACCGATGGCGTCGCTACCGACTCTGGCGATGAGGGGTTGTATAACGTGCCTGACCGACGACTAAACCTACATGTCAATCAGAAAGCCGGCTCCCCGCAGCCAATCTCCCAGTCCATGTTGCGCGGCCGTGTGCGAGCCCGGAAAGGAACATCCACACAAGACGCTAGTCCGTTGTCGCGGCCACCACCCCGGACATCTGTAGCATCGGCCATCGAGGCTGATGGTGTGGATACTAGCACTGATGATGAGGGGTGGAACGACGCGCCCGAATCACCGTTTCACCACGCCGACGCAGGATCGAACGAGAAAAAGAAGGGTCCGGTCCACAAACAGACAAAACAAATTCCCGTCGCTCTTCTTTCGGGGGGTGCACCAGCTCGGTATCCGGACGGTAGCACGATTCCAAACGATCAACTGCCATGGAATCAACTCACCAATGAGGAGCTAGCGAAGCTTAGGAAGCGGATGAAGAAGAATGCTGAATGGACCCCTTCTGCAACGATGATTGCCCGCGAGCTTGAATCCTTTAAGAGAGGCCCCATCAACAAGGATAACTTTCGCGACCAGTGGGTGGGAAAGCCGAAGGTCGTCATTGTCCCTGAAGATGGAGGTATAGGCGACCCGCAGAAACTTCTTCCCGATGGTGGCGAAGTTGCACGCGAAAACAAGGGAATGCGTCTCAACCGAGCGAAGAAACGGAAGCGGGAAGAGGAAGAGAGGGAGCGAGAACGTGGAAATGATCGCACAGTCATGGATTCTGTTGCGGTTGGAACAAAGCTTCAGGAGGAGGGAAAGGAGCGCCAACGCAAGGAACATGAAGGGACGCGTCGGAAAAAGAAGAAAGATGAGGATGTAGCAGACTTCGCCAGGGAGTGGCCGGAGCGGGAGGTAGCGGAGGACGCGCCAGGAAGTCAGGAACAAGAGAAGGCTGCGGTTGAGGCGGAACCGGAAACCAAAGCGAATAACGAAGCCGATACTGATGCTGTCGCCCCTGCCTATGCTGCCAATCGGAAGGCCGAACAGGAGCGTCAGATGAAAAACAAGCGCTCGACCTTCGATCCTGTCGAGGTTGGAACCAAGCATCAGGAGGAGGGACAGGAGCGCCAACGCGAAGCAAATCAAGTGAAGCATTTCAAGAAGAACGAAGATGAGGAAGTTGGTGAGTTCGCCAAGGACAGGACGGGCCGCAAGATAGAGGAGGAGGACGCGCGAGGAAGCGAGGAAGGAGAGAAGGCTGCTGAAGATGCGGCAGCAGGAACTAAAGCGATGGGCGATGCTAAAGCTGATGCTTCTACCGCTGCCCATGCCGCCGAACAGATGGCCGAACAGGAGCGTCAGGTGAAAAATAAGCGCTCGGCCTTGGATCCTTTCGAGATTGGAACCAAACATCAGGAGGAGGGACAGGAGCGCCAACGAATAGAACAGCAAGCGATGCGACCGGCGGAAAACGAAGACGACGAAGTTGCTAAATTCGCCAGAGAGAGACAGGAGCAAGAAGTAGTGGAGCAGGCCGCCCCGGGGTGTGAGGAACGAGAGAATTTTGAGGCAGACGCGGAAGCGGAAACTAAAGCGATGGAGGACACTAAAGCAGATGCTGCCGCCGCTGCCCATGCTGCGGAACAGAAGGCCGAACGGGAACGTGAGGTGAAATGGGGAAAGGAGAGAGTTTCCAACGAAAAGGCTACGGAAGAACAGGCTGAGGCTGACGCAGAAGCCCCTGTAGCCGCCGCAGCGCATCCAAAAATGATCGAGCGGCAGAAATCGATAGAGTCCGACGAACAACTTTCAGGCGTTTCTGGCATCGGCGGACTGGTAGATGCTATCACCACTACTGCCACCAAGAACAGTAGCAGTAGCACTAATCGTGAGGCACTGTCTAAACCTATGCCCACCAGCAAGAGTCACTTGACCAGACCACCAACAAGACCTACCGGTGGCATCCCAGTTACCCCACCCCAGCGTCCCAACCGCAGCAGGGCCGCTTCCACGACATCGCCGACTGTACGCATAATATTCGGCGCTCGCAAACACTACAATTCTGGCACCGCTGAAAGCAGTGGTAATCCGACTGTAAAGAAGCCCAACGAGAAACGCCCTGGCGCGGGCGTGAGGAGGAAGAAGCGTGGAGGAGCGGAGGTAATTGTTGGTGGTGGGCGGACAGCTAACGCTGACGAATACGACCAGGGCGAAGACCTAAACCCGTACTGCCTGTGCGATAAAGTCAGCGACGGAACCATGATAGCTTGCGATAACGACAACGTGGGTACTTATTGTTCAAACATTTTATTCCCAGCACAGCTGACCTTCAAATAGTGTTCCAAGAAATGGTTCCATCTTGCTTGTGTTGGAGTACGTCCTGAGGCGGATCTGAGTAACATCAAGTGGTTCTGTCCGCTCTGTGAAGAACAGATCAACCGGCGAAGGTCGAACGAGAAGAGACGCAAGAAGTAGTTGGGCTGCACATGTCTGTGCCCACTGCACACCAGCTTTGCCTCCCTAATTGTTTTCTGCACCACTTGCTACTTCTTTGTGGTTGCCCTGTACTTTCGCATCAAATTGTTTCCCAGATTAATTGCTTTCTTTGCTGGGTACTACGGAGCGATATTCTAGGTCTTTCTTGGCTTGATTTTCTTTTCTTTTACTGTTTCACGTCGGCAGAGTTCGAATTGCCTGCGAAATGAACTTTTCTTTCTCACGGTTTTCTGTATGTAGGGCTGCCGTAGCTACTGCTGTATGCGGGGCCGACTTTAGATCGGCAGCAATCGAAGTTGGATAATAGGTACATAATCGATAGAAATGACAATAGTCAAGTGGTTGACTGATCCGATAAAGGTGGCGACAAGAAAGGAAGGTGGAGTCAAGAGAGGATATCAGCGTGTTGTCGATACAATGATTTTGTCCTGCGAGTATGATGTGCAGGATAGGTGGAAGATACTGCTCAATAACTCGCTAAGTATATGCAATTGGTTTACCAATCACCCAAAGAACTTAATTCCTCTTGCAGTACCTACAGTTGGAAAAGCATAGCCGGGGAAAAAAAGAAGACAGTTTTGCCCGTTAATCACCACCACACCACCACTCGCACCCTGAAAAACTCTCTCGAAATGGTTAGAGGAGAGGGTGGTGATAATTAAAGTAGAAGCCAATTGATTTTTGGAAGTGGTGTTGAATGTACGCACTTACTAATTTCCTGATTTGGAACATTTTGAAAGATTTATTTTCCCTGACGAATGTTGAAACCCCCCCTGATATACGCTTCTTCGACTGACAGACGCGCGTACTACACGTAGGCATGCGGGGATACCCGACCATGATATGTACGATAAATTAGGCGTTATCACCTAACCCACCCGCTGCAAACACACACCTGGAAACGTCTAGGCTCAGGTTATTCCGCGTCCCGAGATGACACCTGCCCCGACCTCCGGGCACCGGCTCGGGAGACTCCTTCGTCCTTTCCTGGCGAGTCCCTCAGGCCCGTTGTATATAAAGGGAATGTACCTCTAGCGACGATGTACCTTGCATAGGTCTTTCTACACTTGCCGTCAGAATAATGGGCATCAGGAGATCACGGACCGAAAGCGACACGTCAGGAGACGACACCCGCGAGAGTATACGAGTACCAGCTCGCGAGACAGTCTTCCGTCCTTTTCCTGTGGTGAGTCCGTCGGACCCGTTGTATACAGAAAAAATGTTCGTCCCTCGACGTTACATTAGTTAATCAAATCACTATCTTCTATATCGACCCCAATACTCCAACACTTACGTTCGATGTACTTGGTTTGACAAACGGGCATGTTTGACAGACTCAGTTCTACCATACCTCAGAATATACACGGGCCTGGGTATCTTCGTTGTGTGGCAAAAGCCAGCCATACTCAAAAAGATAATTGGCAGAAGAGTGCCCGCTCCGGTATCCGGTATCTATCGCCCCGCTACAGCAAACACTACCTCGTAGTTGCTCGGCGGTCCAGGGCTTAGTTTCTGACTAGCACCACCACCACTGCAAAATCCCTTGCGGACGCTCGATTGCCTTTTACGACAGCGGAAATTGTTTGGCTACTTCTTCTGGTATGTCACCCTCTACCTCAAACTTCCCCATCTGTCATGCGCTTGTTCCCTATTCAAACCACCTGCCCCTGCCCTCCACCTCACCGTTACTCGCTATGGCACCGTCGCCGGCTTCGTCAACCCGTTCCACGCGATGCGCTACCTCAAAGTTTTCCCGGTTACGAAGACCTACATTGCCACCACCGCCTCACGCTTACTAAATACAGAATCGCCATGCACTTTACCACCTGACTGACCACTGCTGCACCTGCACACTCAAATTTGCTCATCAGTCGTGGCCAGATACTCCCTAATATCACTTGCACAATTAATTTCTATTTCCTGTGAAGTCGAGCTGAAGGGTTCCACTAAAGGGGCGTATGAACGCGTGGAAGACAGCGGTTTGACCTCTGCAATCGCGATATTCCGCCCCTTCGACCATTCAGACGTATCTGAAGTGCCAGTGGCCATCGCAAAGGTGCTAGCAGCTGATAACTCGCGATGCCACAACGGTAGTGCACCTCTGCAGGAATTGCAGATCTATATGGAAGGCAACCGGGGACTTGAGGTTCAGAATATCGGCAGCCCCATGGCAAGGTGGAACATGGCAGAATGCTTTGCAAATGCGCGATGCATTAAGGCTATTAGCTTTACAAGAGCGAGCGCAGGTGAGGCATAAGTGGCAGACTGACAAGGTGAATAGACCTCTTTTTTTTTGGTTTAATCATTCCTCGCATGCGACCTACCTATATCATGGCGAGAATATGCGCAGCCCGTACCCGGTCTGCAGTCCACACGGAGGCAGCACTTTGCAAGCTCGTCATTGCCCTCCACCCAGGCCTGTCCCGGAAGGTGTGAAGTGTGCAAGAAAATGACAACTGGAAGCAAAGAAGAAAAGATAAATGAAACCGACAAATTAAACCACCTAACCCTCTCCTGCGGACGCCATGAAGTTGGGCGTAGCTGAAACAATGGTTTCCCCACTGTGGTCAGCTCCGCGGCCCCCGTTCCCCGCTTCTCCAGCTCCGCCTACCGCTCTGCCTCTGACACCTTGCTCACTGCGTCCTGCTCCGCCGGCACCCGGCTTCCCACATCCGTAGTGGAGAGAAAGTCCAGTACCTCCCGCCCGCAACTCTCATCCGCCAGGAGGCCCTGAATGTTCTACTTGTCCCTACCCTTCCCAGTCTCCTTACGCCTCCGTACACTGGGACACCTGCTGGATGGAGATGGGGTCCATTGTTGGGGTGTTCGCACAATCGAGTTTTCGCTGGAGGCGGCGCTTTTTCGAGATCACTTATTGGGTCACGCAATGCGTAGTGAAACTTACCAAGCTTTAAGAACTAGGATTGGACCTTAAGTGTTACCTTACTTCAGGCGACCTGTTTGTAGGTGACAGCCGACTGAGTCTCAGAGCACTGGCGGCGGGAGGCTGTATTCCGTTTTTTCCCCATGGCAAACTTGATGCCGTTGCTCCGATTTAGTACCCATCTTCTTCTGCATCGATCACTGACTTCCAACGAGCGACAACAATGCCAGGACTATCTGGCAACACAAGGTACTGGTTTAACGTTCCTGATGAAGTCTGATCCGAATCTCGGAAACCGGTGGAAGCGGAACTACTTTAGTTATTCTTAAATTGAAATTTGACCTGTAACATACTTACATTACGCCATCAACTCCCAATCACGGCGCACCGACGGACACGACAGCCTGATCTTCTAAGTGTCCACTAGCTGCTCAGCAAGGTGTCGGGGGTCCAGTATCACTTTCCCTGTCAGTTTTAACTCTGTCCCGGTGTTGACCACGACCTCGAAAATGGACTTCTGTAACTCGACAGCCTCAATGATGTTGTCTCCCTGCCTTTTTTTTTGTTTATTCATACTCCGATGCGATCTATATAGATCATGGTGGCGTACATTTTACCCAGGTTTCCGCGTCCACCGTCCGCACAAGGCGGCTCGTTGTAAACCTCGCTTTGCCCTTTGCCCAGGCCTGTCCCGAAAGTGAAATGAAGCGCACCAATAAAAGAACAAGCGAGCGACCATAAGAAAGAAAGAACAAGAGAAAGAACAAAAGTAAAGAGCACCCCCTCCCCTACTCCTCTCCAGCCGATGCCATGAACGCGGGGGTTGGAAGGAACAGCCGGAGTTCCTCCCCGCCGCCCGCCTCGTCCTCAGCGCCCAATGCCTCCGCCTCCACCCCTCGTTCTACTAACTCCTCCCCCATCCACGCTAACCCCCTAGGTCCACCAATCCCTCGTTTTCGCCGCTTCGCTGCCATTACCCCCCTCGTCTCTATCGATCTCTATATTCCAACAGGTTGTGATCCCGGCTTGAACGCTCTGCCAGTCCGCTACCGATCAATATTTGCGCCCGTCGAACCCGCTGTTTTCCTACTCGCTAGCGCACTTTATCCCTGCACTCTCGTTTTCAAGCCTCAGCCCCTCGAGCCGCGTCGCGTCGCGACAACATCGCCAACAAGGCTGCGACCAGAGAAACCGTCACGTTCGCAGTCACCGACTTACACGATATCCGAATCTGCTACTCGTGGAGACCGACTTAAGATCACTCTTTTCCGCTAAGAGCGCCTTCAAGATTGCTACCCGAAACAAAAATCCTCTTGAAAGCTGACACCGTTGCCCAGGGCCATGACTACAATCGGTGCGCTGACGGCGCACCCTCGATTTCCTACGTATCTGTCGGACCTACGATTCGGGCCGCCACACGAAGTCCAACCGCGAACGAATTCGAATCTGCAGCCCGTGTCTGGGAAATCCTTAGGCAGGACTACGACTCTGCCTTCACGATAATCGGTCGTCGAATACATCTCGAGCCTACTCGCTGTTCGCAAGGAATTGGCCGCAAGCAACGAAGCAATCTCGGATACCACCGCCATTTGCCACCTTCTTTTCGAACCGTACCTGAATCGTTCGCAATTACCGTCGGCGTTCTCGAAAACAAACCTTCAGAGGAGCAAACCGTGGATGCTGTTACAGCAGCCCTTATCGAGGAAGAGACATCGCTCGCACGGAGGAACGACCAAGTCGGTTCAAACCACAACATCGCCGGCACTACCTGACAAGCGCTCGCAGCAAGAACTCAGCACGGCAAGCGACGGGGCTACGGTGGTTACGGTAATCGGAAGCCGTACGGAAGGCCTAGCAATTCAGGGCTACGATGCTTTTACTGCACACAAGAAGGACACAAGGAAAGTGACTGCCGGGTGAAGCAAGAGGCAGAGAGGCTCAAAGAAGAAAGAAGCTCTCAGCGACCCTCCGCACAAACTGCCCAGGTGAACGTCGGGGACTGCCCGAGTGAGGTTGTGGTCTACGGCTTATAGCCGATTGCAGGTATGTTTTCTGAGCCCCAAAATGTTTGGGCGCAGCTGTGTGCGCGCTCGGTGATGCTGGAGCTGCTGAGGCGCCCCATACCGGAGCTGCTGTCCGCGCTTGATGTTGATGGAGCTGCTGTGAACGCGCTCGGTGATGCTGGAGCTGCTGAGGCGCCCCATACCGGAGCTGCTGTCCGCGCTTGATGTTGACGGAGCTGCTGTGTACGCGCTCGGTGATGCTGGAGCTGCTGTGGCGCCCCATACCGGAGCTGCTGTGTACTCTCAATGCTGACAAATGGACAGATTATCCAACGGATCGGCCTGCGAATCGGCCTGGTATCCAGGGGAAGCTTCCGGTGAAGCACGTGCAGGTGGTTAAACAGGTTTCTTTCCCTCTTTTTCTTTGGTGGATGCACTCTTTCTCCTATGTCCGTGGTTTTCCCATGAGGTTTTTTACACGGTTATGAGTTTAACGAGGTATCCGAGGATACTGGGTTCCACTGTTTTTGTTTCTTTTCTCTGCAACTGTTTGTTGCTATACTGGCGGTTTCGTTTTCTCCTTCTCTCCTGCGTTCCTTCGCATCTTCCGTACGAGGGGAAGTGTCAGAATAATGGGCGTCGGGAGATGACGGACCAGAGGCAACATGTCCGGAGATGACAGCAGCCTTAGTCTCCGAGCAGCGGCTCGAGAGACAGTGTTCCGTCCTTTCCCCTTGGCGAGTCCCTCAGGCGCGTTGTATATAGAGAGAATGTTTTTCCTTCGCCGTTGTATCAATCAATCAATTCACTATCTTCGTCTCTATCGATCCCTATATTCCAACAGCTTGCCGCTACACTACCACCGTGCTTGGCGCCCAGAGTACACTAACCGCATACTACCATTGGAGCTCAACGGGGAGCCGTCGTCCTCGACGGCACAATCCCACAGCCCCAAGATGAAAACCCGTCCAACACGCACTGACCACCCACGGTACAAACAACCTCAGCCTCCACGCCGGACAAACACATTGTCTCGGAGGGGGAGTTACGCGAGAGGGCGGAGCAGGAAGAGGAGAGGAGGGCGGAGGAGCTTGGCACCGAGAACGAAGGGGAGGAGGAACATGGGCTGTTCCTTCCTACCCCGGCGTTCATGGCGTCGG
>Ga0307508_10003896_pt1 | contig 14839 bp, 11 predicted proteins | sample 9_EM_MG_FD_203089 | JGI IMG/M metagenome (GOLD analysis project Ga0307508, IMG submission 203089) | Populus trichocarpa ectomycorrhiza microbial communities from riparian zone in the Pacific Northwest, United States - 9_EM | ecosystem: Host-associated > Plants > Roots > Unclassified | place... | reverse complement strand
TCTTCCAGCGCGCGCCGCACGCCCTCCCCACCGAGCACGCCGCTGACCTGCGATGGGAGGAAGAACCTATCGACATAGAGGAAACTCGTCGTAGGCAGCGGCCCCGGCAGCCAGAAAAAGGGTGGCCGCTTACAGATGGAACAGTCATGAAGGATTTCCGGAAACAGTGCAACCTGACGGCACCCGACCGACACCGGCCATGCCAACCGCAGCGGCGCGATGTCGGTGGTGCCCGGCCCGGCTACCTCCCCGCCAGCCGATGTCAGTCTGAAGAAGGAGCTCCCCTTGCGTATGCGTCTGGTCACTTTGGTCGCGGTCGCCGCGGCTGCCGTCGGCGTCGCCAGTTCGATCGCGGGTGTCATCACGCTCGCATCCGGCGCCAGCCACGGGTCTACTGGCACCCACGTGGAGGCCGGCCGGTCCAACACAGGCAACGGTCACGGAGGAGGCTACTGACCTCGTGACGATGAAAGGGCCGGGCGAACGCCCGGCCCTTTTCCTGCTGGTCCAGGGCGGCTATCCGAGTGCACGAACCGCTTCGAGTGCCCGCTGTATCAGGACGTCGACCGACTCGGACCTTCCGGCCGCGTACGCCTTCGCGTATCTGCGTTCACCCGCTCCGGCGCGGGCGGCCTTCGTGGCGCTCGCCTGTACGTGCGCCTGCGACGGTGGGACGGGCAGAAGATAGCGCAGCCGGACCTGCTCGGCCGCCCCGAGCAACTCCGCCGCCAGCACCGGGTCCGAGGCGGCGAGCACGTCGGCCACCCACTCCAACGAGATGGCGACCTCCTCGTACAGCTTCAGCGCGTGGCGGCGACCCAGGGCCTCCACCAGTGATCGCATCGCCGATCCGGGCCGGCCAGCGAGCAGGTCCAGCCGGCCGGCCTGGTGCAGGGCCATCGCCTCGCCGGCGACGTCGTCCAACTCGCGGCTGAGCGCGACAGATTCGGCCAGCAGTACCCGGGCCGCGGCGGTGTCGCCGCGACCGATCGCGATGTCGATACGGTCCTCGATGCCGAGCAGGCGGTCCCGGGCTCCTTCGGCGCCACCGAGGGCCAGCCGCTGCGCCACGTAGCATTCGGCGGCGTCGAGGTCGCCGAGGCGCAGCGCGGTCTTCGTCAAGTTGCCCAGCCCGACGACCACGCCCCGCGCGGAGTCGATGGCCTGCCACTCGTCCAGGCTGCGCCGGTGCTGGGCCAGGGCCGTCAGGTAGTCGCCGCGGGTGAACGCGGCCATGCCGAGCGCGCTGTGGGCCCGAGCCGTACCATAGCGGTCGCCGGCCTCGACATAGCCTTGCAGGGACCGTTCCGCCAGCTCCTGGGCGACCGCGTGATCGTCCTGGTGATGCGCCATCACCGATCGACTCCACACAGCCGCATCCGGGCCATCCATCGAGTTCGCGGATTCTTCGACCAGGTCGGCATACCACGCGGCGTGTCGCGACAGGACCACTTCGACGTCCGCGTCGCGCGACAACCGGTCCACCGCCGCCGACCGGATCGTCTCCAACATCGCGAACCGCGAATCGTCGCCAGGTACCCGGACCAGCAAGCTCTTGTCGGTCAGCGCGGCCAGCCGAACCCGCACGGCTTCCGGGTCCGCCGACACGACGCCCGCCACCGCATCGACCGTGCCGCCGCCGACGAACGCGGCCAGCCGGCCGAACAGCACCTGGTCCTGCGGGGTCAACAGATTGAGGCTCCACTCGATCGCGCCCCGCAAGGTACGCTGCCGTGGCTGCAGATCCCGGGGACCTTCGCTCAGCGCCGCCAGGTGGTTGGCCAGGTTGTCGAGCAGCAACTCCAGACTCCACCGGTCGATGCGCGCCGCCGCCAACTCGATCGCCAACGGCAACCCGTCCAACCGCCGACACACCTCCGCGACCAGCCCGAGACCCGCCTCAGTCACCACGAAATCCGCGTCGATCGCCTGGGCCCGCCGCTCGAACAGGGCCAGCGCCGGATACTCCCGCAGAGCGGCCGCCACGCCGCCCGACGGCGCACCGACCGGCAGCGGCAACGGTGGCACCTGATACACCTGCTCGCCGTACAGGGACAGTCGTTCGCGGCTCGTCACCAGTAGCCGTACCCGTGGAGCACGCCGCATGAGGTCCGCCATCGGCACCGCGGCGTCGAGCACCTGTTCGAAGTTGTCCAGCACCAGCAACATCGACGCATCCGCCAGCCGTTCCACCAGGGCGTCCAGGGGCCGCTCCCCCGCACCCGGCTCCGCACCCACCGCGGCGGCCACCGCCTCCACCACCCGGTCCGCGACGTCCAGGTCGGCAAGCGGTACGAAGACCACCCCGTCCGCGAATCCGGACGCCGCCACCTCGGCCGCCGCCAGACAGAGCCGGGTCTTGCCGACTCCGCCCGGACCCACCAGGGTCACCAACCGGGAACCCGACAGCAACTGGACTACCCGATCGCGTTCCGCTTCCCGGCCGACCAGGTCGGTGAGCGGGACCGGCAGGTCAGCCCGGCGCGACCGGCCCAGCGCGGCCGCCGTGACCGTCCACCCGCCGCCCTCAACGGCCAGCAGTTCGCGGCGCTCCCGCAGCCGTTCCACCTCCCGCTCGCACAACGCCGGGAGGCCACCGCTGCGGCCTTGGATGAGGTTCACCAGAACATCGCTCGGCTCGCCGGCGAGGACAGAGCGCAGCCAGATCCGGGTGATTCCCGGCGACCACGGGTTCAGCATCACCGAGGCCGACCTAGGCAGAGTGACCGCGGCGGTGGTGTCGACATACGCCACCACGAGCACGCTCATATGCGAACGCCACCCGTCCAGACTGACGGACACCTGCGGCACAGCCTCCACGTCGACCAACACGACGAGCCGATCAGCGGACACCTGCCCGGCTCCGGGGTCCCAGCCGGATTCGGCGGCCGACAGATCCAGGACCCGGAACCCGCGAAGAGCCGCGATCCGCCCAACCTCCGCCAGGAAACGGGTACGTCCGGCGCCCGGCTGACCCGCCACCGCCAGCCACTGCACCCCGGTCGTCTCCACCCGGGTCAACACGTCATTCACCACCGCGACGGCGTTCTCCCGGTCGAGCAACCGTGAGGCCGTCGATGCGGCCCCGGTCTCGGCATCGTCGGCCACCGCACACGCCCGCCCTCGCCCCTTCGCCAGGTAGTTGCGGCGATCCGCACAGGCCAGCAGACCGATCAGATCGTCAGCGTCGTCGGGATAGGTAGCCACCCCAAGACTGACCGACACGCGCAGCGCAGGGTTGCCCGCAAACGGCACGTCGCGCATCGCCGCGACCACCGCCATCGCCACCCGCACAGCGTCGGTACGGTCACAGCCCGGCAACAGCAGAACGAACTCGTCACCGCCGTACCGGAAAAGCTCACCGCGCCCCACGAACTGAGCGGTCGCACGAGCAGCGATCTCGGCGAGGATCTCGTCGCCACGCTGGTGACCGTACGAGTCGTTGACCGACTTGAAATAGTCGACGTCGAACAGCAACAACGAACAGACGCCGCCGCTGCTGGCTGCCCGCTCCAGCTCAGCCTCTCCCGCGGCCGGAACAGGACACGATGATAGGCGCCGGTCACGCCATCCGTGATCATCGCCGCCGGTCCGGCTCCCCCGTCACTCATGCCCGTCCCTCGTCGAGGACACCTCCCGTTTACCCATCGGCACCTCGAGGTCACACCTGAGCCTCGATCCACCGATGAATGCATGGCGGCGGGCCAGCAGAGCTTCCAAGCCGCGAAGGGCCAGATCGGCCTCGACAAGTACCAGGTCCGGCTCTAGCAGTCCCGCTACCCGTTCACCACCCCTCAGCCAGCAGGATCAAGGTGTTCGTGGTGCTCTCCGGCTCGAGCGCGGTCACCCGCGGCGGCAAGGACCCACCTTCAGCTGCCGGGGGCCTTGCGGTCCCAGCCGTGGAATCGTGAGTGGTCGACGGCGTTCCACCGCTCGCGCAGGCCGGGCGTGCTCAGATCCCAGTCCGGCCGCACCTCGCTGCTGACGTCGCGCAGGTCGCGCCACAGGTCTACGAACGACGGCCGGCCCCAGAACCAGTACCCGTTGTAGATGCTGTGCACGATCAGGCCGGGCTTGAGCACGAGCGTGTGCGGGATCATCGGGTTGTGGTCGGGATCGGTGTATTCCTGGATGTCGAGGTCCTGCTGGACGATCCGTCCGGGGTCGGACAGGAAGGGCCACTGCGCGCCCACCGACGCCCGGAACTCCTGCAGCGTGTGATGGTCGTCGGTGGCGATCGTGACGATCTGGGTGTAAGCGACGGAGATCTTCGGGTAGTTCGCGGCCAATTCCAGGTGCTGCAGGTGCTCCTTCGGGCAGTAGTGCCCGCGGGCCAGTGTGAGGATCATCGGGTCGTTGCCCTGCAACTCGCTGAGCGTACGAGTGGTGTCGGTATGGTCGGGCAGCGCGTAGTCGGGAAAGACCGCGCCGCGTACGATGTCGGATCGCATAGGTCATCGCCTTCCGTCGGAGGACTATACGGTCGGGGAAAGGGCATCCGGCACGCCGCGGATCAGGAACGCTGGCCTCCGCCGGCCCGGTCACGGTCGCCCGACCAGGCGGCTGCGATGACGGGTGCGGTATCAGCCTAGGATAACCTCGGCTACGCGTTCGATCTCGTCCGGATCGTCCGTGGTGGGGTTGAGGATCAGTTCATCGGCGCCGAGTGCGGCGAACGACTGCACGACTTCGCGTACGTCGTCGGCACTCCCGGCGAGGGTCCCGGCGGTCAGATCCGCGAATTCCTTGCCGGAGACGCTGTAGTAGTCCCAAACGTTTGCCCTGCCCTTGTCCGGGTCGCCGAGCCCGAAATAGGCGATCGCGATCAGCCGCGGCTCGCCGTCGCGGCCCGCCTCCCTCCAGGCGGCGCGGGCGTCGTCGAAGCTGCCCGCCACCATCGGCGCCGGAAGACCGCCGCCGATGTAGCCCTCGCCCCACTTGGCCATGCGCGCCATCGCCGCGGGAACCATGCCACCGAAGATCATCGGCAGCTGCCGGGTGCCGGCAGGCACGGCCGGGCTCTCCCCGCCGCCGACCGGCTCGCCGTTCCAGACGCTGCGGTAGACCTCGAGGTCCCGGTCGAACCGCTTGCCGCGGCCCTTCTCCGGGTACCCGTCGACGACGAAGTCGTCAGGTCGGATGCCGGCCCCCACGCCGAGGGTGAGTCGCCCGCCGGAGAGGGCGTCGATGCCGGCCACTTCCTTGGCCAGCAGGACCGGCGGCCAAGCCGTCGCGATCAGCACGCTGCTGAGGAGCCCGATACGGCTGGTCGCCACGGCCGCGGCAGCGAGCGCCACGGTGTCCATCAGCCCGGGGTAGGCTAGCCGGCCCACCGTTCCGAGCGTGCTGAAGCCGGCAGCCTCTGCGCGCTGGGCCCAGCCCGGGGTGATCGCGGGGTTCATCCCCCGGATCTGGTTCGGAAGTCCGATACCAATCTTCATACTTACGCTCCTCGTAGACCGGCGTTCAGATGACAACGGTCGGCACCGCGCCACGCGTGCGGACCCGGGGCTGGACTCGTGGCGGGGGCCCGAGCGAGCCATGCGGCGTCGCGAGCGGGCCAGGTGATCAGTCAGAGGTAGTCGACGTCGATGACGGCTTGAGCGAAGGCCTCGGGCGCTTCCTGAGGAAGATTGTGACCAATGTTCTGCAGGGTCCGGTGGTCGTAGGGTCCGGTGAACTTGGCCCGATAGGACGCTCCGTCGCCCGCCGGCGTGAGGGGGTCCGACGCGGGGTCCAGGGTGATGGTGGGTACCGCAATGTTCGGCGCGGCGGCGAGGCGTTGCTCGATCTTGTTGTAGCGTCGGTCTCCCATGGCCAGTCCCAACCGCCACCGGTAATGGTGGATCACGATGTCGACGTGGTCGGGGTTCAAGAACGCCGCCGCTGTACGGTCGAAGGTGGCGTCGTCGAAGTTCCAGGTCGGCGATACGTCGTGCCAGACGAGTTTCGTGAGGTCGTGCCGGTTCTGCTGATAGCCCAGCACACCGCGTGCGGTGGCGAAGTAGTACAAGAACCACAAGTGTCGCTCGGACGCAGGCGGCAGCGGCACCTTGTTCTTCTCGAGATTGATGATCTGGTAACCGGTGACGGAGACGAGCGCTTTGCACCGGTGGGGCCAGAGCGCGGCGATGATGTCGGCGGTCCGCGCTCCCCAGTCGAATCCGGCGAGGAGCGCCTTCTCGATGTGCAGGGCGTCCATCAACGCGATGATGTCGCGAGCGAAAACCGCCTGCTGCGCATTGCGGAAAGTACCCGGCGAAAGAAAGGTCGTCGTGCCGTATCCACGCAGATACGGAACGATGACGCGGTAGCCCTTAGCCGCCAGCAGGGGCGCGACATCGACGTAACTATGGATGTCGAACGGCCAGCCGTGCAGGAGAAGGACCGCGGGGCCGTGAGCAGGGCCGACCTCTGCGTAGCCGATGTTCAACTCCCCGGCCTTGACCTGCTTGAGCGACGGGAAGGACGCGTTGTAGGCACGAAGTCGTGGCGCGCCCGCCGGTTTCCCAGCGACGGACCCGCCCGCTGCAGCGATCACGGCGGGGATGCTCAGCCCGAGTACTGACGCGGTCGCTCCCGCCCCTATAGCCTTGCCGAAAGTACGCCTGTCGATCATGGGAGAACCCCTTCGATTCATGTCGGCCGGCAGGTCGCGGAGGCCTCCGTGCCCGACGGATGGATGCCCGCTGCTACGGCGCTAAATCGGTCGAGCCCTATCGGCTGACTCGATCAGTGGGTGGGAACGTCGCTACTTGGGCTTCGCCACGTCGTAGTTTGATCTTTTTACCTCGGCAGCCAGCGCTCCAGCGTCCTTTTTGGGCTCGCAATCACGACCAGCTTCCTCTCTGCTGATAGCCCCTTCCTTCCGTCGCAGGTCAGCGGTCTGCCGGTACGACCCCTGTGTTGCCCAATTCGAGACGCGCTGTGGCGTCGTTCGTGACGGTGTGGGTCACCGACAGCCGCCCCGCCCGCTACCGCGGCGCCGGACCCGGCCGCCGGTCAGCGCCGCCACGGTCATGTCCATGTCGATCTCCTCGCCGTCGTCGCGCCTTCGTATGATCTGGGCATGACGGTTCTTCCCATTCGGCTCGTCGGCGATCCGGTGTTGCGCGAGCCGGCCAAGCCGGTGACCGATTTCGACGCGCAACTGCGTACGCTGGTCCGTGACCTGCGCGAGACACTCGCCGAACGCAACGGCGCCGGTCTGGCCGCGCCTCAGCTCGGCGTCGGCCTGCGCGTGTTCGTCTTCCGCCCGGACCTGTCCGAAGGCGCCGTCGACCACCTGATCAACCCGGTGCTCGACTTTCCCGACGACGAGGAGCAGGACGGTCCTGAGGGCTGCCTGTCCATCCCGGGCGTCTACCTGGACACCCGCCGCCGGCTGAACGTGGTGGCCAAGGGCTTCAGTGTAGAAGGAGACCCGGTCCAGGTGGTCGGCGGCGGCCTGCTGGCCCGGTGCGTCCAACACGAGACGGACCATCTGGACGGCGTGCTGTTCATCGACCGCCAGCGGCCCGAACAGCAGCGGAGCCTGCTGTCCACAATCCGGGAAGCGGCCTGGTACGGCGGTCTGCCCGAACCCGCCGTCAAGGTCAGTCCGCACTGACCGGTTCGCGGCCGCGTACCCGCCCTCGATGACCGGCCGGATGGGTCGGCCGGTCGCCAACGCCGAGACGCGCGACCGGATCGCAGGGCGGGGACCGCAGCCTCAGCTACTCACCGCTCAACCTGCAGTTATGCTGGGCGTACGAATCGATCGTTCAGGGTCGCCACCGGTCGCGACGCGTCCTGCTCGTCGGCGGTGCGGCGGGAATCGGCGGGCAGGTGGTCGTTGTCGAGGGACACGGCGAGCTGCTGCGGGAAGCTGTGACGCAGCGCGGCGGCGGTGGCCGCGGCAAATGCGACGACGCCCGCGCCGACGAGCAACGCTTGGTGGTAGCCGTTGTGTAGAAGCGGGGTCACGGCCAGGGGGCCGAGGATCTGCCCGATGCTGTATCCGGTCGTGAGGATCGCGACCGAGCGCGGGACCTGTAGGTACGCGCCGATGGCCAGGGCCAGGGCGGCGACGCCGAGGAAGGTCGCGCCGAACAGGGCTGCCGACACCAGGGCCGCGCCGACACCGCCGGCGAAGGCAGGAAGCGCGATTCCGACGGCCTGCACGATCAGCGCGACGAGCAGCAGCGCCGGCCGAGACCACCTGTCGCTGAGCCGTGCCCAGAGCACCGAGGAAGGCAGGGCTGCGGCGCCGACGATGATCCAGGCGCCGCTGCCGATCCAGCCCGGCCCGGTTTGGTCGATCGCGGCGACCAGGAACGTCCCGGCGATGATGTAGCCGATGCCCTCCAGTGAGTAGCTGGTCAGGAGCGCGGCGAACCAACGCGACCCGGACGCGTGGACGCCTCGGCGCGTCGCCACCGTCGACCGGTCCGGGTGCCAGGCGATCGGCAGCCGCCAGGCCGGGACCGTGCAGGCGGCGGCCAGCGCGGCCGCGCTCCACCAGGCCAGCCGCCAGGCGCCGTTGGCGCCGATGGCGCTCACTGTCAGCACGACGACGCCCGAAAGCGTGATTCCGGCGCCGACGCCGCCGAAGGCCCAGCCGATGAGGTGTTGGGCACGGGTCTGCAGACCTGTGAGCGAAGCGCTGACGGCGATGACAAAGATCAACGCGCTGGCGACTCCGGCGATGAGCCTGAGGCCGAGCCAGAGGGCAACGATGTGCGTGGCCGGCATCAGGGCCAACGTACCGATGAGGACCAGCAGGCAAAGGCGGAAGGCCGGCCGGGAGCGGACCAGTACGGGCGCGGCGGTCGCGGCGATCGCCCCGGCGAGGTAGCCGCTGTAGTTCGCGGTCGCCAGTTCCGCGCCGAGTCGGGGTGACAGGCCGGCCTGGGTCTGCATCAAAGGCAGGATCGCGGTGTACGCGAACCTACCGATACCCATGCTGGCGGCCAGTGCGGCGGCAGCCTGACCGACGATCCGCCACGGCTGGACCGGTGATACCGGTCCGGCGATATCTGGACCGCTGCCGGCTCCGGCGGTCATCGCGTACCTTTCGTTCGCGATGGGCTGGCGGGGCCGGGTGGCCGCCCCGGCGATCTGCTCCGTGTGACGGTCATGTTTCCAATGCTGGGACTGACCGTGCGATGCCCGCCACGACCAGGCCGTTCGCTACTGGTAGGCAGAGCCTTCTACCGCGGGAACCGTTTGCGCATCGGGGCTGACGGCGTACGGACGGTGGCCAGGGGATGCCTGCCTGGCCACCGTCGGGTGCTGCTGGTCTGGCGGTGTGTTCAGTCGAAGATCGGTCCGACGCTGCGGCCTCGTTTGATTTCGTAGAAGCCGGGTGTGGAGGCGACGGCGAGGGTGCCGTCCCACAGGCGTACCGCGTCTTCGCCCTTGGGTGCGGGGGTCACGACGGGGCCGAAGAACGCGATCTTGCCGGTGGCGTCGGGGCCGGGGACGGCGATGATGGGGCTGCCGGTCTCGGAACCGACCAGGGCGATGCCGGCGGCGTGGGAGGAGCGCAGGGCCTGGTCGTCGACGTCGGTGTCGCCGGCGTCGGCCAGGTTTGCCGGCAGTCCGGCGTCGCGTAGCGCGGCTTCGATGGTGGCCCGGTTTTTGGGTTGCTGTTGGAGGTGGTATCGGGTGCCGAGGGCTTCGTAGAGGGGTTCGAGGACCGGCTGGCCGTACCTCTTCTCGGCGGCGATCAGTACGCGGACCGGCGCCCAGGCCTGGCCCATGAGCTCGCGGATGTGTGGCGCCAGTTCGTCCAGGCGGCGTTCGTTGAGCACGGCCAGACTCATGACGTGCCAGGTGATCGTGAGTGGGCGGTGGCGTCGGACTTCTTGCAGCCAGCGGGAGGTGAGAAAGGTCCATGGGCAGGTCGGGTCGAACCAGAAGTCGACCGTGGTCGGGGGAGTCGGCTGATGGCTGAGCCCGGCGAGAGGTATCGGATGCCCGGCCGGATCCTGGCCGGGTTCGGGGTGGGTCATGATCGCCTTTTCGAGGAGTCAGTGTGAAGTGGGGAAGTCGGTCGAGGCCGTCAGGGATGCCCACGTGGCCAGGTCCTGCTGTAAGCGTTTACGACCATGTTCGATCAGGTGCCGGGCGTCGCTGCCCAGGACCAGGTGTACAGGGGGGTGGTCGCTGTTCAGAATGGTCAGCAGGGCCTGGGCGGCTCGGGCCGGGTCGCCGGCCTGGTTACCGTCCTTGGCCTGGCGGGCGGCCCGGATCGGGGCGAACAGGCTGTCGTAGTCGGGGATGGTCCGCTGGACGCGGGTCATGGACCGTCCGGCCCAGTCGGTGCGGAACGCGCCCAGCGCGAGGCAGGTGACGTGGATGCCGAAGCCGGCGACTTCCTGGGCCAGGGAGTCGGAGAAGCCTTCGACGGCGAACTTGCTGGCGCCGTAGAAGGCCACTCCGGGTAGGGCGGTGACTCCTGCCATGGACGACACGGTGACGATGTGTCCGCTGCGGCGGCGGCGCATGAAGGGTAGGACGGCTTTGACCGCGGCGATCGTGCCGAAGACGTTGACGTCGAACTGGCGGCGCAGGTCGTCCATCGTGGACTCCTCGACGGTGCCCTCGACGCCGTAGCCGGCGTTGCTGATGAGGACGTCGATCGGGCCGAGTTGCCGTTCGACGGTGTCGGCGACCTCGAGGACCGCTTTGTCGTCGGTGACGTCGAGCAGCAGGGCGGTGGCCCGGGTGGGGGCGAGCGCCTCGAAGGCGGCCATCTGGCTGGCGTCGCGGACGGTGCCGGCGACCTGGTGGCCGGCCTGAAGCGCCGCGGCGGCGAAGGCTCGGCCCAGACCGCTGGAGACGCCGGTGATGAGGAAGGTTTTGCTCACGAGCGCTCCTGTTGTCCTGTGCGCGGGCTTGGTCAGCGGCCGGCGCTTTGGCCGCCGTCGACGTGCAGGATTTCGCCGGTGACGAAGGTGGATTGTTCGAGGTAGAGGACTCCGTCTACGACGTCGCTGATGGCGCCCATGCGGCCCAGCGGGTGCATCGCGGCGAGGGTGTCGTGGTATTCGGCCGGGTGCATGGGGGTTTTGATGATGCCGAGGGCTACCGCGTTGCTGCGGATTCCCCGGCCGGCGTACTCGATTGCCAGGGCTTTGGTCGCGGCTTGTAGGCCGCCCTTGGTCAGCGAGGCCAGGACCGAGGTGACCGCGGAGTCGGCGTGGTCGACCAGGCTGGTGGTGATCTGTACGACGTGGCCGTGGCCTTGGGCGAGCATCTGCTCGACGGCGAGTTGGGTGATGTGGAAGAAGCCGGACAGGTTGACCCCGGCGACCGCGTCGTAGTCCTGCTGGGTGTAGTCGGTGAAGGGTTTGGCGATGAACACGCCCGCGTTGTTGATCAAGGTGTCGATGCGGCCGAACCGCTCGATGGCGGCCGTGATGACGCGTTGGGCGGTGGCCGGGTCGACGATGTCGCCCTGGACGGTCAGTAGGTCCGGCTCTTGGGAGGGTGCGATGCCGCGCGAGGTCGCCACAACTGCGTAGCCCTGTTTGCGGTATCCGTCGACCAGGCCGGCGCCGATGCCCTGCGAAGCGCCGGTGATGACGGCGACCTTCTGGCTGTACGCGCTCATGGTGGATCTCCTTGGAGGGTTCGTGGATCGCAGGTAGCCGCCGTTTGCGGCCGCAACACGAAGGTATACGACCGGTCGACTATCAGCCACCGCGTGCCGGACGCCCTCCCTGCGGGCGCAAGCCGCTGACCTGCGATGGGAGCAACGGCCTATCAGCAGAGAGGAAGCTGGTCATGGGCAGCGGCCCTACCCGGAGCGCAAGGTTTCCCCGGGGTGCCCGCAGAGAGGGCGCCGCATACAGATAGAAGAGCCATGAAGGAGTTCGTGGTCCAGATCACGACCACCGTTCCGGAGGGCACGGATCCGGCGGAGTTGGCCCGGCGCCGCGCCGCCGAGGCGGTGCGGGTCCGGGAACTGGCCGGTTCTATTGACCTCGATGACCCTCGTTTCGCCGCGTTCGGCCTGTTCACCGAGGCGTACTTTGGCCTAACCGCTCGTTTCGGCGAACAGTTCGAGCAGCACCAGCTGTCCGCCATCGAGTTCGAGGTGCTGCTGCGTCTCGCCCGCTCGCCCGGACACCGGCTACGAATGACCGACCTGGCTGGCCAGGCCTCGCTATCCACCAGCGGAGTGACCCGGGTGGTCGACCGGATGGATCGCGACGAGTTGGTTTGCCGCGAGGCCTGCGGCAGTGACCGCCGCAGCTTGTACGCGGTCATCACCGAGTCCGGCCTCACCCGCCTGGCCGAGACGCTGCCCGGACACCTTGAGCTCATCCAGCGGTGGTTCATCGACCAGCTCACCCCCGATCAGCTCACCCAGGCACTCGAGTCGCTTCGCGTCGTCCGTGACGCGGTCGACCCCGAGGCCAGTTCGGAGTATTCCCGATCTTGTTGACGCTCGATTCCAACTACGGCGGATCGCCACGGTTAGGCCCAGGTATGGGGCTCCGTCCCGGCCCATGGACCGCATCCGCGTCGGACATCCTGCGCCGTCGGACGCCGCGACAAGCGGTCGGGCCGCACCCAACATAGCCGTGCCTTGCGCCAGCCCCGGCACGGCTTCCATCGCATCCTAAAGTGTCTGTTGTATTTATGTTCATCGATGGTATCGTCACGCGCCGGCCGCTGTCTTCGGAGCCGCAGAACTCTCCCGGCTGTCGGCGTCACAGAAGGGCGTCCGATGAACAGACGATGGTGTCCGCTCCTGGCGGCGACGGGGGTGGCGATGCTGGCGCTGCCGGTAGCACCGGCATCGGCGGCGCCGGTGCCTGGCTCCAGTACAACGGCGGTGCGGCAGGTGTGTCCAGCGCCGAAACAGGCCGGTGAGATGAAGTGTTTCGCGCTGGCCCGCACGGATGTGACACCACACAAGGGACTCTCGCAGTTGGCGCCGGGCGGGTACGGTCCCGCGGACCTGTCCAGCGCGTACGCGTTGCCGTCCGGCACTGGGGGCATCGGGCAGACCGTGGCGGTCGTCGACGCGTTCGACGATCCCTCCGCAGAGGCCGACCTCGCGGTGTACCGCGCCCAGTTCGGTCTACCTCCCTGCACTACGGACAACGGCTGCTTCCGCAAGGCAAACCAGACCGGTACGGCAAGCCCACTGCCGGTCCCGCAGAAAGACTGGGCCGGCGAGATCTCTTTGGATCTCGACATGGTTTCAGCGACCTGCCCGAACTGCCACATCCTGCTGGTGGAGGCCGACAGCAATGTGACCGTCGACCTGTTTACGGCAGTGGACACCGCAATCTCGATGGGCGCGCGGTTCGTTTCCAACAGCTACGGCAGTTCGGAGTACCCGGGACAACTCCAGGATGAATCCGTGCTCGACAGGCCCGGTGTGGCCATCACGGCCAGCACCGGCGACCTCGGCTACGGGACGTCGTTTCCTGCCTCGTCCCGCTTTGTCACGGCGGTCGGCGGCACGTCGCTGACCCGTAGCGCCGGAGACCGGGGCTGGGCGGAGTCGGCGTGGAGCGGCGCGGGCAGCGGCTGTTCTGCGTACGAGCCCAAGCCCTCCATGCAGACCGATCCCGGTTGCCCTAACCGGTCGAACGCCGATGTGTCGGCGGTGGCCGACCCGGCGACCGGCGTGGCCGTCTACAACAGCTTCAGCGACAGCGGCTGGACCATCTACGGCGGCACGAGCGTCTCGGCCCCGATCATCGCGGCCACCTACGCCCTGGCCGGTCCCCCGGCCGCCGATACGTACGCGAACACGTATCCGTACGCCGGTTCCGACGCGCTCAACGACGTCACGACCGGGTCGAACGGCACATGCGAGATGACCTACCTGTGCACGGCCGGCCCCGGGTACGACGGGCCCACCGGCTTGGGCACACCCAACGGCGTCCGCGCGTTCGCGCCGGCCGGCCCGCACGGCGAGGTCACGGGCACGGTGACCGACTCGACCGGGCACCCGGTTACCGGCGCCGCGGTCTCCGCCGGCCCCGGCTCGCCGGGGGACACCACGGACGCGCAGGGCCGTTACACGCTCGCGCTGACCGCCGGCTCCCACGACCTGACCGTGGCGGCGTACGGCTACCGCGGCGTCGGGCCGACCACGGTGATGATCCCGGACGGCGGCACCGTGACCAGGGATTTCACCCTCGTTAGGGTACCTAGCAAAACTGTCAGCGGCAGGGTGCGCGACGCCTCGGGGCACGGCTGGGGTCTGTACGCGAAGATCAGCATCAACGGCGTGCCGGGCGGGCCGGTCTACACCGACCCGATGACCGGACGCTACAAGCTCTCGCTGGCCGACGGCGCTTCCTACACGATGCACGTGACAGCGATGTACCCCGGATACGTGGCGGTGGACCAGAAGGTCACGATCTCCGGCGCCGATCAGAAGCTCGACATATCGGTAGCGGTAGACGTGTTGGCCAGTTGCGTGGCCCCCGGGTACACCAACAAGGTCGCCGGCTTGCGGGAAAGCTTCGACAAACCCGCCACGCCGGCCGGCTGGAGCGTTACCACCGCGCAGGGCGGCGGCTGGGGCTTCACCGACAAGGGGCAGCGGGGCAACCACACCGGCGGTAGTGGTGGGTTCGCCATGATCGATGCCGCCAACCTTGGCGGCGACGACCAGGACACCGAGTTGCGCACCCCCGTCGTCGACCTGACCGGGGTACGCGCCCCGGCCATCGAGTTCCACACCGACCTCGTCGACTTCGGTCCCGTGGTCGCCGACGTCGATCTGAGCCTGGACGGCGGTACGACATGGAGTAACGTCCGGCGCTACACCGACAGCGTGCCCGGTCCGCGGCTCGAGTCCATTGCGATCCCACAGGCTGCC
>Ga0307508_10003895_pt1 | contig 14840 bp, 17 predicted proteins | sample 9_EM_MG_FD_203089 | JGI IMG/M metagenome (GOLD analysis project Ga0307508, IMG submission 203089) | Populus trichocarpa ectomycorrhiza microbial communities from riparian zone in the Pacific Northwest, United States - 9_EM | ecosystem: Host-associated > Plants > Roots > Unclassified | place... | reverse complement strand
GGCGACCAAGCAGCTCAAGCTCGCTGCCCAGCCCACGCCTGCGCGCACTCATGACGCAAAACCTCAGCAGCTACGTGAGGCTGCGTGACGGAATCTGGGATCTGCACCCAATTGATTCGGGCGCGGGAGCGATCGTTGAAAGGTAGTCGGGCTCGGCTGGGGAACCAACGAGCGCTAGAGCTTTGGAACGGTATCAGCTCGTCGTCCATCACCGTCGCCGCCGGGCTCTCTCGGTTGAACTACCGTTGGGCCGTCACGACCCGCATCGTCAACGATATTCACGCTGGGCTGGCAGCCGGAGGCGACGATGCTCGCTCCGCGTGACCGCCAGACGTTGCTAGCGGCGCTGCGCCCGCCGGAAGGCTTTCGCGTGGACGGGGTGGTCGCGACCACGTTTACGCTCGACCTGACGGCGCTGCTGGTCGCTCCGCTGGCGTTCTCGCTGCTCGACATGACAGTTGACGGCGCCAAAGCTGCAGGCTCGGGCGCCGGCGAACGCGAGCTCGACCCTTACGCCCTGCTCCGCGCCGCTCGGGAGCACGCCGAGCGCATGGTGGTGTTTTGCGACGCGACGCGCATCGCGTGTCCACCCAAGTACCGAGCGCTGTTCGTGCACCTCGAAAAATGCGTGGCGCAGGTGTGCGCACCTGACGAACGAGGGGTGTTTCATCCGAAGATCTGGCTGCTGCGATTCGTCGGACCGGAGGAAGCCGTCCGCTATCGTTTCCTCTGCGCTAGTCGCAATCTCACCTTCGATCAAAGTTGGGACACGCTGCTGGTCCTTGAGGGCGAGCTGACCGATCGCGTCAACGCCATCGCAATGAATCGACCCCTCAGCGACTTCATCGCGGCGTTGCCGAGCTTGGTGCAACCGAAGAGCGACCTATCCAAGGACCGCGGTAAGCTGGTGGCGCGCATGGCGGACGAGCTGCTCCGCGTGCGTTTCGATCTGCCCGAGGGGGTAGACGCAATCGCGTTCCACCCGCTCGGTGTCCCCGGCTACGACGAGTTCAAAGCACCCGACCGCATTCAACGCGCTTTGGTTGTGTCGCCGTTCGTGGATCGCGGCGGGCTCAAGCTTTGGAGCGAGCAGGGCAAGGAACACGTCTTGGTGTCTCGCGTCGACCAGCTTGACGAGCAAGATGACGAAACGTTGTCGCGCTTCGCGTCGCGTGCCGTTCTGGCCGAAGCGCTCGACGGGGACGAGGGTGATGCCCAGGCGGCCGAACGCTCGGAGGCAGAAGCTCCGCCCGCCGGTCTGCACGCCAAGCTCTACGTCGTCGACGACGGGTGGGACGCCCACGTGTGGACGGGCTCGGCGAATGCCACCTCAGCCGGCTTCTCACGCAATGTGGAGATGCTGGTCCAAATGACGGGAAAGAAGAGCCTGTTCGGGGTGCAGCGCTTCCTCGATGGCGGACTGAGCGAGATGATCCAGCCCTATGCGCGAGGCAATGGGCCAGCCACGAATCAGATTGAGCGTGAGCTCGAGCTGAAGCTCTGCGGCCTGCGTCGGCAGCTGGCTGAGGCACGCTGGACCGCCACCGTTGGGGAGAAGTCCGCGGCTGGCTATCCCTTTGGATTGCGTTGCGACAAGACACGACGCCCCCTGGTGGAGACAATCCAAGTCCGACCCATCACTTTGTCGGGCACGCGCGCACAATCCATTTCCAGCGCTGACCCGGTCGCCGATTTCGGGTTCTGTTCGCTGGAGGCGCTGACTAGCTTCTTCGCGTTCGCGATCGTTTTGGAACAGGAAGGCGTGAAGCTCGAGGCTGAGTTCGTGCTCAAGGCTCAACTCGAAGGCGCGCCAGAAGATCGCGAGCAGCAGGTACTCGCCTCGCTGTTCAAGGATCCGAGCCAAGTGATGCACTTCTTGGGCATGCTGCTGGCCGAAGATCCCGCCGAGTGGTTGGCGGGCGAAGAGGAGCGGGTGTCGCGCGGCGCCGCCGCGGCCGGAGGAGGAGCCTTCGAAGGCGCCTTGCTCGAACATTTGCTGCGTGCGCTGCACGCAAGCCCGGCGCAACTGGACTCGGTGGAGCGGTTCATTCGAGAATTGTCGCGAACCGATGCAGGTCGGTTGCTGGTGAATGAAGAATTGCGAGAGCTGTGGGAGCCCATCTTTGCGGCTCGCCAGGCCATCGGAGGGGTAGCGCGATGAATGCGGAGGCCTTGGCAGCGGAGTCGCAGGCGACGCTTGCCCAGTTGAAGGATTTTCAGCGTGCGACCGTCGATCACGTTTTTGCGCGGCTTTTTGCGCCCGAAGGGTCGCGCCGTTTTTTGGTCGCGGATGAAGTGGGGCTCGGCAAGACCATGATTGCCAAGGGCGTGATCGCGAAAGGGATCGAGCACCTCCGCGGCAAGGTCGACCGCATCGACGTCGTGTACATCTGTTCGAACGGCGACATTGCGCGGCAGAACCTGAACCGACTCGCCATGAAAGGCGCAAAATGGATGCCCGCGTCGCGCTTGACGTTACTTGCCAAGCAGGCAGCCGATTTCAAGGAGGTCAACTTCGTCGCGTTCACCCCCGGCACATCATTCGACGTGAACGACGGGCTGGGGCACGTCGAGGAACGGATTTTGCTGTACCAGCTGCTCGAGCCCGTGTGGGGCCTCAACTCGGGCGTCGCGGCGATGAATGTGCTGGCTGGGCAGGTTGACTCGAAACGGTTCCGAACACGCATCGATGGTGCAGCCGAGTTGGAGGGAGCTCACATTGAGTCGCTGCGACGGGAGCTAGGACAAGACAAGGCGCTCCGAGACGAGCTTTCCAGTTTGTGCGAGCACTACCCAACGGCGCGCAGCAACCCGCCGCTCAAGATTCGCCAGCAGCGCGTGCGTTTCGTGGGAAAGCTACGGACGGCGCTAGCCAAGAGCTGCATCGCGCTGTTAGAGCCCGATCTCATCATCCTCGATGAGTTCCAGCGCTTCTCTCATCTGCTCGAAGGCTCGGGCGAAGCGAGTGAATTGGCCCGTGCGCTGTTTGAGTGGAAAGACGCCCACGTGCTGCTGCTGTCAGCGACCCCGTACAAGATGTACACGGGCGCTCACGAAGGAGATGCGCAACAGCACTACGGGGAGTTCTTGAAGACGCTACGTTTCCTGGAACGTCGGGAGGCGACCGACAAGAGTCACATTCCTTTGCTCGAACGGTATGGCGCAGCCATCGAACAGGTCGCCGAGGCCGGCGGTGAGGAGCGCCTCGAAGGTGCTCGTCAAGCGCTCGAGGCGCGGCTTGACCAAGTAATGGTTAGGACGGAGCGCCTAGCGTCGACGCCCGATCGCAATGGCATGCTGCTCGCCGTCGAGCCCGCGGCCGATCTGCACCAAGGCGATGTGCTGGATTTCCTCGCTTTGCAGCGCGTGGCCGAGGCCGTGGGGCGCTCCGAGAGCATGATCGAGTACTGGAAGAGCAGCGCCTTCGTGCTCAACTTCATGGATGTCGCGTACAAGCTCAAATCGGACGTGAACAACGCCGCAGAAGAGCCGCCACGTCGTGCGGCAGTCGCGAAAGCCCTCGGCGCCTCCCCGACTGCAAGCTTCCCGTTCGAGCGCTACGATGCCTACGAGGCGATCCGGCTCCAAAATGGGCGCCTGCGATCGCTAGTAAAGGATACCGTCGGTCGAGGCGCGCACCGCCTGCTCTGGATCCCGCCGTCATGCCCTTACTACGCGCTCGGCGGCGCCTTTGCTGACGAAGCCGTGAAGGGCTTTACCAAGCGCTTGGTGTTCTCGTCGTGGCGCTTTGTGCCCCGAGCCATCGCGTCGCTCTTGAGCTACGAGGCCGAGCGCTTGATGGTCGGTAAGACGGGTGAAGGGCTGAATACCGCCGACGCGCGGAAGCGGCGCGGGCGCCTCCTTACCTTTTCTCGAGCGGAGAATGGCGGTCCGGCTGCGATGTCGACGCTGGCGCTGCTCTATCCGAGCTCATTCCTCGCGCGCGCGTGCGATCCAGTGCACCTCGCCGCCGAGTCGTTGAGCGAAAATACCACTCCGGCGTTGGCTGACGTGCTGGGGGCAGCCGCTACCCAGATTGAGCTGGCACTGCGGCGCCTACCCGCAGGAGCGGAGAGCGGGCCTGTCGACGAACGCTGGTACTGGGCTGCGCCGTTGTTGCTGGATGCCGCGCTCGAGCCCGCGGCCACTCAGCTGTGGTTCGAACAACCTAACTTGGCCAATATCTGGTCGGCGACGAACGAAGACGAGGAGCCGACACTCAGCGCCGAAGGTGAAACCGACGACGGCCCCTGGAACCTTCACGTTGAGCGTGCTCGCGAGGTGGCCAAGTCAGGGATTGAACTCGGTCGTCGCCCGCAAGACCTCGCACAGGTGCTCGCTGAGCTGGCGCTCGGGGCTCCTGGCGTGGTCTTGCTCCGTTCAATGCTCCGCGTCGTGAACCTCCGGCCAGACGCACTCGGCAAAGAGGGTGGCAGGCAGGTGAGGAACGGCGCCGCCGCAGCAGCCTGGAGCTTTCGCTCGCTGTTCAATCAGCCTGAGGTGGTCGACCTGCTCCGACGTGACTACCCACTGGAGGCCGAGGAAGCCTACTGGCGCAGCGTGCTCCGCTATTGCGTCGAGGGCTGCCTTCAGTCAGTGATCGACGAGTACACGCACGTGCTGCGGGACCACCTGGGCCTCACCTCCGGCGACGAGGGCGAGCGAGTCCACGAGATCGCGGGTGAGGTCATCTCCTCGCTTTCGCTCCGCACTGCCAACCTGGCGGTCGACGACCTGGGCCTGAGCCAAGCGGGTCGGACTCTGAAGCCCAAGGCCCGGCGCATGCGCTGCCACTTTGCACTTCGCTTCGGCGATGAGCGTGACGACGACGGTGCCATTCAGACTCGCAGTGACTCAGTAAGGAAAGCCTTCAACTCCCCGTTCTGGCCCTTCGTGGTCGCAACTACGTCTGTCGGCCAAGAAGGCCTCGACTTCCACACGTATTGCCACGCCGTCGTTCACTGGAACCTCCCTTCGAATCCCGTAGATCTCGAGCAGCGCGAAGGTCGCGTTCATCGCTTCAAGGGCCACGCGGTGCGCAAGAACGTGGCCCAAGCGCATTTCACCAAAGCACTAGCTTCAGGCGCAACGGACGCCTGGCAAGCCATGTTCGAAATTGCTGAGCGCGAACGACCAGCGGGCGCCAGCGACATCATCCCCTACTGGGTCTACACAATCGCCGGCGGCGCTCAGATCGAAAGGCACGTGCTCGCGCATCGCCTCAGCAGCGACGTCGTGCGCCTGCACGCACTGCTCAAGTCGCTTACCCTGTATCGGATGGCGTTCGGGCAAGCACGGCAGGACGACTTCGTTCGCTACCTTCAAGACCGCGTACCCGAAAGCGATTGGGGCAGGATTGCGGCACTGGCGGCGATTGATATTTCTCCGACGGCGGGGCGGCACGTAGATCGTCGCACGCCTGGGCAGTAAACTGCCACGCGGCATGACTTCAGGGCGCTGGCTCCGGGTGCGGGAGGCGCCGAGTGCATCGTCCTGGTGACGATTACTGGGCGCTGGCGGTTCCGGCGACGGCGAGCCAGGCCGGATAGTGTTCCGTGGTGTGCTCCCTTGCCGCGTTCATAAAGACCTGGGTTTGCTGTTGCTTGCGCACTACGTCGATGCGCGTCGATCGTTCGAAGGGACTGAGGAGCTTCCGCTCCGCGACGTCGAGAACGGCTTCGTTCAGGCCGTGGATGGCCACCTGCTCGAAGAAGGGATTCACCACCAAGGTGGTGATGTGACCGACACCTTTGATGGGAACCTCCCAGGGTACCAGCCCGAGCATGAAATCCTCGCCCAGCTCCAGCGCGCGCGTCACCCTAGGCACAAGCCAGACCACGCCAGCGTCCGCCTTCTCGTACCACTCCGCGGCGTCGTCGATCGCCTCTCCGATGAAAAAGCTGTCGCTGACGGTGACGTTGCCATACGAGACACAACCGCGATAGGCGAGCGGGACCGGCTTGGCGCACGCTGTGAGCATCAAGAAGGAAACGGTTGATGCGATTGCTGCGACCGTTGCTCGTGTCCTCTCAGCCGGTGTGGTTTCGGCGGCTGTAGAAAATGCCGTGAAGATGAGGGTGTCGGAAAACGCCGCGACCTTCATCTCGACGTCCGTCAGCATGGTCCTGTATTCGGCGTCGCCCTCAACATTTCGTTTCGCTCGACGCAGCACCTTTACGACGTCGCTCGGCTCGTGATCTCGCCAGATGCCTCGGAATCCAAGAGCATCGACAATCGCCACGGCGCCCTCGCGAATCCCCGGCCCAGACTCGGCTTCGAGATCAGCCAAGTCGCCACCCCGGCTTTCTGTCGTCTACGGCTTCACCGCGCATGGGGTGCCTGTACCTTCACAGCAGCCGCTGGGGGCGTTTCCGTTGCTGCCTCCTTTTTGTAGGCCAACACGGCGACAGTCGTTTGAACGATCGTCGCGACCGTCACGGCGACTGCTAGCCCCACCTGCGCCCAGCTCGCCCGGCTCGCTGATTTCGCCAGGGCGACGTCGTGTTCGCGGCGCTTCGCGTCCTCGGCAGCGTCTTGCCGATCCACGAAATATTTGCAGCGAGCCTCCTCAAGACGGATTTTGCGGAGCGCTTCCTCCTGGATCTGCGAAGCGGGCTCGCGGACGTCGCCGGTCTGCTGGAAGGCGATCTCGGCCTTTTCGATAGCGTGCGCGACGGCCACGAATGCGGCGTCGACTTCCAACTGCTCGACCGGCTTGACGCCATTCTCCGCGATCGTGCGCTGGTGCTTTCTCCCTTCGAGGAGATCGCGACGCCGTTGCTCGTTGATCCTACTCATCTCGCCTCTCCTTCACTTCTGGGCCCGCCCCACGCGCCCGCTCTCCGGCGACAGGCGGCTCGGTCTACGGCTCGAATCCGAGAACATCAAGCAACGCGGCCCGAATCTCGGGCCAGCGAGCTGCCGGTAGTGTCGCAATGAGCGGGCCGAGCGAGGAGCGGTCCACGATTCGAATCCACTCGGGCTTTACGACGCACGGGGTGGGCACGCCGTCGGCTTCGGTCAACGCGACCTCCCAGGCGAGCGCGCGGACTTGCGTGGATAGCGGAATGACCGGGACTTGGCTCAACGAGGGCAGCACGTCCGGTTTGCCCAGCACCAACACGGGGCGGCGCTTGTCGGGGCTACCAAAGCGAAACCACCGAATGTCTCCGCGGGCGATCACGGAAACTCGGGCTCGCCATCGTCTTCAATCGGTCCGTCGGGGCCCTGCGTGACCCATGCGTTCCAAGCAAGACCCTGCTCCGCCGGGGCGAGGCGGACGTCATCATCTACCAACTCCAGAACGACGCGAACACGCTTGCCTTCGAAGGGCGCGCTCGGCACCGCGTCGAGGTCGATCGTGCTTCCGTGAACTCGGCCAGTCAGTGTGCCCACGGCGAATAGCCTAGCACGGGGACGCGCCCCAGTCGGCAGCTCGGCGGGGTGGGGCAGCTCGGGCGTTCAAGCCGCCGGCTTTGCGAAAGGGAAAAGCTCGTTGTCCACGCCGGGTAGGCGCTGGCCCTGCGACTGCTGTGGATCGCGGGAGCAGCCGAGGTGATATTCGGCTTCCATGGCCTATCTGATCGAGGTCGACACCAAGAAGCTCGTGGCTGGCGTTGCATTTCGAGTGGCGCTCGATGCGCTTCGGGCGGCCTGGGCGTCTGTGGCCGACATGTATGTCGAGGCGTTTCCCGTGCGCGGTGAGCGTTTGGACCCGGCGTCCCTGCTGGACATTCGGCGGTCGCTTCCGCGCGTGCCGTCACCGTCAACTTCAAGCTCCGAAGCGGCTCGTCTCGTCTGGCCGGCGTCAACAGGCCATTGGGAGCTCAGCGAAGTCCATCGGCAGCTATGCCAAGTGGGCGTCATGGTCGAAGCCCTGCAGCAAGTCGAGCAGCGCCACCCACACGGCGCCGTCACGGGTTTGAGTCCCACCCAACAGAGCGGACTCGACGCCACGGGCACGGACGGCATCGGCGGGATTTGGGCGCTCGAGGTCTTTGGCGGGATCGCCGTTACCAACAACGACAAAGCCCGTAAGGACGCCAAGGTGCTTTGCGACAAAGAGGGACTATCGCATCGCTACTTTGCCTGTTTCGACGATGCTTGGCAGGGCTACAAGTCGAAGACCTTCGCGTTCCACGACCTGGTCAGCAGTGGCACGCCGAAGGTACGGCTGATGACGGTCGAGCGGGTTGCCAGCAGGTAACCCGACCGTGGGCGCTACCGCAGGCGCGGGAACCCGCCGTCGCGGAGTTGGCGCTCGCGCGGTCAAGCCACCCGCTTCACGAAACCCAGGGAAAAGCTCGTTGTCCACGCGGGGTATCGCCCCCGGGATTTGAACCTCCGACCAGCCAGCTCGGCCGAGGGGTCGTCCCAGCGAGAGGTTCACTGCACGAGCGCAAGTTCTGCGAAGTTTGCGGGATAAGAACCATGAGGCCCTAACCCTCGAAAGGAAATCCAATGGTTCAGATCCCCGTCACGTTCGTTTTACGCGCAAGCCAGTACTTGCTGCGCGTCGCTCGCCACGAGTCCACCAAGCGTGGTCTCGCGGCTGCCGGTGCCGGCTTCATCATGAGCATGATCATCGAAGCATGGCCAGCTTCGCGAGCCGGCTGATTGCCGAGCTGATCGGCGAGGTCTTTGTAGATGCCGTCGACCGTAGTCGACGGGAGTCGGTCGAGCGCGCCAGGCAGGCATGGTTCTGGTTTCGTGAAGTGGCAGAGCCGCCCCAGGGTGCGGAGCTGTTGGTTCCCGACGGCGCGGTCTTCACCGGCATCATCTTCGTCGAGCGAAACCAGGCCGTCTTCCTCCTCGCCTTTCGCCATCGCGTGCAGTCCCCGCCGCGGCGGCGGGATTCTCAACAGTGGTCACCGCCTGATCGTCACCGGAGCCTCTTCGAACAGGACGAGCTCGAGCCGGACGAGCGCAATCCCCTTTACCGACGCTGATTCCATCAGCCGTAACTGCGAGCACACGAGGTCGTGCGCCGCTCAATTTGGAGGTTTCCATGTGCCGTACTCGAGGTCGTCGTATCTATCCGTCCACTATCAACGAGAGACGCGTGCTCATGAGCCTGGGGGCCTACCCGATGTACTGCCCGCGCGGACTCAGCCCGTACCTGGTCGCGCGGAAGGTCACGCGGGTCGCCCTGGGGCAGTCGCCGGACCTGGTCCTGCTTCGTGACGTATTGGCGCGCGCCGCGCGCAAGCCGTCGACGCCGCGGCCGGAGCCCATCGATGCGGCGTCGTCCGTCGCGTGAGCTGATTGCGACCCTGATCGCTTCCGTGGAGTCCGAGAGCGAGGATGACCAGGAGCTACAACAGCTCTTGGTCACCCACGCTTTGGAGCTCGCCGAGGCCCTTGGGGTTTCGCCCGGGTCACTAGTGGCGGCCTGCGCGTTGCCGTCGATGGACCGCGTCGTTCGTGTTCGCGCGCTCGTTCGTCGTGCCGAGGAGCGGGCGCGGAGTGCTCACGCAGCGGTAACGCAAAACCTCGCGCTCGCAGCGGCGGCGATGCTTGCCAAGCTCGCCAAGTGGGGTGACGACCGCGTTGAACTCGATTCGCGCATCGTTCTTGGTCGAAACTTGCTCGCAGACAGAACCAAGAAGTACGTCCGTTTCGACGCCGGAGACATCGGCTCCGTCGTCGTGCGCCGCGGCAAGCTGGCGGACGCGGGCAAGGCTTTGCGATTCCCGGACCTGACCTGTTGGCTCGATAGGTCGGGGCTGTCTTTCGGATGGCGTGCTGGAAGAGGCGGGCTTCGGCTTGTCACCCAGCAGGTCGCGACACGGGAGCGGGACGCCGTATTGTCGGTCGTGATGGATCGACCTCGATTTGCACGGGTCGACGAGCATCGCCCCGCGCCTTCGGAGCGTCCGTCGAGCTGGCTCGGTGATGCCTTCACTGAGCTGAGCATGTTCTGAAACACGGTCTCGCAGACGCATACGCGCTGTGACCACGAATTCGCGCCCGAGGCGCGGGAAGTACTACTCATGAACGACCGAGTTGTTTCTCTACTTGGCCTGCCGCCGCCATTGCGCCCGGCCCCTGACATGCCGGCGTCTTGGCAAGACGTTGATCTCGACTTCGACACAGCGGCCGAGCGGTTCGTCCGCCGGCATCAAGCCGACGGGGCGCCGCGCGACCTCCCCGTCATGGACTTGAGGACCTGGGGCATCGCGCCCAGTCCCGACGGCGAGCGCTTCACCTTGAAGCCGCTGGCTGGACACGAATCGCCGCTGCCCCTTCGCTCAACGGCGTTCTCGGGCCTTTGTACGCGCCTGGGCGCCCCGGCCGAGTTCATCCGCGACAAGCTGCCGGCGCCCCTGCAGCTTGCCACGTTGAATTTCTTGATGGCTCAGGGCGAGCGACCCGGCACCGCCATGCTGCGTCTGCGTGGCGATGACGTGACCGCCATCGTCTCCGAGCGCTATGCGCCGCTCGATGCGGGCGAGTTAGTCGGAACCCTACGGAATGCTTTGGCGCGGCACGGGCTGCTCGAGACCGTACGGGTGCGCGCCGTCGCCAGCGGCGTCACCGATGTCATCAGGCTCGTCATCCCGAGCGAGTCAACCGCAATCAAAGTCGGAGACACGTCCATGGTCGGCATCGACGTGTCCTCGAGCAGCTTTGGGCGCTCGGCGGTCCACGTTAGAGGCGTCATCTGGCGCCTCGTTTGCATGAACGGAGCGCGCACGCCGAGCTCGATGGGCGACGTGTCCCTGCGCCACTTGGGCGAGACGCAGCGACTTCGGGACGGCTTGGCGGAAGGAGTCGCAACTGCGCTCACCCACGCGCGCGGCCTGATGGACCGCTGGAAGTCGGCCGTCTCGACGTACGTCACCAACCTCGCGGACTTCATCGACCGCATGCGCGAGCTCAACTTGAGCGAACAGCAGGCCGTCCGCGTCGAGCTGGGGGCGAACAAGCCGGCCGAGCTGCCGGAGCGTGTCAGCGTCTTCGACTTCGTCAACGCGGTCACCCAGGCGGCACACGAGGCCGAGCCGGCGCGACGCATCGAGCTCGAGTCCATTGCCGGGGGCGTCCTGCTCGATCAGACGGGTGGTCGGTCATGACGTACCCAGAGGTGGATCTTCTCGCCATCCTGGTCGGTGACAGCGCGGCCCGCAAGGTCAGTGCCGCGCCGGGTGGCTGGCGCACGCTCAGCCAGGCCGAGCTCGAGCAACTACGGCTCAAGCCTCGAGCAAAGGACGCTCTGCTGGCGCTTCAGGCACTCACACAGCGTCCTTTGTGGAGCTGCCTGCCGGGAAGATGTGCGACGCCTCTTCGGTCGCCGCGTTCTATGGAGAGCGCCTCGGCAGCCTCGAGCACGAGGTCGTCATCGCTGTGGCCATCGACGGGCAGCATCGCGCGCTGGGTGAGTTCGAGGTTGCCCGGGGTGGACGTCACGGCGCGGCGCTCACGGCTGCGGATGTCTTTCGTCCCGCCATCCGGGCGGCTGCCTCTGCGCTGATCCTGGTGCACAACCACCCGTCGGGTGATCCGTCGCCTAGCTCGGAAGACATCCACCTGACGAAAGCGATCCGGAACGCTGGCATCGTCGTGGGCGTCCCGCTGCTCGACCACATCATCGTGGCCGCGCGAGGGGGCGGCTACGTCTCCTTGTGCGAGCACGGCGCACTGGGGACCCTGTGAACGCCAGGGTTCCGGGGCCGTCAGCAGCCGGTCGTGCCGGGAACCCGGCGCTGACAACCGCGGCGGCGGAGCTGCTCGCGGCGGGCGAAGGGCTGGTTCGGGCGGCGGGCGCGCTCGCCGAGCTGGCGCGGAGAAGCACTCGGTCACCGCCGACATCGCCTGAAACCCGACCGAGGAGCACGCTGCCCGTTGGCGAACGACTGAGTAGCAAGCAGCTGGGGGCCATTCGGGCGATGTCGCGGCGGGCCGGACTGTCTCGTGACGGGCTCGTCCAGCTCTTGGACGAGATCACGGGCAAGGAGGAACCGTCTGACCTGAGCCGCGGCGAAGCGAGCCTCGTGCTCGACAAGTTGAGCGCCCTAACCGGCTACGCGCGCTGACGAGCGCGGCCGACAACCCCAAACAAGACAGGACCCCGCGCGTCGCCTTGGCGCGCGGGCTCGACTCTGGAGGACCGACCGATGCAGCCATCACTCGATACGCTCCGCCAGCAGCCGCACGTCAGCGTCTCGGCATTGAAGATGTGGCTCAGTTGCCCGCGAAAGTTCCGGCTGCACTACGTTGACCGGGCGCAGGCCTCCCACCGTTCTATCGCACTGGCGTTCGGCCACGCCTGGCACGACCTCATCGGTCGGGTGCTTTGGCTCCACCAGAAAGGACGTGAGCTGCGACGGGGCATGCTGCGCGACTACTTTGCAGCCGCCCTCGACCGTGAGATCAACGCTGACGGCCCGCCGGTCCTGTTCGAGGACGGTGAGGATGCCGCTGCGCTGGTTGTCACGGCCATGCACATGCTCGAAGCGTTTCTCGCCAGGGTCCCGCTGCCCGAGAACCTGTTGCACATCGAGCTGCCCTTTCGTCTGGATCTCTTCGATCCGGAAACTGGCGAGATGCTCCCGATGCCGCTCATCGGAGCCATCGACGCCGTCATCGGAGGCGAGCACTGGCTTGAGCTGTGGGAGCTGAAGTCGGGCAAGCGCCGCTGGCCTGATGACGCGGTGCTCTACGACTTCCAACCGACTGCCTATCGCCTGGCTGTCAGCGCCATCGCTCGGCGCGAGCTGCGGTTCGACGATCCGCGGCTCAAGCTGATTGTCACGACGAAGGCCCAGAAGCCTGACGTCCAAGTCGAAGACCTTGTCCGCACCCGTGCCGACGAGCGCGATCTCATGGAGACGGCTGCGAGCATCCATCGCGCCACGTTGTCAGGCTGCTTTCACCCGGTGCGCAGCTGGATGTGCAAGCAGTGCGAGTTCGCGGAGGTGTGCAGGTAGCGCGAACGATCTTGAATTTCCTTCCTCACTCTCTCGTCTGAAAATGAACATGGTGGGGCCGGCGCTGCTAGTAACAGCCCGACCCCGGACCAAAGGAGTTGACCTCCCGTGGCCAAGAAGAAAGTATCAGCCCTCAAGGCACTCGAACAGGCGTCCGTTGCTGACGTCCTCTACAAAGACTTTGAGAACCTGCCCGGAGAGATCCGGCACTACCTGACCCGCTACTCGGGCAGCACCGACGAGGTCAGGAGCGTCGCGCACGGCATCAACGCCGTCATCGGCGAGGTCAACGGCACCTCATCGGCGGACGCCTTGAGACAAGCGGCGTCTCTGGTCCGCGCCCATGTTGCTCACGCGCACCGAGCGCTCTTCGAGCTCCAGTGCTTCGCCGGCACTCTTGACGGGCTGGCGTGGGCCGTCGACGTTCGCAGCCGCTCGGAAACGTTCTTCGAGCCCTAACGCGAGCCCGGGTTACTTTTTCCGGACCGTCCGAGTCGGCACGCGCCTCAGGCGTGAAGTCGCCCGCATCTTCGGAATCACGAACAGCTCGCGGATCGGGACGCGAAGGACTCGAGCTATGAGGGCGGCAGTGCGGACAGTAACGTTCTGCCGGCCGCCCTCGATTTCCTGAACGTAGCGGATGTCCCGATCGAGGCGCTCGGCCAGGCGCTCCTGCGTGATTCCCCTTTCAATCCGAAGCTCTGCCACTCGCCGGCCGAGATTTCGGAGCTCACGGTCGCCCTGGGCGCGTTCGACAGCCACGCCCTCTTCGGTCGCTCATTCGTCATAGCCAAACCACGGTACTTTGATACCGTAGTAACCACCGGGACTCCCGAGTCTCGGCGCTGAGGAGAGAAAGCATGCAAAACTCAATTCAACCCATTCTTCTGGCCTTGATGCTCAGTGCTTGCTCCGCGGGAGGGGCCGAGACGTCGAGTAGCCCGTCGCTCGAGGGAGCGCCCGGCGTCACGCCCCTGGGTGCCGAGTGCCCAGCGCTATGCCCGGCGGGGCCGCAGGGCGAAGCCGGCCCGGCGGGACCGCAGGGGCCTGCAGGACCGCAGGGGCCTGCAGGGCCAGCGGGAACCTCGGGCGCACTCGGGCCGACGGGTGACCCAGGGGCCCTGGGTCAGCAGGGAGCACGGGGTCAGCAAGGTGAGCAGGGTGTCCCAGGCGAGCTAGGACCGACCGGGCTGCCAGGCTCTCCCGGCGTCAAAGGAGACAAGGGCGACCCGGGGGCTATCGGTCAGCCGGGTGCGCCAGGTGCGGTGGGACCAGCAGGAAAGGATGGCATCTCGATCACGAAGGATCAGGTGTACCGGCGCGATGTCACCGGCGGCCCCGGCACCTCGTACATCAACCCGGTCACGGCGCTTTGTGACGATGAGAACGACGTCCTGCTGACCGGAGGATGTGCAGCGAGCCCCACGGTGGCAATCAGAGCGTTTGCGCCGATCACGCAGTCCGTACCGGACACGTTCAAGTTCAAAGTTGGCTATGGCTGCGGGCCCTACAACACCTTAGGGCCCAACGAGCAGCTGGTCGCCACGGTCATCTGCCTAGACGTCCCGTGACTCAGTAAGTTGAGGGTCTATCTAGGCGCCGCTACCACGCGGGCGACCCGATCGTCGCTTGCGGGTCGTTGGCGCCTCGAAAACGGCTGGGACCGGAGCGCGGAGAACACTAGCCCATGCCGCAAGCGAGCGGAGGGTCAGGTTCTCCGCGCCGCCTTCGACGGCTTGAACATAGCGCATCGAGACGCCCAGCTCGTCGGCCAGCTCTTGCTGGGTCAAGCCGCGCGCGTCTCGCAGTTCGGCCAGGCGCCGGCCGACGTCTTGGAGCAATCGGTCGGGATTTATCGGCCGCACCGCCGAAGGGTTGCCGGCCTGAATTCGTACTAATACGTAGCCATAG
>Ga0307508_10003894_pt1 | contig 14843 bp, 15 predicted proteins | sample 9_EM_MG_FD_203089 | JGI IMG/M metagenome (GOLD analysis project Ga0307508, IMG submission 203089) | Populus trichocarpa ectomycorrhiza microbial communities from riparian zone in the Pacific Northwest, United States - 9_EM | ecosystem: Host-associated > Plants > Roots > Unclassified | place... | reverse complement strand
GCGGCGGACAGCGGCCGGGGGCCTGGCCCACTGCCTCCGCGCCGGGGGCCGGGGCTCCTGCGCCCGGGACTGGAGCCGGGCCTGCGGCCGGGCCCGGAACCGGGGCCGGGGCTGGGCCCGGAGGGGCCGGAGGGGCCGGGCAGGGGCGTCCGGCTGGTGGGCCCGGCCAGCCTCAGCCGACCCCGGGCATGGCGCAGGGCGCCATGCAGGTGCGGCAGATGTGGCCGGACATCCTGGAGGCGGTCAAGAACCGCCGCCGCTTCACCTGGATTCTGCTGAGCCAGAACGCGACGGTGTCCGGCTTCGACGGCACCACCCTGCAGATCGGGTTCCCCAACGTGGGCGCCCGTGACAGCTTCGCCAACGGCGGCAGCGAGGAGATCCTGCGGCAGGCCCTCAACGACGCGATCGGCGTGCAGTGGCGCATCGAGGCGATCGTCGATCCCTCCGGTGGCCAGGGCGGGCAAGGCGGGCCGGGCGGACCCGGGCCGGGAGCGTCCGGCGGTCCCGGCGGCTTCGGCGGCGGGAGCGGAGGCGGCGGCTTCAGCGGAGGCGGAGGCGGCGGTTTCGGCGGCGGTCAGCCCGCCCCGCCCCGGCAGCCCGCCCCCGCGCCCCCGTCCGCGTCCGCACCGTCGGCCCCCGCCCCGGCTCCGGCGCCCGCCGACACGGGGCCGCCCCCCGAGGCGTCCGCGTACCGGGAGCCCGAGCCTCCGCCCGTCTCGCCGGAGGAGGACATGCCCGCCGAGGACGACCCGGATCTCGACGAGACCGCGCTGAGCGGGCATGACCTGATCGTGCGCGAGCTGGGCGCCACAGTCATCGAAGAGATCGCGAACGAGTAGGGCGTCGAGCAGGCCGTCGAGCAGGCCATCGGGGAGGCCGCGCGGCGGAGGGGCGGGGCCCGGCTCCGGGCCCGGCGGTCTCCTCCGTACGGCGTAGGGCAAGGCGCCGTAGGAGCACGTAGGCTCGGGCTATCGAAGAGAACCGCAGTCGACAGCCAGGAGCGAACTCGTGATTCCCGGTGGTGGCCAGCCCGATATGCAGCAGTTGCTGCAGCAGGCGCAGAAGATGCAGCAGGACCTCGCCGCGGCCCAGGAGGAGCTGGCCCGTACCCCCGTCGAGGGGTCCTCGGGTGGTGGGCTGGTGAAGGCGACCGTGACCGGTGCCGGTGAGCTGCAGGGTCTGGTGATCGACCCGAAGGCGGTGGACCCGGAGGAAACCGAGACCCTCGCGGACCTCGTCGTCGCGGCCGTCCGCGACGCGAACCACGTGGCGCAGGAGCTGCAGCAGCAGAAGCTCGGCCCGCTGGCGCAGGGACTGGGCGGGATGCCGGGTCTGCCTTTCTGAGGTCGAAGGGCAGAGACTGAGGGCCTGAGGTCGAAGGTCAGAGTCCGAGCCCGAGTCCGAATCCGAGGGGATGGGGCTGGGACTGGGGCTGAAGAGCTCAGGCCGAGGACCCGTTTCCGGTCCGTTCCGGGGGCCGTGCGGCGGGGCCGACCGACCGTTCGACGGGCGCTGTGCGCCGTTTCGACCGGTGCAACCGAATATTCATATGCGGTACAGCCACCGCGCGGCGGCGCGAGATTGGATGCAGGCGTGTACGAGGGCGTGGTCCAGGACCTCATCGACGAGTTGGGCAGGCTGCCCGGCGTCGGTCCCAAGAGCGCGCAGCGGATCGCCTTCCACATTCTCCAGTCCGAGCCCACCGATGTCCGCCGCCTCGCTCACGCGTTGACCGAGGTCAAGGAGAAGGTGCGGTTCTGCGCGGTGTGCGGAAACGTCGCCGAGGCCGAGCAGTGCCGGGTCTGCCAGGACCCGCGCCGCGACCCCGCGATCATCTGTGTGGTCGAGGAGCCGAAGGACGTTGTCGCGATCGAGCGGACCCGCGAGTTCCGCGGCCGCTATCACGTGCTCGGCGGGGCGATCAGCCCCATCGAGGGCGTGGGCCCGGACGATCTGCGGATCAGGGAGCTGCTGGCCCGGCTCGCGGACGGAACGGTCACCGAGCTGATCCTGGCCACCGATCCGAATCTGGAGGGTGAAGCCACCGCCACGTACCTCGCGCGCATGATCAAGCCCATGGGGCTGAAGGTCACGCGCTTGGCCAGTGGTCTTCCCGTGGGGGGAGACTTGGAGTATGCCGACGAGGTCACGCTGGGTCGTGCCTTCGAAGGGAGAAGACTTCTCGATGTCTGACGCAACGTTGCACGACGCCCACCCGGACCCGGACGACTTCGCGGTCCAGATCGCCGATCAGATCGAGAGTTTCATCGTCGCGGTCACCGAGGTCGCCAAGGGCGACGAACCGGCCAGCGCCGTGCCGTTCCTGTTGCTCGAGCTCTCCCAGCTGATCCTCGCCGGCGGGCGGCTCGGCGCGCACGAGGACTTCGTACCGGATGAGCGGTACGAGCCGGACGCCGGTCCGGAGCCGGACGTCGACGAGCTGCGGGAGCGGTTCGCCCGGCTGCTGGAGCCGGTCGACATCTACTCGGAGGTGTTCGACCCGTACGTACCGCGCAGTGAGCCCGTCCCCTGCCGCATCTCCGACGACCTCGCCCTGATCATCACGGATCTGCGGCACGGCATGGCGCACTACCGCGAGGGCCGGGTCAGCGAGGCGCTGTGGTGGTGGCAGTTCTCGTACCTCTCCAACTGGGGTACGACCGCCTCCGCCGCCCTGCGCGCGCTCCAGTCGCTCGTCGCGCACGTACGGCTGGACAGCCCGCTGGACGAGCTGGACGGACTGGACACGGACAGTAACGCGGGCGGGGACGAGGCGCTGGCGGAGGAGGCCGGCCGGGTCATGGCGGCGGAGATCGCGGAGCCGCTGGGACTGCGCTCCCTGCGCCCCTGAGAGACTGCCCGCGCGCTCCTCGCACGCCCGCCCGCGCGCTTCTCGGAGGCCCTCCCGGACACCGGGAGGGCCTCCGAGCAGACGCCCCCGGGAGGGCGTGCGGAGGCGGCGCGGAGGCCCGCTCGGGCGCCGGTGCGGCCCCCGCGCGCCCTGTGAGCTGGGTTACGTTCCCGTGTGCTTCGCCGGGAAGCGGGCAGGGTTCGTCGCTGAACGAGTGGTACGGGATGCCGGGAGTATCCGCGGTACGGGACGTTGTGCCGCATGATCCCCCTGGTCCGCCCAGGTCCGTCTGGTCCGCCCTGGTCGGGTGGTGAGGCATGTGTCTCGCTATCTGATATCGGGAGGGCAGTTTCCGGCCGCTCGGTAAACTGAGCCGACCGCATTATTGAGATCTGCGAGGAGCGCACGTGGGCCTTGTCGTGCAGAAGTACGGAGGCTCCTCCGTTGCCGATGCCGAAGGCATCAAGCGGGTCGCCAAGCGAATCGTCGAAGCCAAGAAGAACGGCCACCAGGTGGTCGTCGTGGTTTCCGCGATGGGCGACACGACGGACGAGCTGATCGATCTCGCCGAGCAGGTATCCCCGATTCCTACTGGGCGCGAGTTCGACATGCTGCTGACCGCGGGAGAGCGAATCTCCATGGCGTTGCTGGCCATGGCGATCAAAGACCTCGGTCACGAGGCGCTGTCGTTCACCGGCAGCCAGGCAGGAGTCATCACCGACGCGGTCCACAACAAAGCGCGGATCATCGATGTCACGCCGGGGCGCATCCGCGACGCCCTCGAGCTGGGCGCGGTCGCGATCGTCGCGGGCTTCCAGGGCGTGTCCCAGGAAAGCAAGGACATCACCACCCTCGGCCGGGGCGGCTCGGATACCACGGCGGTGGCCCTGGCCGCGGCCCTGGACGCCGAGGTGTGCGAGATCTACACCGACGTGGACGGAGTGTTCACCTCCGACCCGCGTGTGGTGACGAAGGCTCGCAAGATCAACGAAATCCCGTACGAGGACATGCTGGAGCTCGCCGCGAGCGGCTCCAAGGTGCTGCATCTGCGCTGCGTGGAGTACGCGCGCCGGTACAACATCCCCATCCACGTACGGTCGTCGTTCTCCGGCCATCAGGGCACCTGGGTGCGCAATCGGCAGGAAGCGGGAGAAGGAGAAGAAGGCATGGAGCAGGCGATCATCTCCGGGGTCGCACACGACACGTCCGAGGCCAAGGTCACGGTCGTCGGGGTGCCGGACAAGCCGGGTGAGGCCGCGGCCATCTTCCGCACGATCTCGGACGCCGAGATCAACATCGACATGGTGGTGCAGAACGTCTCCGCCGCGTCGACCGGGCTGACCGACATCTCGGTCACGCTGCCCAAGACGGACGGCCACCGGGCGATGGAGGCGCTGACCAAGGCGAAGCCGCAGATCGGCTTCGACTCGCTGCGCTACGACGACCAGATCGCCAAGATCTCGCTGATCGGCGCCGGGATGCGGACCAACCCGGGCGTGACGGCGACCTTCTTCGAGGCGCTGTCGAACGCCGGGGTCAACATCGAGCTGATCTCGACCTCCGAGATCCGGATCTCGGTCGTCACCCGCGCCGACGACGTGAAGGACGCGGTCCGCGCCGTGCACAGCGCGTTCGGCCTGGACAGCGACAGCGTCGAGGCGGTCGTGTACGGAGGGACCGGCCGATGAGCCGGGCCGGCGGCGCCGGTGGCCGGAAGCCGACGCTCGCCGTCGTCGGTGCGACCGGTGCCGTCGGCACAGTCCTGCTCTCGATCCTGTCCGAGCGGGCCGATATCTGGGGCGAGATCCGGCTGGTCGCCTCGCCGCGCTCGGCCGGTCGGAAGCTGACCGTTCGGGGCGAGCAGGTCGAGGTCGTCGCGCTGCGCGAGGAGGCGTTCGAGGGCGTCGACGTCGCGATGTTCGACGTCCCCGACGAGGTCTCGGCCCAGTGGGCGCCGGTCGCGGCGAGCAAGGGCGCGGTCGTCGTGGACAACTCCGGCGCCTTCCGGATGGACCCGGATGTGCCGCTGGTCGTGCCCGAGGTGAACGCGCACGCGGCGCGCGTCCGGCCGCGCGGCATCATCGCCAACCCGAACTGCACCACGCTGTCGATGATCGTCGCGATGGGCGCGCTGCACGCCGAGTTCGGGCTGAGCGAGCTGATCGTCTCCTCGTACCAGGCGGTTTCCGGTGCGGGCAAGGAAGGCATCGACGCGCTGCGTGAGCAGATGGCGCTGGTGGCCGGTACGGAGCTGGGCACGCACCCGGGCGACGTACGGCGGGCGGTCGGCGAGACCGGGCCGTTCCCGGCGCCGATGGCGCTCAACGTGGTGCCGTTCGCGGGCTCGCTCAAGGAGGACGGCTGGTCCTCGGAGGAGCTGAAGGTACGGAACGAGTCCCGTAAGATCCTGGGCCTGCCGGGCCTGCGGGTCACCGCGACCTGTGTCCGCGTGCCCGTGATCACCACCCACTCGCTGGCCGTGCACGCGCGGTTCGAGAACGAGGTGACGGTGGAGGCGGCGCACGAGATCCTGGCCGGTGCGCCGGGTGTGGTGCTGTGCGACAACCCGGGGGAGGGCGAGTTCCCGACCCCCGCCGATGTCGTGGGCACCGACCCGACGTGGGTCGGCCGGGTGCGGCGCTCGCTGGACGACCCCCAGGCGCTCGAACTCTTCGTGTGCGGCGACAACCTCCGCAAGGGCGCGGCGCTCAACACCGCGCAGATCGGTGAGATCGTCGCGGCCGAGCTGACCGCCGCGTAGCGCCCCGCAGATAGTGCCCCCCCCACCAGGTGCACGCCCCCGGATAATGTGAATATCCTGTGATCTGGGCAATGGCCTGGACCAGTTGATCCGGGCCGGTGGCCTGTCCGACCAACCGCTCCCCGTTTGCTGCAACCGGCAGCGAGCGGGGAGCGTCTTTCTGGTCGCCCACCCGTGGGCGCTGTGAAAACTGGGCATAGGGGAGAGTTGGGGCGCATGGGGGGATCTGGTGCAGCGTCAAAAGCGGTGCCTCGCGCGTACAACCCTGACGGGGGACAGCGTGTCCAACAGACGTGGCAGAGGTATTCGGCATCGCAACGGTTCCAGTGCGCGGCGGCGTGGCAGTTCGCCCCCCGCGTCCGCGCACATCAGGCGGCATGCCGGTGATCGCGCCATGGTCTGCCGCGCGCCCCGCGCCCCTCGCGACAGGGCGCGAGGGCGCTGACGACGCGATGGCGATGGCAGCGGGCACCACAGTCGATCACCTCACCGAGACCTACCGCGCCCACTACCGGTCGCTGCTCGGTCTCGCCGCGCTCCTCCTCGACGACACCGCGTCCTGCGAGGACGTGGTGCAGGAGGCGTTCATCCGCGTGCACTCGGCGCGCCGAAGAGTCCGCGATCCGGAGAAGACCCTCGCCTATTTGCGGCAGACGGTCGTCAACCTCTCCCGCTCCGCGCTGCGCCGCCGCATCCTCGGGCTGAAGCTGCTCTCCAAGCCGATGCCCGACATGGCCAGCGCCGAGGAAGGCGCGTACGACCTGCTGGAGCGCGATCAATTGATCAAGGCGATGAAGGGACTGCAGCGCCGCCAGCGCGAGGTCCTCGTGTTGCGCTACTTCGCCGATATGACCGAGGCCCAGGTGGCCGAGACGCTGGGCATATCGCTCGGCTCGGTCAAGGCGTACGGCTCGCGCGGCATCGCGGCGCTCCGCGTCGCCATGGAGGCTCCCGCATGAACCACGAGAACGACACACCGGGCCCGGAGGACCCCGACCGGAAGGACGGCCGAGGGGCACCGGAGGCCGGTCCCACCGGAGCGGGTTCGGACGGAGCGGGCACGGACGGAACGGGCACGGACGACGGCCCCGCCGGAGCGGGTTCCGGCGGCAGCGGCGCGGACGACGTGAGTGCCATATCCGGCGCGGGTGGCGCGGATGGCCCAGGTGACATGGGCGACCCGGGTGACCCAGGTGAAGTGGACGAGCAGGCGCTACGGCGGATGCTGCACCACGCGGTGGATGAACTGGAGCCGACCCCGCACTCCCTGGAGCATCTGCGGCGTGCCGTGCCCGCCCGCCGGGCGCGGCGACGCCAGGCTCTGGTCGGGGCCGTGGCGGCGGTGGTGCTCGGCGGTGCCGCGCTGCCCGCGCTGGTGCACGTCACGTCCGCCAGCAACACCTCGAACGGCCGCCCGGCCAACGCGGCCAGCAGCCACCGCACCCCCCAGGAGGGCGACAGCGGCGGGCGCGGCGAGGGCAGCGGCGGCAAGGACCCCGACGGGCCCTCCGACAAGGCCCGGACGGATCAACGCGACCACCAGGGCAAGGACGGCGAGAAGGGCGAGGACAAGCCGTCCAAGGGCGGGCCGGGCGGCGCCTCGGGCGGCACCGTCCCCGACCCCACCAGCACGCTGAACGCCACCTCGCCCACCTGCTCCCGCACCCAGCTCGGCGGCAGCGGCGGGTCGGGCGGAGCGGCGGACGCCGAGGGCCGGATCTATGGCTCGTTCCGTGTCGTGAACACCTCCGGTCAGGCCTGCATGGTCGAGGGCGACGGCACCTTCGGGGTGGCCGCGCAGGGCGCGGCGGACCCGGCGAAGGTCTTCTTCGTCGATCACACGGCGGGGGACGCGGCCGGTGGGCTGCCCGACCCGGCCACCGAGCCGGGCAGTCTGATCCTTCAGCCGGGCCAGGGGTACGACGTCCGGTTCGCATGGATACCGGCGTCGGGCGGCGCCGGCGGATGCCCCAGCTCCGGCGGCGATCCGCCGAGCTCCACCCCCTCCCCGGATGCCGCCGGCGGCCCGGCGGACCAGCCCGGCTCGGGGGAACCGAGCGGCGCCCCGGGCGGCGGTGGCGAGCAGCCCGCCGCGAGTGTCCAGGTCAGCTATACGCCGGAGGTGGGCGAGCCCGCGGTCGGCAGCGTGACCCTGAGCGGCGCCTGTGCGGGGACGGTCTACGGCACCGGCCTGCTGGCCCCCTCCTGAGCTTCCCCTTGAGTCTTCTCCTGAGCCTCTTCCCGGTCCTCCCGGCGGCGTGAAGCCGGGGCCCGCCGCCGAGGCCCCGCCGTGGGGCCCGTACCGTGGGGGTGTGTATCGGTTTCTGCTGACACCCCGCTGGTGGGTGATCAACGTGTTCACCGTGCTGGCGATCCCGTTCTGCCTCTTCATGGGCAGCTGGCAGCTCAGCCGCTTCGAGACGCGCATCGACACCCACGAGCAGCAGCAGAACGACGCGGCCGGTGCCGAGAAGGCCGCGGTGAAGCCACTGCACGACCTGCTGCCGGTCACTACGGAGACTTCGGGGCGGCGGGCGACCGCCACCGGCCGGTATGACACCGAACACCAACTCCTCGTACCCGACCGGCGGCTCGGCGACCGAACCGGCTTCTATGTGCTGACACTGCTGCGCACCGACGGGGGCAGGGCGCTGCCCGTCGTCCGGGGCTGGCTGCCCGGGGACGCCTCCTCCAAGGCCGACACCGCCGGGGTGCCCGCACCGCCGTCCGGCCGGGTGACGGTCACCGGAGCGCTGCAGGCGACCGAGCACGAGGGCAGTGGCGGGGTGACGGCGAGCGGCGCTCTGCCGCGCGGTCAGCTGGGCATGATCAGCGACGCCTCGCTGGTCAATCTGGTGCCGTACACGGTGTACGACGCGTGGATCACCTCCTCCCAGGCGCCCGGTGCCCTGCGGCCGGTGCCCCCCGTCGTGGCGGCGGGCACCGGGCTGGACCTCAAGGCGTTCCAGAACCTCGGCTACACCGGTGAGTGGTTCGTCTTCGCGGGCTTCGTGGTCTTCATGTGGTTCCGGCTCTTCCGACGCGAGGTCGAGGCCGCCCGCGACCTCGCGCTGGGACTCACTCCGGACGGGCCCGCGGCTCCTCCGACCGGTCCGCCGCGGCCGGACCGCGCCCCGGACTTGGAAGACTCAGACTCGGCAGACTCAGATGACGCTGAGCGAAATCGATCTCCAAGCGCAACTGCTTGATCCGCTCCTCGACCACGAGCGAGCCGTGCCCCGCGTCGTAGCGGTACACCTCGTGCGGTGCGCCGCGGTGCACCAGCCGCTCCACGTAGTTGTCGATCTGCCGTATCGGACAGCGCGGATCGTTCACCCCGGCCGAGATGTAGACCGGCGCCCGCACGTCGTCCACGTAGGTCAGCGGGGAGGACGCCGCGAAGCGCTCCGGCACCTCCTCCGGGGTGCCCCCGAGGAGCGTGCGGTCCATCGCCTTCAGGGCCTCCATCTCGTCGTGGTAGGCCGTCACATAGTCCGCCACCGGGACCGCGGCCAGGCCCAGTGCCCAGGCCTCGGGCTCGGTGCCCAGGCCCAGGAGCGTCAGATAGCCGCCCCAGGAGCCGCCCGACAGCACCAGCCGCCCGGGATCGGCCAGCCCTGAGGCCACCGCCCACTCCCGGACCGCCGCGATGTCCTCCAGCTCGATCAGCCCGACCCGGTGCTTGAGCGCGTCCGTCCAGGCCCGCCCGTATCCGGTGGAGCCGCGGTAGTTGACCCGGACGACGGCGAAACCGTGGTCGACCCAGGCCGCCGGGCCCGCCGCGAACGCGTCGCTGTCGTGCCAGGTCGGCCCGCCGTGGATGTCGAAGACGGTGGGGAAGGGACCCTCGCCCTCGGGCTTCTGCACCAGCGCGTGCACCCGCCCGCCCGGTCCGTCCACCCAGGCGTCGGTGACCGGCACCGACACCGGGGCCTTGAACCCCGGCGGGTCGAGCACGGTCCGCCCGCTCGTCGACCGCACCTGCGGCGGCCGCTCGGCCGAGGACCACAGGAACTCGATCGAGCCGTCCGGCCGCGCGGAGGCGCCCCCGATCGTCCCGGCCGGGGTATCGACGCGGGTCAGCTCACCGGAGGCCAGCTCATACCGCCACAGCTCGCCGCGCGCCTGGTGGTCGTGGGAGACCAGCAGCGCCGAGCCGTCCGGGAACCAGTCCGCGCCGACGTCGCCCGGCAGGTCGATGGCCAGGGCCGTCTCCACCCCGGTCAGCGGGTCCCACACCATCGGCTCCCACCGGCCCCGCCGCTGGTGCCCGACCAGCAGCCGGGTGTCCCCGGCGACCGGTGCGAAGCCCATGACGGCCAGGCCCAGCTCCTCGGTGCCGCCCTTGGTGTCGTCCAGCTCCGCGACCGCCGACCCGTCGAGCCGGACGACCCGGATCGCCGAGTGCATGGCGTCGCCGTGCTCGGTGTGCTCGACCGCGATCAGCGTCCCGTCGTACGACAGGTCGCCCACCCCGGCCGACTCCCGGTGCCGGTAGATCTCCCGGGGCTCGGCACCGGGCGGCACCACATGGATCGTCGAGCCTTCCTCGTCCGTGGACCGGCCGACGATCGCCGTGCCGTCCCGGCCGATCGCGAGACCCGCCGGGTAGGAGGGTTCGAGACCGGGCGCCGCGGGCTCGTCCGCCCGCTTCTCCCCGGCCTCGCCGCCGCCCGTGCTGCCGTCACCTGCGTTGCCGTTGCCTGTGCTGCCGTCCGTGCTGCTGCCGTAGCCGTCGAAGGGCTGGCGCAGCCACACCCCGAACTCATCACCATCGGTATCCGAGAACCACCAGATCCACCGGCCGTCCGGGGTCAGCACCCCGTCCGTCGTCCCGTTCGGCCGGTCCGTCACCTGCCGCTGCGCGCCGGTGGCGCGGTCCCATGCGTACAGCTCGTATGTGCCCGTGGCGTTCGAGACGAACAGCGACCGGTCCGGGGCGTCCTCCGCCCACTCCGGCAACCCCACTCGCGGTGCCCGAAACCGCTTTTCCCAGTCCGGCATGGACTCCGTGCTCTCAGTCATGACCCCATTCTGCGCCGCATCCCGACATCCGCGCTGGCATCCCCTCGCGCCTGTGGATAACGTTCGCGGCGGGCATGGACAGATGGGCCGTAATGGAGGGGGAGACGATGGGCGACATAGCCGCAGCCGTGGAGACATACTGGGCAACGGCCCAGGCCAGGGACTGGAGGGCGTTCGGCGCGACCCTCGCCGACGACGTCTGCTACGAGTTTCCACAGACCCGGGAGCGAGTGGTCGGTCGCGAGGGCGTGGTCCGCCTCAACGCCGAACAGCTCGGCGAGTGGAGCCTGGAGGTCGAGCGCGTGGTCGCCGACGCCACCCAGGCGGTCTCCTGGGTCCGGTTCAGTGATGAGGAGGACGAGGAGGAGACGCAGGGCATCAGCTTCTTCACCTCAACACCGGACGGCAGGATTCAGACCATCACCGATTTCCGGCCCGCCGCGTATGAGCCGCCGGTCGGGCGTGAGCAACTGACCGAGCGCTTCTGACGAATCCCCACCAGCAGATCCCCACTCAGCAGATCCCCACCCGCTGAATCCTCATCTCCCCGTATTCCCCCCGCGATTCCCCGCCCTCGCACCCTGTCTCTCCCCATCCCCTCCACCCCTCCGGCGCTCGCCTAGCGCAGCTTCACCGGCAGCGTCTCGACGCCGTAGACGATGGACAGCTTCCGGTATTTGAGCTTGTCGGCGTCCACGGCGAGCCGCATCTCCGGGAATCGCCGGATCAACGCGGGGTAGGCCGCCCGGAGTTCCATCTTGGCCAGTTCGGCGCCGATGCAGCGGTGAATGCCGTAGCCGAAGGCCAGATGAGACGGCGTCTGCCGGTGCGGATCGACCCGGTCCATGTCCGGGCCCAGCTTCTCGTCGCGATTCGCGCCGCTCAGCGAGCACAGCACCAGATCGCCCGCGGATATCTTCGTGCCGGCTATCTCCATGTCCTCGCGCGCGAACCGCGGGAACGCCACCTGGACGACGGTGAGATAACGCAGCAGCTCCTCGACGAAACGGTCGACGACGTCTTCCTCATCGCGTACCGCGGCGAATTGTTCGGGGTCCTGGAGCAGCACGAGCGTGCCCAGCGCCAGCATGCTCGCGGTGGTTTCCAGACCACCGGTCAGCACCCCGTCGGCCAGCCCCGCCAGCTCCTCGTCGTCGATTTCGTCTCCGTGTTCCTTCACCAGCATGCCGAGCAGTCCGTCACCCGGTGATTCACGCTGCTTGCGGACGATTCCGTGCAGATATGTCAGCGAGTCCGACATGGCGCCGAAGGACGCGTTCGCGCCGCTGCCCAGGTCGAAACGTGCCGTGCTGTGCTGCTGGAAGTCCTCGCGGTCCTCATAGGGAACGCCGAGGAGTTCGCAGATGACGAGGGCCGGAATGGGGAGCGCGAACATCTCCACCAGGTCGACCGGGCCCTCGGTCGCGGCCATCTCGTCCAGCCGCTCCTCCACGATGGCGTGGATGCGCGGGGTGAGCCTGCTGAGCCGCCGCATGGTGAATTCGGGCGTCAGCAGCCGTCGCAGTCTCGTATGCGTTGGTGGATCGCTGAAGCCGAGGCCGCCGGGATTCTGCTGTTGGGCGAGGCCGACGGTCTTCTCGGCGAGGTTGGTGAAGTCGGAGCTGAACCCCTTCGCCTTTCCGAGAACCGCCTTGGTCTCGTCATAACCGGTGACGAGCCAGCCGTTGATCCCGAAAGGGAGCCAAATCTTACTGATGGGTTCCTTTGCCCGGGTTGTGGAGAGATCGGCCACGGGGTCGAGTCCGTCACGCTTCAGCGGTGCCAGTGTGGCATCGGGAAGGAAGGACAACTTGGACAGATCGAACCCGTTCTTCTGAAACTTCGTAAAGTACTTGCGGCCGAGCCAGGTGACGATGTTTGAGCGGAGATTCGACATGGGCGCAATACTGCCCTGCCGTGGCGGGTCGTCCGTCACACGTTCGCGGACGCGTCCCGGTGTGATGTGCCACAGGCGCGCCGCCGCCGCTCCCCGGGCCGCTTCGCGATCAGTGCGGTGGCGCGGGCCGGGGGATCGGAGGAAAGTGGGATATCGGGCGTGATGCGCGAGCGATGAGGGCTGCGCGCGGCTACGTGCGGGAACGGCGGTGCGCGCGAGGAGCGCGGGCGCGACGGCTGCGCGCCGTGAGGGACGCGGAGTGAGCGGAGTGAGGTGAGCGGCTTGCGGGAGAGGTTCCGTGCTGTCCAGGGAGCACCGTGCTGGGTGAGCCTGATGGCAGCCGATCTGGACCGCGCGCACGCCTTCTACGGAGATCTCTTCGACTGGACGTTCCGGCCCACGCGGTACGGGCACGGCCGTTACACGATCGCGTGCACCGGCGATGGCGTACCGACGGTCGGCATCGGCGCGTCGGCCCCGTCGGCGGATGTGACGCTGCCCGTCACCTGGACGACGTACTTCGCGGCAGACAGCGCGGACGAGGTCGCCTGGCGCGTCCAGGAGCGCGGGGGGACGGTCGCGGTCGGGCCGCTGGAATTCGGCAATGGCCGGGTGGCCTGGGCGGCCGATCCGGACGGTGCGGTTTTCGGTATTTGGGAGGGGGATCTCACCTCCGCCTGGTGGGGTGAGCGCAGACCGGGTGCCCCCGTGTGGCTGGAATTGCGTACGCGTGACGCGTTCGACGCGGCGCTTTTCTACGGCCCTGTCTTCGGCTGGGACGCCCAGCCGCGGGAGCGGTGCGACGTCCGTTTCGAGCATGACCGGGTGGTCCTGCACATCGACGGGAAGGCGGTGGCCGGGCTGCGCGGCGGCGCACTGGAGGCCGCCCCCGATCCGACGGTGCGGCCCCGCTGGCATGCCTATTTCCGGGTCGAGGACGCCGACCGGGTCTCGGAACGCACCGTGGAACTGGGCGGAAGCGTTATTTCCCCGCCGGTCGACACCCCGTACGGCCGTATCGCGGGCCTCCGTGACACGGAGGGCGGAATCTTCAGCGTGGCGGCGGTCGTGAGAGGTTCCGGCCAGGAGGTTCGGTAACGGTCTGAGATTCGGTAACGGCCTCGACGGGGGAGCCGGGCGGTGCCTAGGATCGGAGATACGGCATCGCGTGTCGGTCACCGGCTGGGTGAGGCATGGAGGTGCCCGTGAGATTGCCTTAATGGGAGGCATTCCACAGTGTCGGTAGAGCTGAATCACACCATCGTCCACTCCCGGGACAACCGGGAATCCGCCGAATTCCTGGCCACTATTCTGGGCCTGGAGGTGGGGGACACCTGGGGCCCGTTCATACCGGTCTCCACCAGCAATGGGGTCACCCTGGACTTCGCCAGTATCCCGGCCGAGTCGATCACCATGCAGCACTACGCGTTCCTCATCTCCGACGAGGAGTTCGACGCGGCGTTCCAGCGGATACGGGAGCAGGGCATCACGTATTACGCCGATCCGCACGGTAAGCAGCCGGGCGAGATCAACCACCACTACGGCGGCCGAGGGCTGTACTTCATGGACCCGGCCGGTCATGGCATGGAGATCATCACCCGGCCTTACGGCAACGAGGAGTAGCCCCTCCCGAGACGAGGGGCGGTCCGGTGCGGCCGGGGCCCTGTGCCCCGGCCCGTCGGCCTGATCAGCTCCGGTGTTCCGGCTTCCGCTCCCGCCATTCCCGGACGATCTCGTCGGCGTCGAGGGGCGCCAGATTGAGCGGAGGGCCCGGGGGAGGGCGCCGGATCGCTTCGCGGATCTTGTCGTTGATGTCTGAGACGATCTCCCGGACGGCACGCTCCGACGGTGCCTTCGCGGCGGCCGCGAGCGCGTCTTCCGCCTCCTTGCGCAGGACGAGCGTCGGGGGCAGGAACGAAAGGCCCTCGCGGCTCATCTTGTCCTTGACCCACCACAGTTCGTCATACGGCCTGTTCAGGTTGGGGAGCGGCTTGCCGATGCCCGGCAGGTCGGCGAAGTCTCCGCGCTCCTCCGCTTCCCGGATCTGCCGGTCGGCCCATGTCTCGAAGCTGATGCCCGGTGGCTTGCGCTCGGTCATGGCGCCATTCTTCCCGCGATCCGGGCCGCGCGGAAGCCGGGCGAGCAAGCCGCGAGCAAGCCGCGAGGACGCCGCGCGCAAGCCGCGCGGAGCACGCCGCCGGTCGCCAGCTGCCCGCCGTCGGTCGCCCGGTTCCCGTCAGCCGTCGCGTGGCGTGATGCGCCGGTAGCCCGCGCGGGCGTTGACGACTCGGGCGCAGGCCGTTCCG
>Ga0307508_10003893_pt1 | contig 14846 bp, 12 predicted proteins | sample 9_EM_MG_FD_203089 | JGI IMG/M metagenome (GOLD analysis project Ga0307508, IMG submission 203089) | Populus trichocarpa ectomycorrhiza microbial communities from riparian zone in the Pacific Northwest, United States - 9_EM | ecosystem: Host-associated > Plants > Roots > Unclassified | place... | reverse complement strand
ATCCACGACTTCGTGCAGCACCCCGATCCGCGGACCGGGCAGCTGATCGGTTACACCGTCATGGAGTACGTCGGCGGCCGGTCCTTGAAGGAGCTGTCGCTGGCCAGTGCGGCGCCCGACGGCCGGCGCGTGCCGCTCCCGCTCCCGCAGGTCCTCGCGTACGGGCTGGAGGTGTTGCCCGCTCTGGGCTACCTGCACGGGCGCGGCTTGCTGTTCTGCGACTTCAAGCCGGACAACGTCATCCAGGCCGAGGAGCAGATCAAGCTGATCGACCTCGGCGCCGTCCGGCGGATCGGCGACGACGTCTCGGTACTGTTCGGCACACCCGGTTACCAGGCGCCGGAACTGCTCACCACCAGCCCTTCGGTCGCCTCGGACCTCTACACCGTCGGGCGTACGCTCGCGAAGCTCAGCATCGACTTCCCCGGCTTCGCCACCCGCCAGGGCGCGCGCCTGCCTGGCCCGGACGAGGTCGAGCTCTTCAGCCGGGAGGAGTCCTACTACCGGTTCCTGCGCCGAGCCACCCATCCGGACGTGCGTTACCGCTTCCACTCGGCGGGTGAGATGGCCGAGCAGCTTCTCGGCGTGCTGCGCGAGGTTCTCGCCGCCGCCGACGGTGAGCCGCGCGGTGGCAGCTCGACGCTGTTCACCCAGGAGCGCGGCGTCTTCGGCTCCGCGGACGCCCCCCTCGCCGGGGACGAGGTCGCGGTGGCACTGCCGGTCCCGCTGGTCGACCTGACCGACGCCGCCGCCGGCTTCCTGGCGACCCTCACCAATGCGACCGTCGCCGCGCTGCGGGCCGCGCCGGTCGACAGCATCGAGGTGCGTCTGCAGCTGGTGCGGGCCCTGATCGACGCGGGCGACAGCAAGGCCGCGGCCGCCGAGATGGGCCGCCTGCCGGACGACCGGACCGACTGGCGGCTGCACTGGTACGCCGGTCTGGTCGCGCTGACCGCCGGCGACACGGACCGGGCCTGGGCCCACTTCGACGCCGTCTACCACATGGTTCCCGGCGAGCTGGCCGCTCGGCTGGGCCTCGCCGCCGCCTGCGAGCTCGCCGGCGACCGGATCGGCGCGGCCCGCCGCTACGAGCGGGTGTGGCGCGTCGACCACAGCTTCGTCAGCGCCGCCTTCGGCCTGTCTCGGGTGCGCTTGTCCGCAGGCGACCGGGACGGCGCGCTCGCCGTCCTGGACGAGGTGCCGGCGACCTCCAGCCAGCAGATCGCCGCGCAGATCGCGGCCGTCCGCGGTGGCCTCGACCTTCGCACGGGGCCGCTGTCGGAGACCGACTTCATCGCGGCCTCGACCCGGCTGGAAACCCTCCGGCTGGACGCCAAGCGACAAGCCAACCTGGCCGTCGAGATGTTCCAGAGCGCCCTGGGCTGGGTCGGCGGGACGCCCCGCTCGAAGTCCGCGGGCGCAGTGGCGTCCGGCTCCATGCTCGGCCACGGCCTTACCGAGCGGGAGCTGCGGTTCGGGCTGGAGCGCAACTACCGCGTCCTGGCCACCCTGGAGAACGACCCCGACGCCTGCGGCGCCCTGATCGACGAGGCCAACACCGTGCGCCCCTGGACGATCGTCTAGCCGGCCGCGTCACCCCACCCGAAGGACGAATGCCGTGCCCGACAAACCCATGTTCCAGGCCGAGGTGTTCCAGAACCGGTACCTGCCGGTCGGCGGCACGGTCATCGACGCCGTCCTCAGCGTGACCGCCGCCGAGGCGGGCCGGCACAATCCGGTCGCGGCGCTGGACGCGGCTCAGGTCATCATGGTCGACTGCTCCGGGTCGATGTCCGATCCGCCGAGCAAGATGGCCGAGGCCAAGAAGGCCACCATCGCCGCCGTCGACGCGTTGCGCGACGGTGTCGCGTTCGCCGTCATCGCCGGCCGTGAAGACGCCGAGGTCGTCTACCCACCCGCCGACACGCTCGTCCCGGCGACCCGCAAGACGCGCGCCGAGGCCCGGCAGGCAGTGTCCCAGCTGAACCCGGGCGGCGGCACGGTCGTCGGCACCTGGCTGAACCTCACCAACGACCTGTTCGCCCGGCACCCCGCCGAGTTCAAGCACGCCATCATGCTCACCGACGGCCGCAACCAGCACGAGACGCCCCGGCAGCTGGCCGCCGTGCTGCGTACCTGTGAACGCCGTTTCGTCTGCGACACCCGTGGCGTCGGCGACGACTGGAGCGGCACCGAACTGCGGACCATCGCCTCCGCGCTGCTGGGAACCGCCGACGGCCTGGCCCACCCCGGCGACCTCGCCGCCGACTTCCGGCGGATGACCGAGGCGGCCATGAGCAAGACCCTCGCCGACGTGACGCTGCGGCTGTGGACCCCGGCCAGGTCGAGCCTCCGCTTCGTTCGGCAGGCCTACCCCCACGTCGAGGACCTGACCGGCCGCCGGATCGAGGTGAGCGACCGGATCGGCGACTACCCCACCGGCGCGTGGGGCAACGAGAATCGCGACTACCACCTGTCGATCGCCCTGCCGCCCGGCGCCGCCGGCGAGGAGCGCCTCGCCGCGCGCATCAGCCTGGTCAGCGAGGACCAGACGCTCGCCGAGTCGCGGCTGACCGTGACCTGGACCGACGACCACGCCCTCAGCATGAAGATCAACTCCCGGGTCGCGCACTACAGCGGTCAGGCCGAGCTGGCCGCGGCAATCCAGAAGGGGCTTGCCGCCCGCGACGCCGGGGACTTCGACAACGCCACGGACCTGCTCGGCCGGGCCGTCCAACTCGCCGCGGAGACCGGTCACGAGGAGACCGCCAAGCTGCTCGACCGCGTGGTCGACGTGATCGACGCTCGGGCCGGCTACGTGCGGCTGCGCAGGGACGCCGCCGACGTCGACGCCGAGATGGCCAACGTCCGGTCGGTCAAGACGGTCCGGGTCAAGAACTGAACGGTGGCCCGCGCCGCCACGATGCGACGGGTTGCTGACGGCGACGTGGCGCGGTCAGCGGGGCTGGCGAGGCGGATCGCCCGGGCTCAGCAGAACGGGCCGGGCTCGAGCGAACCCGAGATGACGTACGTCCCCGGCGTCCGCACGCGCAGGGTGGTCCAGGAGTCCGCGGTCGGAGCGAGGCAGCCGGCCGGGCCGCGCGCGACCAGCCAGCGTGACCACCTCACCCGGACCAGCACGTCGCCGGCGTGGGCCACCGCCAGGTCGATGCCGTCGTCCGTGGAGGACAGCAGCGTCGCGCCGACGACCACCGAGGGGGAGTCGGCCACCTGGTAGAGGCTCCAGCCGTCGCCGCCCCAGACCCGGTGCAGGTAGGCCGGGGCGCGCCGGACCAGCCGGGCCTCCGCGGCGCCGGCGGGCGCGGTCGGGCCGTCGGCCAGCGCGACCAGGGATACGCCGTTCGCCTGCAGCCAGCCGTAGTAGGTCGCATTGCTGAGACGTCCGTCGAAGAAGATCGGGTTGCGGTCGGTGTCCGCCTGGCGCAGCCAGCCACGCGCCAGCGGCACGGTGTCGACCACCCGGGCCGCCTCCCAGAAGGCGTCGGTCGGCACGACCTCGACCCGGCCGACCGGCCCGAACCGGGCCATTTCGGCGAGCAGCGGCCGGAACCGGGCCGCCGAGGCCATCGGGTTGCCGGCCTGGCTCAGCTCCTTGACCGCGAACGGGTGCTGCCATAGCGCCACGACGGCGAGCAGGGCCACCAGCCCGGCAGCGCGCTGGACCGGTGCCGGCAGGCGGCGGGAGAGCGGGACCGCCAGGCGGCGGGGGAGTCGGATCCGGTCGGGGACGGTCGCGTACGCGCCCAGCACCCCCAGCGCGAAGGTGGCGGACAGCCGGCCGGCGTTCAGGCCGACCGGTGTCGTCAGGGCGGCGGCGGCCAGCACCCCGGCGCAGGACAGCAGCGCGCCGACGCGGACGGCAGGGCGGTTCACGAGCAGGGCGACCGCGAGGCTGACGGTCGCGGACCGCAGCGTGTCGCCGGGAATCGAGTTCATCGGGCCGTTGACCCCGAACAGGACCGACATCGACATGATCGACGAGCCGGCCGCGGCCGCGACGAGCAACGCCTCCCAGCGCCGGCCGGACGTCTTCGTCGTGACCAGGAGCGCAACGGCGGCGAGCGCGAGGAAGAGGCCGGCCACCGGGCTGGCCGCGCCGGTCAGGACGCCGCCGACAACCCCGCCGACCCGCTTGAGCCAGGCCCGGCGGCTGGTCAGCGCCAGCAGGGTGGCCAGGCCGAACGCCAGGCCCGCGGTGAAAGTGATCCGGCCGGAGATCAGGTTGCCGACGATGCCGACGGTGCCGAGCAGGCCGCCGATCAGCGGGCGCCGCGCGCCGGTGCGGCAGAGCAGCAGGACGAAAAGCACCGACGCGAGCACGGCGAACACGGCGCCGACGCGCCGGGCGCCGTCGACGCCGCCGCCGGACAGCGACATCAGCGGCGGCGTGATCAGGCTGTACGAGTACGGCGAGAGCCCGCCGTACCAGCCGAAATCGAGCACGGCAGCACCGTTGCGAGCCCAGAAGTCGCCGCGCGCGACCTGGGCGGCGAGGTCGATGCCCATCGGCGGCGCGAGCAGCCAGCCGACGGTCGTGGCCAGGGCCGCGGCCGAGGTGCCGAGGACCGCCCGGCGGAAGACTCCGGACCGGTCCGGCGGCGCCGTATCGTGATCGGCCGAGCCGGCCAACTCCGTCATGGGTGCCAACCTAGAGCCTGGCCGCCATCCGGCAAGATTCACTGTGCTGCGATCCACGCTGGGAATTGCCTGGCAATGAGGCTCACGCCGGGCCGCGGGCTCACTCCGGGTCGGTGGCGATGCCCGACGCGCGGACCTGCGACGGCGTCCGGCCGTACGCCCGCCGGAAGGCCCGGTGGAAGCCGGCCACGTCGGCGAAGCCCGCGTCGGCCGCGATGTCGATGATCCGCAGGTGCCGCCGCGCGGGGTCGCGCAGGTCGCGGACCGCCTGCTCGAGCCGTAGCCGGCGCACGGTCGCGGCGTACGACAGCTCGCGCCCCGCGAAGAGGCCGTGCACGCCGCGTACCGAAATCCCGAGCCGCCAGGCCGTGGTCGTCGGGCAGAGGTCGTCGTCGGCGAGGTGTTCCTCGATGTCGACGACCACCTGCGCGTACGTGCGGCGGCTGCGGACCGGCGCCGCGTCGACCGGTCCGTCCAGCGCGACCGCGAGCAGGCCGCCCGCGTGCACGGCGAGGCGAGCCGCGGTCTCCGGCGCCAGCGTGGGCAGCGCGCGCAGCGCGTGGCGGATAGCCGCGCCGACCCCGCCGGTCGTGTCGATCCGGGTGGCCGTCGGCACCCGGCCCGCCACCTGGGCCGTCAGCAGCGAGGCCGGGACGAAGAACGAGAGCTGCCGGAAGTCGGTGGCGAACTCGAAGGCGAACGGCTCGGTCGTGTCCACGACCGCCAGGTCGCCGGGGCGCAGCACGGCGACCCGGCCGTGCTGACGCATCTCGCTGCTGCCGGCGAGCTGCAGGTTGGCGTAGAAGCCGTGCCGTGGCGTGCGGGCGATGTCGCGCTCCGTGCGGCGCACCAGCTGCCGCTGCGACTCGATGCGGGCCAGGCTCAGCCGGCCCGCCGGCCACTGCGTGACCGTGCCCGCGAAGCCGTCGCGCAGGTCGGACTCGGGCGTGAGCGCCAGGAAGGCCGCGCAGATCAGCTCGCGCCAGTAGTCGAACTGGCGGGGCGGCGCGGTCGTCCGCGTCGACCAGGTCTCCGCCATGGCCGCCTCCTTGTCCGGTGTCCGACGGTTGCACGCAATGCAACCTCGGCCGGCACGCTGGGCAACACCCGTGCGACCGGCATCCGACACCGTCGGGAGCATGGCACTGACCACAAGATTCACCGAGGCGTACGGACTGAGCACGCCGATCGCCCAGGCCGGGATGGCGTTCGTCGGGATGACCGCCGACCTGGCCGTCGCCGTGAGCAACGCCGGGGCGCTGGGCTCGCTCGGCGTCGGCCTGCTGCCCGTGCCCGCGATGACGCGCATCATCGAGGAGATCCGGGCCGGCACGCCGAATCCCTTCAACGTCAACTTCATCACCGGCTTCACCGAGCCGGCGCAGATCGACGCCGTCTGCGCGGCCGGCGTCGCCGTCGCCTCGTTCCACTGGGGACACCCGCCGCGGGAGTGGACCGACCGGCTGCATGCCGCCGGCGTGCGGGTCTTCGAGCAGGTCGGGTCGGTGGACGACGCGAAACGGGCGGTCGACGACGGCGTGGACGTCGTCGTGGCGCAGGGTGTCGAGGCGGGCGGCCACAACTACGCCACGCTGCCGACCTTCGCCCTGGTGCCGCTGGTCGTCGACGCGGTGGCGCCGGCGCTGGTGCTGGCCTCGGGCGGGGTCGCCGACGGGCGCGGCCTGGCAGCCGCGCTGATGCTCGGGGCCGACGGCGCGTGGATCGGCACCCGGCTGGTCGCCACCGACGAGTCCGGCGCGCACGATGGGTACAAGTCCCGGCTGGTCGCCTCCGGCGCCACCGACACCGTCCGTACGTCGCTGTTCGGGCCGGAGACGCCGTGGTTCAACCCGATGCGGGTGCTGCGCAACCGGGTCGTCGAGCAGTGGCACGACCGTCCGGTCGACACCGCGGAACGGCACGTCATCGGCCACACGACCCTCGGCGGCCAGACCTTGCCGATGCCGCGCTTCTCCAGCCTGGTGCCGATGCGCGACCTCACGACCGGTGACCTGGAGGAGATGGCCCTGCTCGCCGGCCAGGGCGTCGGCCTGGTCGACTCGGTCAAGGGCGCGTCGTCGGTGATCGCCGACATCACGGCCCAGGCGAGCGAGATGCTCGCACGCTATCGATAGACCGGCTCCGCCGGCCGTGCCCGGCCGCGCCCTTCCCGCGCGCGTGGCTGGGAGCGCTTTTCCGCGGGCCGTGCCCGGGCGTGTCGCGGCCCGCGGAATGTACTCATTTGGGCGTCACATCGCGCCGGGCGTGCCCACGTCCGGCGCGATGTGTTCGCGAGTCGAGCCCTGGTCTGGCTGGGGTGGGTGGGGTCAGGTGTGGCTGGGATGGGTGTGGCTGGGGTCAGGCGCGGCCGGCCGGCGACTCGGCGAGCAGGTCGTGCAGCCGGGCCGAGGCGGAGGCTGGTCAGCGCGTCGAGCGCCGAGAACGGCTCGTCCATCAGCATGACCTTTGGGGTCCGCCCACGGCACCAGCAGCCGTTCGACGGCCGCGCGCGGAAATCAGCTGGACGGGATAGGTGCGGACCATGGCGGTGACCAACTCGCGCTTCATCGCCGCGCCGCCGCAGAAGGGCTGACCCGCGGGGCCCCGGCCGCCATCGATTCCCCGCCGTCTATCCGGTACCCGCTGTTCACCAGCTGTCCGTCCGCTGTGTATCGGCGAAGTCCACCGTGTGTGACGCGCGATTGGTGGTGGGGACCGGCGGTGTCGCGCATCCATGGGGACGGATGGGGCGAGACATTGACAACTGCACGTTTTTGGATACTCCGGCACCGGCCGTCGGACGGCGACGTCGATGGGGCCGGGCCGGTCGGCTGGCGCCTGCTGGCGACCAACAACCGCGACCTTGGCCGCTCCTCGGTCACGTTCCCGGACCAGTCCGCCTGTCGCGACGCGGTGCTCCTGCTGCAGAAACACGCGCCGGGCCTGCGGGTCGTCACGGTGCGCAGCGGGCCGTCGAGCTGGACTTGGCGTCTGTTCGACGGCGACCGGATCGTCGCCGTGGCGAGCCGGGACTACCAGCGGCGGATACAGGCGGATCAGGCCGCTGCGGTGGCGCTCGACCTGATACCCGGCGCCGAGTTCGTCGGCGCCGACTGACCTACGACACCGATTTCGCCGTACGTGCGTCCGTCGTTCACCCGAACCTGTCAGCCCGGACGCCAAGCCTCCAGAACCTGCACGCAGCAGCGTTGGCGGGCGCACCCGGTTACGTCCGAAGTGGACGTTTATCCGGGTGAGGAGCGTGAGGTTCGTGCGGCGTTAACGATTTCTCCCACGGCCCGTTGGGAAGCGCTGCGAGTTTGAGCGCGCATCCAACAACTGGTTTGTTCGCTCGAAGGGGAACAGATGAAGACCCTCAGCAAGGCGGGTATCGGAGCGGTCGGCGCCATCGCCATCGTTCTGACCCAGGTCTCGCCCGCCATGGCGGACCTAGCGCCGCAGGCCAACGACGTTGTCGGCGTCGGCTCGGACACCGCCCAGTTCGGCCTCGAGTTCCTGGCCGACGGCGACCAGAACGGCAACGTCGGATACAACGGCTCCAACACCTCGCGCCGGCTGATCTCGTTCGACTCCACGGGCGACGCGAGCGCGACCACGACCGCGGGCGCGACGATCCTGCTGCGGGCCAACAGCAAGCCGGTCACCCGGCCGAACGGCTCGGGCGCGGGCATCTCGGCGCTGAACGCCGACACCGGCAGCACCGAGACCGTCAACTGGGTCCGGTCCTCGCGGCTGCCCACCGCGGCCGAGCAGACCGCCGCCACCAACAACGGCTGGGGCGGCCTGCACGTTTACCAGTTCGCCACCGACGGCCTCAAGGTCGCGGTCTCCAACACGGTGGCCACGCACGCGCCGGCCGCGCTCACGCCGACCGACCTGGTGAACATCTACAACGGCACCTACACCAAGTGGAGCGACGTTCCGAACTACACCGGCGGGTTCGGCGGCAACGCCATCAAGGCGTACATCCCGCAGGCCGGCTCGGGCACCCGCAACTTCTTCCTCGCCGACCTGCAGCCAGAGCACGACCGCGGTCCAGGCCGACGGATCGCCCGACATCGCGGTCTCCGGCGCCGGGATGACGGTCGGCCGGCCGCCCGGGTCCGGCGCCGCCTTGCCCTGCAGGAGCGCGTCGACGTAGATCATCTGGTTGGGCGCCCAGTCGGCCCGCCAGCTGACTCCCTCGGCGCTGATCAGCGTCAGCCGCGCGCCGCCGGCCGGCAACGGGTCGGGCAGCGGATCGCCGGCCCGGCGCACGTCCTGCACCGCGTAGCTGAAGACGCCCTGCCCGGTCGTGACGGTGATGACGTCGCCCTGCTGCAGGTGCTCGCCGTCGGCGCCTTCGGGTCTGCCTGGGCGCTGGCGTGGTGGGGCACGGCGCAGGCCTGGCTCACCTTCGTGCCGGTCCTGCTCGTCGGGCTCTGGGGCGCCTGCGACAGCTTCCTCCAGGTGTTGCCCAACGTCATGTGAGTCGCCACCACGCGGCGGCCACCAGCTCGGCGATCAAGGTCTCGGTCAGCAGGCGTACGCGAAGGTCGTCGTCATGCCGGAAGCGGACCGTGCCGGCCGCGCCGGCGACGTGGGCGCCCACCGCGACCACCGTGGACCCGCGCGAGGCGAGCCATCGCAGCGCCTCGGCGTCGTACCGCGACCCGGGAAAGAACAGGGCCCGGTAGTGCAGCGTCCTGGTGAGGTAGACGTCCACATGCGACCAGTCGCCGGTCTCGCAGCCGTCGGCGGCCCGGCGAAGGCCCACGGGTCGTCCGCGGCGAGCCGGTCGGCCAGCGAGCGCAGCGCGGCGGGCTTGGCCTCGAGGTCGGCCAGGAACAGGTCGGGGTTCACGGGCTATTCGTACCAGGACCGCAGGACGCCCATCGGGGCGTACCGCCAGCGGGGCAGGAAGCGGGCCGCGTAGACCAGCTCGCGACACTCCTGCTCGACCTCGAACGGGCGTAGCAGCTCCTCGTCGAGCAGGTGGGCGAGGCCGCGCGCGGCCAGGCCCGCGCGGTAGGCGGCCAGCAGCTCGCCGACCGTCGCCCGGCCCCACGCCAGCAGCGTGCGACGGTGCCGCCCGCCGGTACGCCGGTTCGCGATCTCGGCCACGTGCAGGACGCTCGTGCGCAGCTGGGCGACGTCCCGAGCGACCGGCTCGGCACGGTGCTCGGCGGTGGGATGGCCGTCGAAGTCGGTCACCGCGTAGCCGCAGCGCCACCGCAGAACCTGGCCGACGTGCAGGTCGCCGTGCAGGTGCACGGCCGGGCCGGCGTGGCCGCGGGCCGGGCTCGCGAGGTCGGAGGCGAGCGCCGGCACGATCGAGCGCAGCCAGCGGCCGTCCTCGTCCTCGCCGGCGACCGCGGCGGCCTCGGCCAGCACCGCCGCCCAGTCGCCGTCGCCCGGCACGGCCGTCGACACGGGCTCGGGCGAGACCGCCGACGGCGTGGCGAGCGCCGCGTGCAACTCGGCGGCCAACTCGCCCAACTCCGCGCCGAACGCGGCCGGCGGGCCGCCGTCGAGCTCGGCCAGCACGGCGTCGACGCACCAGTCCCAGCCGTCCTCGGCCTCCGGCAGGTACGCCGTCACGAGCGCGACCAGGGCGCCGTCGCGGAAGACGGCCGCGTGTGGCGCGGGCATCCGGGTGAAGCCGGCCGCGGCCAGGTGGGCGAGCAGCCGCGGCGCCCGGTCGGGGCCGGGCGTGCGCATCCACTTGACCACTGCCCGCTCGCCGACCACGACCGAGAGGTTGGTCTGGTCGACGGTGATCGGCCGCTCGGCCAGGTCGCCCGCGCCGAGCGGGACGAAGGCGCGGACGTCGTGGCCCGGGACGCTCTGCCCCGCGGCGAGCGCGGCGACCAGGCGGGCCGAGTCACCCGGCGGCACGGCTAAGGTCACGCGGGCACGTCCAGCGGGTTGTCGGTGGCCTGCCGGGCGTACGACAGGATCAGCTCGGCGGCCTCGGCGGTGTGCAGCGTGGGGTGCCGGGCGACGATCCGGTAGCCGTACGCGTCCTCCAGCGCGACCAGGTTGCGCCCGATCGTCAGCGAGTCGGCGGCGAGCGTGAAGACGCGCCGGGCCGCGCCCAGTTCGAGGATCATCTGGTACAGCGACACCTGCCGGTCGTAGAGCGAGGTCAGCAACGCGGCGTAGACCCGGTTGCGCCCGGCGGACCCGCCCAGCTCGCAGAGCAGGCGTACGTCATCGTCGTCGGCGTCGGTCGGCAGGCCGGAGCGGATCGTCACGACCAGCTTGGCCACCGGATCGTCGAGGGCGGCCACCCGGCGCAGGCGCTGCTCGTAGAAGCGCGCCATGCCCGCCTGGTGCGCCTCGAGCAACAGGTCGCGCAGGTCGGGGTAGTGGTAGAGCACCGCGCCGGAGGTCAGGCCGGCCTGCGCGGCGACCTGGTTGAGCAGCACGCCGCTGGCGCCGTGGCGGATCATCGCGCGCCGGGCCGCCTCGATCAGGTCGGCGCGGCGCTCGGCGCGCGACTTGCGTGTGGCCATGGCCGTCAACTCCGTCCGCGCTCAGCTGCGGTCTCACACCATAGGCCCTGGCTATTGACGGCCCGGAAGGGTGCTTGTTGAATTGCCCTTCAAAACCGCGAGGGAGAGTCGATGTCGCTGACGGTCCTCTTCATGCCCGAGAGCGCCTACGGGCCGACCAACAACTGCATCGGCATCGGCGACGTGCTGCGCCGCCGCGGCCACCGCGTGGTCTTCGCCGCCGAGGCGTCCTGGGCCGGCAAGCTCACCGGGCTCGGCTTCGCCGAGGACCTGGTCCGGCTCGCCCCAGAGCCCGAGACGCCGCAGGACGCCGGCCAGTTCTGGAAGGACTTCATCCGCGACACCGCGCCCGAGTTCCGCAAGCCGACGATCGACCAGCTGGAGACGTGGGTCAAGCCAGTCTGGGCGGAGTTGATCGCCGGCGCGCGGCACTGCCAGCGCGACCTGGCCGCGATCGTCGAGCGGGTCCGGCCCGACGTCATCGTCGAGGACAACGTGGTGGCCTTCCCTGCGTTCAACACGGCGGGCCTGCCCTTTGTCCGGATCGTCTCGTGCAACCCGCTCGAGGTGAAGGGCGCCGACATCCCGCCGGTCTTCTCCGGCTATCCCGCCGCCGACCGCTCCGGCTGGGATGACTTCCTCGCGGAGTACGACCGCACCCACCGTCCGATGTGGGAGGAGTTCAACGACTGGGTGGTCGAGCAGGGCGCGCCCGGCCTGCCCGACCTGGAGTTCATCGGCGAGGGCGACCTCAACCTCTACGTCTACCCCGAGGTCCTCGACTACACCGGCGCCCGCCCGCTCGGCCCCACCTGGCAGCGGCTCCAGTCGTCGGTGCGGGAGACCGACGACGCGTACGAGATACCGGCCGGCGACGGCAAGCTCATCTACTTCGGCCTCGGCTCGCTCGGCTCCGCCGACGTCGAGCTGATGCGCCGGGTCATCGCGGCGCTGGCCGGCACCCCGCACCGCTACATCGTCTCGATGGGCCCGCTGCACAACGAGATAGAGCTGGCCGCCAACATGACCGGGGCCGAGTTCCTGCCGCAGACCACGATCCTTCCGCACGTCGACCTGGTCATCACGCACGGCGGCAACAACACCACGACCGAGGCGATGCACTTCGGCAAGCCGATGATCGTGCTGCCGCTCTTCTGGGACCAGTACGACAACGCCCAGCGCGTGCACGAGAGGGGCTACGGGCTGCGGCTCGATCCGTACCGCTTCACCGAGTCGGAGCTGCACGCCGCGATCGACAAACTGCTCGGCGACACGGAACTGCGCGACCGGCTGGCGGCCGACAGCGCGGCCATCCGGGCCGCCGACGGCGTACGCGTCGCCGCGGACGCCATCGAGCGGCTCGGCTCGGCGCCCCGGTGACGACGCTGATCAACCCGGCCACCGGCGTGCCCGTCGAGGACGTGCCGGACACCGAGGCCGCCGGCGTGGCCGAGGTCGTCGCCCGTTCGCGCGCCGCCTTCGCGCAGTGGCGCGAGGCGACACCGGCCGACCGGGCCCGGGTGCTGCTGCGCGTCGCCGACCTGGTCGAGCGCGACGCCGCCGAGCTGACCCGCCTCGAGGTCGAGGAGACCGGCAAGCCGCTGGCCGTGATGCGCGACGGCGAGCTGCCGTTCAGCGTCGACAACCTGCGCTTCTTCGCCGGCGCGGCACGCTCGCTGGAGGGCACCGGCGCGGGCGTGCTCTCGGCCGGCTACACCTCGATGCTGGTACGCCGCCCGATCGGCGTCGTCGGCTCGATCGCGCCGTGGAACTTCCCGCTGGTCATGGCCGTCTGGAAACTCGGCCCGGCGGTGGCCGCCGGCAACGGCGTAGTGATCAAGCCGGCGCCGGCGACGCCGCGCAGCACGATGGCCCTGGTCCGGCTCTTCGCGGAGGCGGGCGCGCCGGACGGCCTGGTCGGCGTGGTCACCGGCGGCGCCGAGGTCGGCGCCGCCCTGGTCACCGACCCGGGCGTCGACATGGTCAGCGTGACCGGTTCGACCCGGACCGGGCGCGAGGTCATGCGTGGAGCGGTCGACGGCGTCAAGCGGGTGCACCTGGAGCTGGGCGGCAAGGCGCCCGCGGTGGTCTTCGCCGACGCCGACCTGGCGGAGATGGCCGGCGGGGTGGCGATGGGCGCGACCTACAACACCGGCCAGGACTGTACGGCGGCCACCCGGGTCTATGTGGAGCGTTCCGCCTATGCCGACGCGGTCGCCGCGCTGGAGTCCGCGCTCGGGCGGATCCGGCCGGGCGACCCCTGGTCCGACGGCACGGACATCGGTCCGCTGGTCTCGGCCGCCCACCGGTCGCGGGTGGCGGGCTTCGTCGCGCGGGCCGAGGCCGGGGGCGCGCGGATCGCGCTGGGCGGCCGGCCGCCGGAGGGCCCCGGCTTCTTCTTCCCGCCCACGCTGGTCCTCGGCGCCGGCCAGCGCAGCGAGATCGTGCAGGACGAGGTCTTCGGCCCGGTGGTCGTGGTCATCCCGTTCGACGGCGAAGACGAGGGTGTCCGGCTCGCCAACGACACGCGGTACGGCCTGGCCTCGTCGATCTGGACCCGGGACGTGTCGCGGGCGCTGCGCGTCGCGCACCGGCTCGACGTGGGCGTCACCTGGATCAACGATCACCTGCCCATCGCCTCCGAGGCGCCGCACGGCGGGGTGAAGGGCTCCGGCTTCGGCAAGGACATGAGCCAGGAGGCGGTCGGCGAGTATTCGGTGACCCGGCACCTCATGATCAAACATGCCGCCCCGGCCGCCCGTGACTCCTTCCGCCCTGCCTGACGGGGCCGCTGGCCGACCGGGTCCGCCGCGAGTGACGGCGGCCCGGCCGGAGTTGGTCAGACCCGGCCGAAGTCCTGCGTCCAGTAGGCGGTGCCGTCGGACTCGTAGACCAGGCCTACGCCTACCGCGACGCTCTCGCAGTTCAGGATGTTGGCCCGGTGGCCGGGGCTGTTCATCCACCCGGTGACGACGTCCCGCGGGGTGCGGTAACCCCAGGCGATGTTCTCCGCCGACGGTCCCCTCCTCGGGTAGCCGGCGGCGATCTCCCGGGCCACGAAGTTGCTGCCGTTCGAGCCGGTGTGGCTGAAGAAGCCCTGCTGCACCATGTCGGCGCTGTGCGCGCGGGCCGCGGCGACCAGCCGGGCGTCGCTGCGTAGGGCCGGGCACCGGTTCGCGGTCCGCTGCGCGTTGGTCAGCGCGACGACCTCGTTCTCGTAGGCTGCGGGGTCGGCCGCCACGGCGGGATTCCTCTTGGCGACCTCGCCGCCGGCGGCGAGCGCGGGGCCGGCGCAGGCGAGTACGGGAGCGGCGGCGAGAGCGGCGATGACGGCGGCGCGACGGGCGAAGCGGTGCACGGAACCTCCTGGGATCGGCTGTCAGCCAGACCGATCGGAGGGCGCGGTGGTGAAGTGAGCGGGAGAACCGGCATGCAACGCGGGGGAGACCGAGCCGATCCCGTCGCACCCCGCGGGGCACCGGCCGGCGCCGCCTCGGGCCGGTGCTCCGCCGCCCGAGGACGCCCCGCCCGCTCTCCGCGGCTGGGGTGCGGCCGGGGTGCGGCCGGGTGTTACGGGTCGGTTCGGGGCTTGGTGGGGCAGCCGTTGCTCGCCTTCCAGGCCTTGATCTCGACGACCGGGGATTTCTGGCCGCCGGCGCGCCACGAGTC